>VTLG01006955.1_pt1 | contig 62233 bp, 83 predicted proteins | sample 4694571 | NCBI WGS metagenome assembly VTLG01 (sample SAMN12604809, study PRJNA352737) | marine metagenome | biome: ENVO:00000447; feature: ENVO:00000209|ENVO:00000569|ENVO:01000036; material: ENVO:00002151; isolation source: viral sequences binned using virsorter ...
CGAGTTATTGATTCATTTTCTGTCATTCCATTCTCAACTTCTACAAGTTGAGTATCCATATCAATAAATTTAAAGACATCGAAACCACCTGCGACAGATAAGATGGTCTTTGAAGTCTGGACATTGAGTAATATCTCTCCAGTCAATACAGATACCGCTCTTAACGAAATGGTAACTATATCCCTTCGATATTGTTGCTGACTGCCGATGCCTAATGTCCTCGCACCCCAACCGCCAGTTTCGAGATTAGTATCGTAACCTATGATACCACCCTCTAAAATCATACCAGCAAATAACAATGGAGCAAGTCCAGTTGTATCTTGGTTATATTGTTCTCTTGTTGTTCTTACTATTTGTCTTTCACGAGTTAGATGGTCTACTCCAACTCTCTCTACTACTCTGAACCATGTACCACCACCAGCAGTTTTTAATGCATCTATTAACATTGTCTCACCACCTTGAGTTACTGCTGTGGAGAATAGAGCTGCAGAATCTTTTTGTTTTCTTTGTCCAGTCTTATCTGGAAAAGTATAAACTGCAACTATAGGTTTCTTATCTGGTGCTGGTAGATTCAATAGTTGTTCGTGTGTAGGAAGTTCTACAATTTCTGGTTGTTCAACACATTCAATAAAGTCTACACAATTTCTATCTGATAACCCAGTAGGAGATACCATAGACGCACATCCAGACATCAATAAGAGTCCAGATAATACTAATAAAATACTTCTTAGATTATTAACCACCCCAGTTTCCTACTCCAATAGGAATTGAGATTGTCGTTGTTGTTCCATCAGAATTCGTGATGTTTAGAACAATTATTTCTTGACCTTCTGTACAACCAGCATCAACTCCTACGATACATGTTCTTCTCTCATATGTTATAACCGAATCTTCTAAAGTAAAACTACCAAATGATGCACCATCTTCATTACTGAACAATGATTCCACCAACTGTTTACTTAATTGTGAATAAATTCTGCTTTCTAAATTTCTGATGAATTTTGCAAGAACTGTATTCTCTTCTGCCCTTTCAGCAGCAAGAAGTGCAGCCTCGATGTCTTCTTTAATTTTGTCTCTTCTTGTTTTCTCTTGGTTCTCAATAGTAAGATAGTGTGCAGATGTTCCTATCCCACTGAAGCTGGGATTTTTGAACTTTTGGGTAAGTTCATCCCCATACGCATTTGGACTTAATCCAAACATCGATAATAAAAAAATACCTGTTAATAGTATTACTTCTAATTTATTCTTTATCCTTTCCTCTTTCATGTTTTTTTACCTCGGCCAATGCTTCTTTCTCTTCCGCGTCCTCAAGAACCTCTTGTCTAGCTCTGTATTCAAGCACCACATTTACTTTTTGTTGGAGTCTAATCATGTCATTATCTAACATTCTGTTTGCATCTATACACTTAATAAGTGCAAAGTGCATCTTTTCAAGTTCTGGTTCTATTTTATCGACTACAAATCTCCAGATGAAATAGATAAAATAACCCATTCCACCAGCCATAACGACTGGAAAACCAAACTGGGAGATTATATTAGCAAGTTCTTCCACTAATCTCTCCTCACATCTAGTTTAACATTCTGAGGGTTACCTTTTTCGTCTGTCCTAAAGTTTTCAGCACGAGCAACTCTATCGATAGGTGGTGATAAGTCTAATGCACTAGACACCAACATATCGATTTTCACTAATTCATTACATCCAACTCTCGCCCGATCCTCAAGCATTTTGCAGAATCCAGTTAGGGTTTTTATTTCGTCAATGATACCATCAAATATCTGTTTGAGTACCATGAAGATAAAAAATCCCATGACTACTGCACCCCCAATAGGGACGCCCACATCGGTTATAAATTCAATAAAAGTCATGATCTCTCCTTCACTATTTCTTAAGTATTTATGTAAAAAGAGAGTTAGAATGTCATAGAAACACCACATCCACATGTATTTTTTACATTTGGATTGTAGAATTCAAATCCTTCGTTTAAACCATTTTTGTTGTGGTCTAGAGTAAGACCATCTAGATAAGGTGCTGACACTGGGTCTATATGTAAAAAGAACTTACCATAATCTAAGATAATATCATCATCTTTTTCTGGTTGGTGTTCTAAGTAATCGAAAATATACTCAAATCCACCACATCCACCACCAGTTACACCTATACGAAAAGCGTGAGATAGTCCCATCTCACATCCTTTTTCTATGAGTTTTTGGATTGCTTTATCGGTAAGTTCGATGTTCATTTACATGAGATATTTATAAAAAAACCCACCTTATTGGTGGGTCTTTCGTTACACTTCTTCTCGTGTTTAGAGCATTGGGTTACCCTTTCTTAAGCATTTTCCAACCACCATATAATACACCAGCATATGCGATGTATTTAAGGATTGGGCCTAAGAACAAGATACCAAGTGATAATGCCAAGATGATTCCACCATCTAAAGTAGAAACTTCTGACAATCTTCCTTTTAACCAGTCCATATATCTTACCTCGATTATTTGAACTCAGAGACGACGCCTTCACTGTTTCTCATCTGTAGTTTGATAAGACCAATCTTTTGTCTTCTCACCAATTCATTCTTCACTTTTTGTCTGAGTTTTGGTTTAGTGTTTTCATCATTAAATGATTTCAAAAGCTCATCCAAAGGTTGACATTTCATCCAATAGTATTCAGTCTTTTCCTTTTTGGTAAGACGATCTATTGTTCTATGTTCTGTTTTATATTTTACTGGCATCGTATCCAGTATTTATATATTTATCGTTCTTGACTACACTGATATAGTCGATTTCCTTGTTCCCATCTCTCTGTTTTATACTTTTTAGATGGAAAAGTATTAAAGTGTCGTACTCCAGTAAATTTCTGGTATGATTTGGTCATCTTAATACCTAACCTTCTTCTTAACTTTGGTAAGTCTTCTCTAAGTGCAGTTTCAAAATCTATTTCTAATAGATTCTTAGATTTCTTTGCATGGTTGATTGCTTCCCTTCTCATTCTAAATGGTTCCCATGTTCTATGTTTAATTGATTCTCTTAAACATGTTAACCAAGTGATTGCATACAATCCACTGTATCCAGAATGCACTGCATTCCAACATAGGATTAACATTTCACCTAATTGGTCTCTTCCATAGTTCAATAGGATATGATACATATCATGCAAGCCCATGAGCCTATCGCCTACTCGGATTCGTAGAGCTTTACTCATTCCTAAGTTTTCTACATCTTCTTTTAACTGAGGATGTACTTTAGGGTTAGTAAGATAGTAGTTTAGTTCTTTTTTTCCAAGATGTTTTGAAAGGTCTGGAGAGAATCTACTTTGTTCGTGTTCTTTAACTTGGTTATGTGATATATCTGCAAAGTGTCTTGCACTATACCAAGGCTTACCATATTTACCTTCGACTCCTTCCTTTGCATATATGGGTTTCCAGAACTTCATGAACTCCATATATCCATGTCCAAGTGAACCTTCTGGACATGATTCCAAAAAGTCTTGGTCGCATAATAGTTCTGAATGTAACCAATGGCCATCGGTTATAGGTCTAGTCTCTGGGTCGGTTGCCCATTTGTATACTAACTTTCTACTTTCTAATGCACCAACACCAAAGAATTGTGATGCTACATCACCAAATACTTCCAGACTGTAGTCTGGTCTTATTCTAGATGTTGAAATGTTCCATAGAGATTTTACTTGTTGCCAAGGGGATGTCCACATCCCAGTGTTGAAATGGTCAACTGGTTTTTTCATCTTCGAGTTCCTTTAATCTTGCTTCAATAATATCCATTCTTTCTGATAATAATGGATAGTCCCTTCTCCACTTTGCTTCTTTTTTAGCAATTTCTATATCATATTTAGTGGACAAGTATTCCATAAATGAGTTTACCTTGTTCTGAAACCAGATACCCATTGTGGTTGATTGAAACCATCGATAAAAGGAACTACCTATCACTGATGATAGGATAGACTTTAATGATAGTATAAGTAACATGTACATATTAAAACCTCTTCATGTAGTAAATACCATTGTGAGTTACTACTAATCCTTGCATAGCAGTCATTAATTTAAGTGCAAACTCTCGGTCTTCATTTGCATAGTTATCTAACAGTTTGTAGATTACTACATTACCTACAAGTTTAACAGCCACTAATCTTTCTTTAGATGGATGACTACCTATAATGGGATTCATTTCTACAAAAGGACAAGATGGTTGTTTCTGACAATCAATCATTTTAAATGTTTGATATGTATCAACAGCAGATAATGCTAGGTATGAATGGTAAAGTTTTCTTTCTTTTTCTGTCCAGTCTTTTAGAGCAGCTTCACACGACCCCGCAGCTGACATAAAAAATAAAACTGTCAATAACCACTTCATTTATCATATATTATCCTTTTCCAGATGTTTAATATAGTCATCTATATTATGGTCTGCAACAAAGTCTAATCTTCCTTTTATTATTGTTGTTAATAATCCCCACCCTTTATCTTTGATTCGTTCCATTGACCATCTTCCCAAGTCTGTTACTGTTCCATCAGACTTGATGTACTTGCACCTTCCATTGTGTCTCCATCTGAATACTGTTGGTACACAAGGTACAACATCATTGTTGTTTACGAATCTCTGGTGGTTTAAATGTTTATCACACCACTTAGAGAACTTCGGCCCACCTGCTCTTGGTGAACCATAAGTGTAAAGAGTATCTACATCATATTTATTGACATATTCAAGACGACTTGCAATAAGGGTTGCCATTGCACCACCTAGTGAATGACCAGTTACCCAAATCTTCTTTGCAACTCTTCCTTTCTTTCCATACTTTTCTACTCTGGAAAGAATTGAGTCCCAAACTTTATCGACTTCTTCTCTAAAACCTTGATGGATTTGTCCAATTCCAGTGAATGAATCAGACTTGAATATTTCTAAATCTGCATAGACATCAGACATTTCAGTAGGTTCTGTACCCCTAGCTGCAATAACTAAGTCTTCTGCATCATGCCAAATGTGAACTTGAGCACCTTCAATATCAATAAATTGATGTGCTTTCCATCCAAACTGTTTACCAAATTGTTTACCATCTGCTTTATTCCAGTATGCAGCTTTAGAACACTTTGCAAAAAGGACTCGTCTGTCCTTTTCTTTTAAGTTAAAAACTTTACTCATAGACCTGTTCCTCAATTCCATATTGGGAACATTATCTTTAGTATTCTTTTTTCCAGTGAATTTGATAACTCTTACTTGTTCATTCATTTACTAACCACGCCAATGTTGTATTTCGGAATAAGTTCCCATTCTGTTTTTTCTTTGTAGGGTAAAACCTTAATCTGACTCATTGGTGCAAGTGGTGTTGAAGTGTTATCTGATATTATCTTAATCAATCCCCATTCTTCTAAAAGTCTGGCAATTGCATTCCTTCTTCCAATATCTGATTCCACCATAGAAGACTCTTTACCATCTAATGCAAAGAGTTCCTTGAAGTGTACAAGATAGTATCTTCCTCGTTTATGTAAGATATGACACGATTGATAGAGTATCTTTTCTTTTCGAGACGCCACACCAATTCTAGTTAGTGTCTCTTTGACCTTTAGAAAGTCATCGGATTCTTTCAACTCTACCTCTACCATATCGGAGAGGTCGTAGCTCATTGTTTATTGTCTCCCACCTTTTTTCATTCTGTTTTTCAATTCCTCAATGTCCTTTTCAGAAAGAAGTTTCATATAATCTTCTGCTTTAGACTTTGAGACTCCATAATACTCTTGAATGACTTTCATGTCGTCCAAGACATTCGGTTTTGCCCATTTAGCAAACCTTTTTCTTTTTCTAAGAGTATTTAGGAAATAATGAAATTGAAGACGACTATTTAGGTGGTGTCTACGATTCATTTCGTTCGCATAGAGTATGCAATCTTGGTGGTAGGATAGTGTCCTATTTGTGATATAAGGAGCGTATTCTTTCTCTGAGATATCATCTACCATAATATCTTTCTTTGTAAATGTTATTGAATTAACAAAGTCGAAAGGGTTCATTCTTTTGGTGGGACTATTAGTGGCATTCCAAACTCGTTACGAGACTTAGACGACACAGTAATTTCACCATCCATCTTATCTTTAATCTCTTTCAATGCAGATAGGACTACATCCATATCTTCTTTTTCCAGAGTTCGGAACATTCTAATTATTTCTATTATATTTTCACTCATATTAATATTATACCATAGTTTTATGATCTGTCTTGTATTTTTTGTCTTAATCCACTACTTGAAAATGAATGTTTTCTGTTAGTATAAAACACTTTAAGTGGTAGATGGTCTCCAGTAAATGACTTATCCTTGTAGTCTTCACCTATGAATCTTGTATCGATAGGTGTAGATTCCAGTAAGTCAATCAAACTTTCTTCGGTATCATATGGGATTATCTCGTCCACATACTTAATTGCATTCAATTGTGTATATCTTTCATACACAGATTGTACTGGTGTATTCTTTTCTTGTCTGTCGATACTTGGGTCTGTTTGTAATCCTACAATTAGATAATCACAATTCTCTTTTGCTTCTTTTAACATTACTACATGACCAGCATGTAATAAGTCAAAACACCCACATGTAAATCCTTTATGCATGTCTTTCTCCCTTGAATACACAAACAAATATTAAGTTACTCTTACCAGTATTGTGTACTCTATGAAACTCACCATCATGAATTAGAACAATTTTATCTTCTTCTACATCAATCACTCTGTCATCTATTTCCATTTGACCCTTTCCATATTGAAAGATGTATACTTCTTCTTGTCCTTTATGTGAATGACCAGTGGTACTTTTACCAGCATGTAGTATTGTTCTGGATACGACTAAATCTCTGAGGGAAGTATCATCCTCAACAATATACCTATCATCCTTTTTTACTATTTGACCATTCATAAACTGGAGCGGAAGGAGAGAATCGAACTCTCATCTGGTGGTTGGTAACCATCTGTAATAACCATTATACGACTCCCGCGTTATCTAATAATATCTATGTCGTCTGGATTTTCGTTCCAGACTTCCATTGTTGTTCTAAACCTACCATCTTGTTTAAGATTCTCATACCTATTGGATGCTTTCTTCTTCCAATATGCAACTAGGTTATCCATAGAGAACCTATCATAGTTCTCTGCTTTCTTTAATTCTGTTTCTTTACCAGTAATAACTTCTTTAACATTACTGAATCCCATTGTAGAAATGTAGTATCTTTTTCTTTCTTGTAATGACTCTGCATCTTTCATTACTTGTTTGAAGTGTGTATTATCTTTTAATGACTTCTTAATAATACCTACCATCTTTGCTTGTGCTTTCATCTTTCTACTTGATGCACCTGGCCATACAATTGCTTCACCACCATTCTTATCCACAAACCATTTTTCTAAATCTCTAAAGTATTCATCATTCATTAATGGTGCAAAGTTACTTTCTGTTAGTCCTTGACCTTTGATAAAAGGTTTAAGTCCATCATACTGAGACATACTTTTGGTTGAACCATATAAAGATGTAGTTTCAAAATGACACATATCCATATCATATTTCTGATTAACTACTTCTCTCAACTCATGTGATATACACATTAATGCAAGTAGTTTACCACCCAGATAGTTATATCCAAATGGTTGTACTGGAATAATTATCATACCCATCAGTGCATGTTTGTTAAACACTGGCATTTCTTCTGCACTAAGAACTTCACCAAAGTAAGTATTTCTTGGTTTAATGTTCATCATAGGTGAACCCATTCTACCAAATCCTACAATCTTACCAGTATTCTTTTCTCTTACAATAAAGATAACCTTTCGGCCTGGATTACTCATTTCAATTACTTGAGAAGATACTACACTAAGGTAATCATGAAAAACTTGTGGTTCTGGATTCCAGTCAACTACAAACTCCATATCATTTGGATGCATATCAAAGTCTTGAAAGAAATCATCAGATACATTCATACCCAATAAAGGTCTTGGCATTTCATCGACTCTTTCAAGTTTAACTTTACGAAAATACTCACTCATGTCTTCAAACTGAGTATAGTATTCTTCAAACTTAGATGCAGCGTACTCTGCATCCTCATTCGATAAAGTTAAATCACAAATCCATTCCATTAGTACAAAAATTCCTCTAATGTTCTAGTTGAATATGAATTATATGCATCTTTTAAATTTGTCTTAAACTTTCTAACTCTACCTATTCCTTTGTATTCATCGTACTGATTCAAAGGTGTAACGAATGCATATTTCTTTGCAATCTTCATCATTTCTGCATCATTAACTTCACTTGTTCTAAACTCTGCACATCCACCTTCTGCAAATGCAGTTTCCCATCTAGTCATTGCAACTTCATCAGAAATATAATGTAGGTATCCACGCTGTAAACATTCTAAAGTTAATACTAGGTCTTCACCTATCTGTGCTAAGTTCCAATCGACTTCATCTATAAACTTTGATAACTTTAAACCATCAATCCAATGAACTGCAAGTATAGGTTTAAAATGAAAATACTTTTGACCATATGGTGGTAATGATACATCCCTATGACCTATATGCATGACATTCTTATCATCAAATAATCTATGTACTTCTGACAACCAATAGTTCCAATCATCAAGATTCATAAGTCTTCTTGAAGTTTCCATATTGGATTCTTCACCCATGTACTTTGCATTCCTTCTAAACAATCTGAGGTCATCATCCATTATACCAAATCGATGAAGTCCAGCATGTTGATAGATTAGTTCTCTGGTTTTTGCAATACCAATATCATTACCTACAACTAGATATTCACAATCATAATTGTATTGGTCTCTTTCTTGTTGTTGAACAACCATGATAACATTCTTTTGAATCTCTTCTGGTAGATTCTCAAATGTTATTTGATTATCAACTCTTTTATATGTTGGTATGTAAATTCTCATTTCCAGTTATATGTAGGCATCTTATCCATGACATCAAATATGTTTGGATGTTCCAACAATCCTCTTCTGTAAGGTGTAAACTTAATTCCTCTACCCCAACCACAATGTTCATTAAACAATTCTTTTTTAGTAATACTACCTTTCTGTTTAATAACTTCTATAAGTTCATTAGTCTTATCTGATAGAGTTGGTTTAGTGGATTCTATAATCTCGATAAAATCTTTATACATCTGTTCCATATTATCTTTATATAAAAGATTAAGTCTTAAATGGTTTATTGCATCATAAGATTTTTTCATTCTATGTTCTGGTTCGTCTAGATAGATGTTTAATAAATCTAGTGCCTCTTGGTCTGTTGTGAAGAAGTCTGCACCATCAAATAATTCATGATAGTATTCACCATCATACATTATATAAGGACAACCATTCATCATCCCATCAGTTGTTGCTACACTCCATCCACCATACTTTTGTTTAGGTGAAAACCCAACACAACATTCTTTCAGCTTATCATAATATCCTTCTTTGTCAAATTTCTCATTTGTCAAATAAGGTCGGTCTGGTTTCCCACCTAATAGTGGAACCCAAACCTTAAAGTCTTGTCTCTCTTCCCAGAGTAAATCCATTAATTGAATAAACTCTTTGTAATGTTTGTATGCATCTGGTCTATGATTGAATACAATTGTATTGTCTATGTTTACAGACATATCTCTTACTATATCTTCTTCCATAACACCTAGATATTGAACAGTTAGAATTTCATCTAATTGGTGTATAGTTTGTAAGTTGAAATGGTCTCTTGCTTGTTCTAATACCATATTCTTTTGTGTTTGTGTATTGATATAACACTTTTCCATTTCTAACAATCCACATATGTTTTGTTTGAACGAATCTTTTGCCCATACACATACATGGTCAAAGTCAAACCAATGTGCATAACCTATCACTTTAGGTGTATGATGTGTAAGATTGTACAAGGTATTTACCAGTTGATGTGTATGTTCTGGTAGATGACTCATCACTAAATCAAAATCTCTATCATGACCCATAAGTTTTTTAAACTTCGTTACATCAAAATGACTTCTCATTGCTGGTGGATATGTGGGAAGTTCCCACATTAATTGTTCTGTATTAGGAAAGTCTAAACCATCTATATGTTCTGGAGATAGGATTGTCCAGAAGATTGGTTTATCTTGTAGTTCTCTAATCATGTTCTTCATTACTTGAACATAACTATCCTTTTCTAAGTCTTTAGCAAATGTAATATTAGGATAGACCAAGACTCTGATAGTCTTATCAAGAGAAACTTCTTTATCTATATCATACAAATTCATTTACGAATTCCTCTAATAATAATGCACTCATAATATTATAATCTTGATAGTTTTCTAACTTTTTAAACATAGCATTTTGGTATATAACACCATCTAAGAATAAAACCTTTTCTACCATTTGGTCTGTTGCAACTGGTGTTTCTAATGTGGTTAATGCATCTAATAATTGATTGTTTTGATGTCCACCCATTTCAGTTAAAAACTTTGCTTCTCCAATAATGTATGTCTCATTTAGTTTAGCAAAAAAATCAAGTCCCTTATTTCTTTCATATGAAATTTGTTCTTCTGCATGTTTCTTCAACACTGCATCACTATCTAATAATATATAACCAGTACCAGTTGGAGAAAAATCTAACAACAATTTCTCCACATAATTTCTAAAGTGGGAACCCATAGTTCTATTGTTTTCCATAGGTTCTGATACATAAAAGTAAATATCATCCAAGTCCATTGCTAAAACCATATTACAAATCTTTTCAACCACTTTGGGATTATCAAAGATTGCATTACGATCTCTTCTTAAAAAAGATACATATGAATTCTTAATTGGAAACTTTTTGAACTCCAACATCTTCTCAAACAGTAATCTATTAGCATCACCTTTCTCATAAAGATGTTTAAACCCTTTCCATATTTGTGGGTCAACTTGTCTTTGTGGATGTGTTCTGATTGGATAGACTTCGAGTAGTCTATCTAGATAGTCTTCGTTTTGTGCAAGGTCTAACGATTTTTCTAACCATTTATTCATATGCACTTAGGAAATGGTACTGCCTGATATTGTCTAGGGTCTAATGACCACTGGTAATTTCCTACTTCATGACCAGAGCAATATACACTCTCTGGAATAATATCGAATGCAATTGTTACTCTAGGTTTATCTTCAAGCCATGGAGTTGATGAATGTTCAAATGATGATGGTGAATAGATTATCATATCATCATAATCTACATGTTTAACCCACTCTTCTTCTGGAGATTCTGGGCCTTCTCTATACCAAGTTTGAGAAGGTTGTACATTTGCACAATAAAATCCATGATAGATATGTGGATGATAAATTTCTAAATGTTTATGCCAAGGGATATGGTCATATCCTCTATTCTCATCATCTTTCTTGGTGTATACATTAAACCATCCATGTATATAATATGGTTCACCAGCAAGATGTACTTGTTCATCTGAATAGAAGAACTCATTTAACTTCCAGTATAAATCTGCAAATGGTCTATGTCCAAATTGAAATGGATTGTAAGTAGAATAAAATTCTATTTCTTTACTTGATTCTTCCATGTCATGTTGACCATCTTCACCAAAGTCTTTTCCTTCTTTAGCACCTCTAACATATGACCTTAAGTTTTCACTAAACTGATTTGGTGTTGAAGTACCATCTTCATCATGTGCAAACATAGGATGGTTTTCATGTTCAATGCAGAAATCTGTAATCCATTTATAATCTAAACCAGTATTAAGTTTAATTCTAAATAAGTCTTCTGTTAGTTTTGGTTGTTCCATTTAGAAATCCCTCTTGATATTACTTCTATCTTCATATTCTAATTTAACAATAACATGGTCATTCTTTCTTGTACCAGTCTGATATAAGTGGTCATACATTCCAGCTGCACCACTTTTAACACCAGTCTTATGACCATGCCAATATGCAAGTGCAACTATACCACTTAGAATAAGATAATGTATTAGTTGGTATTCCATTATATATTTAGCATCTTTCTAATTACACAAAATACAAAGATAGCAGAGAAGGTTGCAAACTCAGCGGTTCCTTCACCATATGTAACTGCCATACCCAATAGACAGAAACCAGCAACAAAAGTAAATTTGTTATTGTCTCTGTTTATCCATTCTTTGAATTGTTTCATGAAAATTTACACTCCATCATTAATTCAGTTAAACATGCAACCAAGTTAATTTCTTGGTCGGCCACAAATGCAGATTTATAACTGTAATCTGCAATAATTAAAACTGCTTGTGGAATTGTTGACTTGTCAATAGTGTCATACAAACTGTCATACAATTTCCTATACAACATCACTGGGTCATTATCAATATTCATTGCAACCCATCGTCTCATATCGGTAAACCTTTTGGTTTTAAGATGAGACATTAGTTCGTTTAAACTTTCTTCTTGGACATTCGATAAGATACCTACATCTATTTCACCACTGGTTCCATATCTCTGTAGTTCGTTTATTGTCCTTCTAAAGTCTGGGAAGTATTTGATTACCAATTCTTGTAATACATCTGTATTAAACTTAATACCTTCCTCAGTTAATATTGTCATCAACCTTGCCATGAAAACAGATGCAAGTCTTGGTCTTTCCTTAGATGGTATTCTAAAGTCAATTACAGTGCATCTTGAATGCAAAGGTTGTATGATTCTGTTCTTAAAGTTACATGTTAAGATAAATCTACAGTTCTTGTGGAACTCTTCGATAAATCCTCTCAAGGCAGGCTGTGTTGATTGTGGATTTAGATAATCTGCTTCATCAAGAATAACAACTTTGTTCCCACCACCCAACGACACAGTAGATGCAAAGTTTTTAATCTTTGTTCTTAAAACATCAATACCACTTTCTTCTGAACCATTAATGATAATCCAATCTGCACCAACTTGCTCACATAATGCTCTTGCAACAGTTGTCTTACCAGTACCAGCAGTACCACTAAGAATCATATTTGGAATTTCACCTTTTAAGTCAAAAAAGGTTTTCTTGATTTCACTTGGAAGTACACAATCCTCAATTGTTTTGGGACGATACTTCTCTACCCATAAAAATTCATCACTCATAATATATCTCGAATAAAAGAAGTCTGACAACCCACCTTATCAAACTGAACAAGACCCCTAGATGAGAGAGTTGGTCTTGCAGCCCTTAATACCAATGTCTTAGTATCTACAATCATTATTTATATGAGTTAAGACCCATATTTTGAATCTGGTTCTAATGCAATAAAGTATTCGACACCTTTATTCTTTGCAACAAAGTGTGAAATACCTTTTGATGATACATACACTGTATAATCATCATCCAATACTTTCAAGTTTTCCATCTTGAAGTTCATTGAATATACACTACCATCACCATCCATAATGTGTTCACCAAATTCATTACTTGAATCAGTCAACTTTCTATCTCTAACAATTAAAGTTACAACTGTTCCATCAGACTCTAAAACTAAGTCTGGAAGAGATAGTACACTACTTGCTTTTTGTAGTTTAGAAAGAGTATCCTTATCTAACTCAAATACAATCTCTGGGTTAGGCATAGTTATTTCTTTCTCTGGAGTTATAATCATTGAAGGGTCAGCATAAACATATTTTGCTTTGTTTTGACCTTCACTAACTACAACATTAGATGCACCAAAGTCATATGTTGGTGTTTCAAATAACGACAATGTTGCAAGAAACTCTGATAAGTCATATATCGAAAACTCTGTATCAAAGTTCTCAGATACTTTTGCTGTACCAAAGATATTTTTCATTGGGGATATGGTTTTTAACTCTTGCCCCACCTTGACAGTAATTCCAGAATTAATATCTGCAAAATTGTCTAAGACTTCAAGAGTATCATTACTAAGATTCATCTGTTACCTCACTATTAGATTCATCATGGTTATACAATGCTATCAGTGCATAATGCACTACTTTAAGTAAGTCTTGACGATTCCTACCACCTTTCTTACCATATCTCATTGCGTACTTCATTATATTGCCAATGGCAAATCCCTCACCATGTCCAGAGTCGATTATCATATCAGTTGCCTGATACTTACCACCACCATAGTGTTCACCATAGGTTCCAGTAACATAATCTGCTATCTCTTTCAAAAGTTTGGGTTCATTAAATTTATATTCTATACTCATATTATTATTATCTCATGGAATGCTTATTTGTCAAGTTACCATTTTTCCTTAAATTCGGTGTATCCAATAAACTTACCATTCTCGTCATATTTGTATACTGGTCTTGCAACTGAACATGGATTATGTCCAGAACCAATATATTTAAAATGTCTTTGAACTGTCATAGGGTCAACATGGTCTAGATACCTATCAACCCAATAGTTATTAGCATCACAGTAATTTTCGACTTCTTCATAAGTTCCATGAACATAGTCCACGAATACTCCAACAGAATTGATTACCCTCGCATATTCTTGTTGGTCTATTTGACCTCTAGGAATATTCTGCTTGGGTAAATCTAATTCTAGTTGTTTAGTCATTTTCGTAATACATCCTTATAGTAAAAACTCTCAAAAGTGCAACTAAAGTCATACCTATTGTTACAACTACAGAAGTCATTAAGGTACTAAGTTCCATTACATCTATACAAAGATAGAGAAATCCTAAACTGATTGGCCAATTAATAATTAACCCAGTAAAAACTGTAACGAAAGTTTCTTTAAGTGCTTTTGTTTGTTTCCTATTCATTCTTCTCGTTTTGATATAGAAGTTCCATAATCTTCTCGAACTGGTCTTCTATCTTTTGTTTTTGATCATCAATCCTTTTCCTTTCAAATCGATTACGATGTTCTTGATGTTCCATTTGTATGTTTTCCATGTTTTGTCCTTATATGCATGGTATGTTTAAAAATAAAATCTGGCGGGATGGAGTCTCGTCAATACTACAAGAGCTAGTATTAGAAGTGTCCTCTTTGTATATGGTCAGACTCCTGTCCCTGCCCGAGCCTTTTTTCAGGCCCCTATTATAAAACTTTTTCATCTTTGGTCTGCTAACCATCTGTTAAATCTTTCAACTAAACTACTCTTCTTTTTCTCGTCTGCATATTCCCATGTAGTTTCATGAGTAGTTGAGTTTATAATCTGTTTATCACCATTGTTGAAGTAGTAGGTTACATACCCACCTTCACCAATTACCATCTTTACTTGTTTACCCCATTCTTCGGCCTTCAAGAGTTCTATTTGTTTTTCTACTGCTTCTGAAAATTCTGTCATTGTTTAAAATAGTTTGTTAATTCCTTAATGAAGACACAACTTATAAAAAAGATGTACAACCAAACTGGGTCTAACCACAATTTCGTAAACCACTTCATTCGGCATAAGGGTTATTAAGTTTTGTTACTGCCATGTTGAGTAATCTTTCTTTAGATACTTCAACTCCATAATGAGAAGTTGCACTCGTAGGTGTAATCTTCCATCCTTTATCTTCACCATAGACATAAACAATTAATTGTTTGGTTGTCATTTTGGAAAGAAGGGCAAGGTTTAATCCTTGCCCCTTCCCTTTAGGAGAGTTCTTTTTATATTGGGATGTCATTTTCCTCTGATTCCTCAACATTCTCTTCTTGACCCAACACTCCAGCATCAACTTTAGTGTAGAGGTCAAGGAAACTTGCCTTAGTATCATCATCGAACCTTGCAAGGCAAACTTCGATAGATTTCAACTTGTCTTCAAACATTGAAAATGCCTTTGCAATGTGAACCAACCTTCTAGTTGAAATCACTTCATCGACTGCACCTTCGTAGAAGGACTTTCTGATTACATCAGCCCAGTCAACTAGTTTCTCTGCAAATTCATCATCATTGACTCCAAGAAGTTCAAAATCTTTCTTGATGATTTTTTGTTCAGTTTTCACTGGTGGATATTCTTGTTCAAGAGTTATTGCAAACCTTTCAAGGAATGCCTCATTCAAGATGTTAGTTCCTATGAACCTTCCATCCTCAGAACCTTTACCTTTAGTATTTGCAGTAGCAACGATAGTGAAACCATCTGCTGGTTCTACATACTCACCAGTTTTCTTGATTAAGTATCCTTTACCTTCCAAGATGGATTGTAGACACATAATCTTGTTTGATGCAAGGTCAACTTCATCAATCAAAAGAACAGCACCTTTCCTCATTGCCTTGAGGACTGGGCCTTCTCTGAACATGATGTTTCCATTTACCAAAGTATTGGAACCAATTAAATCATCTTCATCAGTCTCGATGGTGATGTTAACCCTAAATAATTCTTTTTTGAGTTTGGCACAAATCTGTTCCACCATTAAGGTTTTACCATTACCACTCAATCCAGTTACGAAAACTGGGAAGAAAATACCAGACTTAAGAATTTTCTTAAGGTCAGTAAAATGACCAAAAGGAACATAGTTCTCAATCTGAGAAGGAATCACTGAAACATTGTCGTCCAGTACATTCATTCCAACACCAGTAGCAGTAATCGGAACCACTTCAACTGATGGTGTATTAGTAACAGTTTCAGCAACTGCAACTCCATAATTCTCTGGAACTATGGACTCAATCGAATAAGTTCCATATCCAGCCTTAAATTGTGGTTTTCTAATCAACCACGATGGGAAAGGAATATTTGCTGTATCACAAATTTTCCTAACTGTCGATTTAGAGAACTCGACCTGGCCAGGCATTTGGTCAGAACAAGCATCTAAAAATCTATAATGATTTGCATTCAAATTCATAAGCTCTCCTATATAATTCCTAAAAATACTGGGATTGTTATTAATCCCAATACCAAAGATTGATAAATTCTGAAACCTATCGGAATCTCAATCAGTGGTTTTATGTTTAATCTCGATTTCATATGTCTATTTTACTAAAAAATGTACCCATGTGTCAAGCAACTTTCTTGATAAAGTGTTGAAGGATTTTTCTCTGAGAAAGTTTGTTGTTGCCCATTCTCTTCATTGCACCTTTTAATTTCTGTTTTGAAGCACCTGCCTCTACATCTAAAGTGTCATCTTCTGATACAATCTGCATCTTTTTGATGTTTAGAAGGTAGAATTCTTTGTACCCAGACTTTTCTGAGCAAGGAACTTTAAATCCACCATCTTTTCTAAATACTTTATAATCTTCTTTATTCGCTTCTCTTTGTTCCCAGTATGAAAGTTCTGATTTTCCAAACTGTTGAACTGCATTATCAAAAGCATTGTGTCCTTGTTTGCATAGGAAGAACCCTACAGTATCAACTCCAGTAGTTTTTTCCAACCACTTCAAGAGACTATCAGTTGAACTTTCTTCACCAGAATATCTGCCGATGCTGTACTCAAAAGTTCTTTGTGCTTTTCTATCGTGGAAGAATTGTTTTCTACCATAACCTTGTCTTAATCCATCACAATGGAAACTCTCACCATCTGTTAGAGTAACAAATTGTAATTTATCAAGATTGTAATTGTTTTTGAAATCTATAATGTAATCTCTCATAACTACTAGTGATTCATCCAGTGGTGTACCACTTAAGTTATAGTTATTAGCACTATAACAAGGGATTTGGAATCTACCTACATCACCATAGTAGAACATTGCCTCAACTTGGACATTGAGTCTCATTACCATTTCTTTAAATTCTCTCTGATTCATTTTGTCTGAGAAGAATTCAAACAACTTAACTTTCTTAGTGTAAAATTCTTTTCTATCCATATGACCTTGAAGTTTGTCTCTCCAAGCTTCATATGACTCATCATCATAATCTTCTCTATAACCATCAGAGAAAGCATATACTCTATGAGGAATACCAACTCTTCTTGCAAACATTGTAAGAACTATACATTGTTCTAAAGTCTCAGAAATACAATCAGACATTGAACCAGACCAGTCCACTAGCATAAGTAGACCATGATTTTTACCATCTGGCACAATTGTAACCTTTTTAAAGATATCATCCTTGATTAAGTAGTTTTGGATTTTCTGCATATCAATCTCACCAGACTTGGCAGTTTGTGCCTTCTTGTAATTTGATGCAGCCTTTCTCATATCAAATTCTTTTGCCATGTAATTGACAATGTTTTTGTTGTGGTCTAAAAAGTCATTTACATATTTCCAAACATCATCATAATTTTTGCAGTTTGAATATTCGTAATCTTCTCTGTCCCAGTATTCTCTTCCAACACTGGACATGTTTTCTTCTTGACCTTCTTTTAATTCCTCAAGAACTTTTTTGTAAGGAATTCTGTAATCGTCAAATTTAATTTGTTTAGTGTTTAGATTGATGTAGTTGTTATCTCTAGAATACTCATCTTTTTCATTATCTTGATGAAGGAATTTTTCCTCATTTTTTCTTGAGATTTTATCAGTGATTGACTCATTTGCCTCACCAGCACCAGAACCACCCATATCAGATTTTTCTGTTTTAGGTTCATCTGATTTTTGTTCTTCACCTTTAGAAGAAGAATCACCATCTTCATCACCTTCATCAGTGTTACCACTTTGTTCTTTATCTTCAGCATCTTCATCAGTAGGTGAACCATTGGAATCTGATTCCTCTTCACCTTCTTCTTCACTTTCCATACCCATTGAAGATGAACTATCTTCATCACCAAAATCTTCTATACCATCTTCATTATTGAATTGTGGAACCATTTGTTGACTAGGGTCTTCTTGAGGTTCTACAACTTCATCTTTAGAAAGTTCAAATAGATACTCTGCCATCTTAACAACTTTGTCCCAAGTATCCATCTTGGTATTAATTGCAGTGATGATTTTTAATTCTTTGTCTGAGAAATCAATCATTAAAGTATGACCTACTTTAAAGTAAAGATTGATTCTATCGATGAATGCAAGTTTGTTTACATTCTTATTTTTGACCCCAAAGAAATCGAGGTCATTGTGTAATTCTTTATATGCATCAAAGAATGCCCTTCTTAATCCAGCATACTTCTCTTTGATTGCTTTTTCAATCCTAACATCTTCTAAGACATTAAGATAACCTTTAAATTTTGCACCTTTATATTTACCATTATCAAATATTGCATCGTGCCATCCTTCTTCTGGAGTATGCAATGCATGTGATACTTCATGACCCATAAACAAGTCATACATATCAGCAGACATATCATCTTTAAGAATAGGACATACTAATTTCCTATTTTTAAGGTCAAAATATGCAGTAGGTGTCTTCCTATGTTCTATAACTAAATCCTCAGTTGCAAGTAACCTCGCAAGTGAGTCTTTCTGATTTCTGATATTATTGGTGTAATTCATCATATGTTTATAGCTTACCAAAAAATGTACCCATAGGTCAAGTGGCGGTCTGTAGGGGAATCGAACCCCTACCAAGTGATCGACAATCACCTATACTAACCATTATACTAACAGACCCTTCATAGGAACCACTATTATATCAAAATATGTACCCTTGCGTCAATACTGGAGAAATAATGGAAATGTTACAGTTTTATGACAAAACTGCATATATATTACCATGACGAAAAAAATTAAAAAGAAATTAAAAGGATTTCATAGATTTATGAAATCTGGAAGGTTGCATAAGGTATGCAAAGCTGCTGGAGTAGTTAGAGAAGAAAGAACTGCTTAATTAAAGTTCTTTTCCACAAAAGAATGCCAACGAGGGTCTCGATACTTATACATGGTGGTAGGTTTAAGATATAATATTCTCTCTCGCACAAAATCTAATGGTTGGTCTAGATATTCAAACCAATCTACCAAGACATATGGGTAAGACTGTTTGCCTCTCTGGGATGCTTCTTTAATCATTGGTCTTAGTTTAAAATACAACATAGGATTCAACAAAAATACTTTAGCTTGGAACATTAGAGATATAACCTTCCATCCTTGCATGTAAGTTCCACCTATCTCATATTCAACTCTGAGAAGTTCTCCAAAACCATCATCACCATATCCACTCACAATATGTCCAATATCATGAGTATCAACTATCCAGTTTGAAAATGCTTTTTGTGGATTTGTGTATTTTTTTGATTGTAGAAAATCGAAATCTGCATACTTAGGGTCAAGTTGCATTTTGTTTAGATGCCATCCTACAGAATTCTTAGGATACTTTTTTAGTAAAGGTAATCTTTCACCATTAATATATCTGAACCCTTGTCCAGTTGACGCCCACTGTTGGATGGTTTTGTCTGGAGAATTTCCATTGAATGCATGATTAACATCCAAGTAAGATTGTATACTTTGCTTTGAACGAGCAAGTTGAAGAAGTGCTTTTATACCCTTAAAGGGTTTTACTTTATTAAGATAAATCATCCTTACCCTTCCAGAGTTCTACAATCATCCAAAAAAACGATACCCACGCAAATGATATAAGACCCCACTTAAAGAATAAGAACGGCATTTCTATAATGAACCAAAATGTTTCCATAAAAGTATGTAGGGGACTTTCATCCCCCACACTCATAAATTACTTAGTTAAAAGTTATAACCTAATGATACAGATATGTTATCTAGTGCTTCACCTCTGAATGCACTTGATAAAACATGAGCTCCAACTGATACACCATTATCAAAGTCGTAACCTAGATTAAGTGCTTTATAATCGTTGTCCTCATCAATCCTACCATACTCAAGTGATACATCAACTACTGGTACGAAACCAACATTGTAAGAACCAACAACAAATTGATTATCACTGTCTTCTGTATCCCTATAATATTTAATACCAAAATCACCATAGTTTACACCCACATAGATTTCTTCTAATGGGTCTATACCTACATCATATCGGTACTGTATAACACCAACATCAAAACTTATACTGTCAGATAACGACATTGCGTATCCAGCATATAAGTCATATTCCCAATCGGTTTCGGTTTCAAAATCAACCTGTCCAGCCCATACTCCACCATAGAATCCTTTAGCATCTGCTTCAAGATTTAGGTTGTATGAGGGATTACCAGCTGATTGTGATGCACCTCTCCAAATGTAGTCGGAACTTATACCAACTGAGCCACTCACATCACTCCAAACGAATGGTGTGGTACTCATTAATAGTATTAATAATAACTTTCTCATAAAAGTTTCTCCATGACCTAATTGTTTACTAACTTTGTGGAAAGTAGGTCTCTTTCCACCAATGACGAAGAGTCTCCATGTCCTTCTCACTATCTCCAGATGATGGAAGTGTTCCTCTATAGAGTCCCGCTCTTCCTTCACCCCCTTGAGATTGAAGTTCCATGTTTTTCCATTCTGTAGTGTACCAACATGGTAAGGTGTATCGATCCTTGCCTTTACACGCACTTACCTCATGCCAATACTTCATCCCTTCAAAAATGGCAACCATTCCTTGTTGGGGTTTTATTTCATACCCACCTTCAAAAATGGTTAACCCATCGTCAAAGTCATCGTTCAAATAAAGGATGGATGCATAATCTGTAAATGGGATTACGCACATTTCATCTTCTTTATTGGAACCCATCGTGTCGATATGTATTTCCTGTGGAACACCTATCGGCCAACGCATGATCTCGGTCTGTTCTGGGTAACACCTCTGATGGAAGTGTTCCCAGATTTCTGCTACAACATCATATTGATATTTAGCAATAATTCTTTTGACCTCTAGATTATTTATAAATTCGGAAGGTATACGCCTACCATTATAAACAGTTGTAGGGTCTGAATGTGTTACTTTACTCTGATTTGCTTTGTGGTACTTTATCAGTAGGTTGCACTCCTTCGGAGTCAGGCAACTGTGTATTAAAATAACCTCTGGATTCAAGCTCTCTGAGTTGTTTTCTAATCCTGTCATATTGTTTAATTCTCTTATTCTTCTTCTTGACTGCTCTTTCTAATTTCAACTGACTTGCGTGGTCAATAAAAAGAATACCATCTAAATGATCCATTTCATGTTGGAAACATCTTGCAGAATAACCATCAAAGGAGAGTTCTCTCCAATCACCATCTTCATTCTGCCATCTTGCAGAAATGGCTGCTGGACGAGTTAAATGACAGAATATACCTTCTAATCCACCAGTAAGGCACCCCTCTTCCATCGTTTCTTTTTCATCTGAAAATTCCAGTATTTCTGGATTTGCAATGAACATACACTCGTCCTTATCCTTACCTCTCATCACGAATACTCTATAAGGAACTCCAACTTGTGGTGCAGCCAACCCAATACCACCCTCATCAATCATGGTATTGATTAATTTGTCTCTGAGTTCGAGAGTATCCATAGGTGGATTCTCGAAATCATATACTTTTGCCTTTTGTCTAAGGACTTCTTCATTCTTTGTTACTAACTTCATTTCCCTTGCAGTTTTGTATCACTGCCCTCTTCTATACACTGAAACACTATACCATATCTTGCTATAGTAGTATCTCGTGATACTACACCTGCCTTATGTGGTATTTCACCTTTAAAAACTACTACATTGCCTGGCGTTGGTGCAACTGCAGCTCTGATAAATTTATAATCGTCATCAAAGAATAGTGTTTCTCCACCCATGATTTGACTATCCCATTCTGGATTGATATAAACAATTACAGTGTAATCATACCAATCAGTATGTCCCCAAGTGTTATCTCCATGATTAAATGCATTCACATATTGTTGAATAGGAATTAAGTGTCCAAGACTACATTGGTCTCGTACTGTATTCCATACTTCTTTAATCAATTCAAAACCTTCTTCTGGTTGTCTATCTACATTTGATACTTTAGAATGTAGTTTTGGGTCAGAATTAATCTCTTCAATAACTTCTGGAAGGTTAAAATTTGCCTGCCAAGCTTTTGCTTGTTCTATTGTTCCTGTTAGTGTTTGTTTTTCAGAAGATGCACATTGTCTAAAGTATGCAAAATTGTTTACTTTGTTAAACCAATCTTCTAATTGGTCTGTATCAATTACACCCTCGTATAGCATAATACCATCTGGGTCTAAGTAATCAATTCTTGCTGGTTCTCTAATCATGTGTAATATCTATTTTAAATTCCTCTTGAAAATCTAGTTTTTTACAATCTCTCCACATGTCTTCAAAAGCATCTGGAGAATACATATACTCAGTCATATCTTCAACTGGATGCTTAACAACTAAAGTAAAGAAGTCTTCGCACATATCTTGAGTCATATCCAGTTCACATTCTTTCATAAAGACTTCTGGATCGGTTTGGAGTGATTCGTAAATACAATATGCATCTGTATGTATTTCTCTTGATGCATACAAGTATCTTTCAACTGAATCTAAAAAGGTCATAATCATCTGAGGAGTAACCCTAAGACTACCTTTTAGTTTTCTTCGTATATCTAGTATATAGTCTGCACTTTCTTGATCCCATGCATGAAATCCACTTGCACCAACATCTGCACCAGAAATCATAGAAATAGTACATGATATAAACCAATCTTTCAGATTATGCCTGTGTAGATTAACTATCTTATAACCCATTTCCTTCAATGATTTCCAGTGTAATAAATCGTGTCTCCATTCATTCCATGCACCAAACACACCAAATGGTGGTAGTTCATTTAACTCTTTTCTTACAAACATAAGTTCTTTAAAGATTTTCTTTGGATCGGTGTTAAATGGATGTTTCATTCCATACACATCTAATGCAGTTCCAACAAATGGTTCTATTGGATTTTTTATATGTTTAAAGTATGGTGAATCCTCTACACCCTCTCCAGTTTTCATTACTGAAATTAGGTGTTCTTCAACTCCATCTTTATATCCTTGCCAAGGTCTTGGGTCTAATGAAAGACCTTTTTCTTTCCTATAATCATTCCATGCATTATCTTGTTTGATATAATTATCCACAATTATTTGCCATGACTTATACAGTCCAGTTCTTGCATGACTATTGAGGATAATACCTTTCTTGGTACTTTTTCCTATATCCCAAACTTCACCCATTACTCTGCTATCCTACTAAAGTTTTTTACTTTCTCAAATTTCATAACATGTCTAAACTTCTCGTTTAGAATGTCCCCTTTGTGCGAAATAATAAAGACATTGGTATCGTTTCCTAATGTATGTAATATTTTCATGAATTCATCAGTACCACCCTCATCTAGTGAACTGTCAAAGATTTCATCTAACATCAATAGGTTTGTATTCACACTATTTTTTAACTTTGCAACTGCTCTCCAAGTGAATAACAGTGCAAGGTCAATTCTCATTTTCTCACCTTCACTAAAGTTTGCATAAGAAAAGTCGTCTCTGTATCTAGACTTAATGTTCTCATTAAAGTTCTCATCTAACTCAAACTGAACAAAGAAGTCCATAGATGCAAGATACTTATTAATCAACTTGTTCATTATTGGTAGATACTGTTTAACAATTTTAGTTTTAATACCACTATCCTTCAATAAGAACGCTGCAAGGTCATAATAATGTCTTTTGTCTACAAGTTCTTCCTTACCCTTCTCATGTTTCTTTAATTCTTTTAATTCCTTTTCTAATTTCTTGGAGTCGTCTCCAGATTTTTCGGAATTAAGTTTCTCAATTTCTTTGTTGATCTTTTGGATATACTGTTGTGATGCAGAGATTTCATTCTGCTTTTTAGATACTTTTCTGTTGAGATCGTCAATCTCTGTTTGGATTTCTCTGATGGTATCCAGTTGTCCTTGTATTTGTCTGGTCTTGTTATCAAGTTCCTCAAGGGCAGATTCGATTTCTGAAACTGTTTGTGTTGTCGATTCGATCTTTTGTAGTTTAAAGTCGTCTTCCAAATGCGACTTACAGGTGGGACACTCTTCGGTGTTTTCATAAAAGGTTATCTCCTTATCACCTCTTGCTTTTGCATCCTTAAGTTTTCTTTCAATCTCTTGGGTATGTTGTAGTTTATGTTGTATATCTTCTACATCATCTATGTTAGATTGCTTTTGTTCAACTTCATCCAGAACACTTTGAATTACTTTTTGAAGTTCTTCAACATGTGATTCTGAGTTTGCAATACTATCTCTAAAGTCTGCAATCTTTTGTCTTCTGTTTTCACCTAATGCTTTAATATGACTTTTATATGTTTTGATTCTATCTTCTGATAGTCTTATGTCATAATCTAGTTCTTGTAATTCACTTTTCAATGCACCTTGTCTAACCTTTAAGATATCATTCATGATAGAGAATATATTAATATCAAGAATATCTTCAATGATACCTCGTCTATCTGATTGACTCATTTGCATGAAAGGTGTGAATGTTGAACTACCAAGTATTACCACTTGAGTAAATGCCTTGTAGTTTAATTTTAGAATTTGTTTTTCAAGATGTTCTTGGTAGTCTCTCATGTTTGCATCTTGATTCATTAACTTACCATGTAAGTAAACTTCAAAGATGTTTGGTTTTGCACCACGAATAACTTTATATCTTTTTTGTCCAACTGAGAATTCGATTTCAACTACCATGTGTCTACCATTAATGCTATTAACTAACATGGTCTTAGAAACTTTTCTAAACCCTTTTCCAAATAGTCCAAAGCACAATGCATCTAACATTGTAGATTTACCACTACCATTCTCACCCACGACTAAACAGGCTTTTCTTTTGTCTAGAAAAACTTCTGTAAATGAATTGCCTGTGGAGAGAAAGTTTTTATACTTTACACTATGAAATCTTATCATATCCCAACTTTATAAATTCTGCTTGTATATCTATTGCTTCATCTATATCAACATTTTTTGTTGATGTATATGTTTTACCTATTGGAGCATTAGTCATTTCAGTTACCTCAGTAATGTCTACTGTATCATCGTCATTAATAACAAAATGAACTGTATGTCCTTCACATGTATAGGAACCACTGTACACTATTCCATTCATATTAAATACTGCTCGTTTCAAATGTTAACATCCAATGCCTCTGTATAAAGAGACCTCATTAAATGTTCTAGTTTAGATTTTTCACCAGAGATTTCCATTTGCTCTATGTGTTTCGTTAATATAGTTAATGTATCTTCTGCATCTGATAGTGCATCATCATCATCCATCATATCCAGATTCCCATGATCTTCTACGACCTTGAAGTCTATAACATCTGCTTTTGCAATCTTTTCTATGAACATATCAAACCAATATGGTTGGTCTTTACTCATAACGACTACTTTAACAAACATATCTTTTAAATGAGAGAAGTCTTTCTCTTGTATTGACTCCATTGTTTCTTTAGAATCATCATAGAATACTTTTTCAAACATCCTAATAGGGTTTGCTACTGGAAGTATTTCCCTTGTTGATGTATCAAATATATGAAAATATTTTTTATCTCCATAGTCTGACCAAGTGAATTCCATTTGAGAACCCAAATATCTTAAGTTGTTCATTTCTGATTTAGTGTGGAAGTGTCCACTATAAACTGCATCGAATCTTTTAAAGGTATCCAAACTTAATCCATGAGTTGAATAATAGCCTGGCATCATCATTGCACCTTCGATTTCTAAATGACCCATAGCAACTGTTGCGTTTGTTGTATCTAGATGCTCTACTGTGTCGTCAATGTTAGTTCGATGAATCCAAGGCACTAAACATATCTTACACCCATCATAATCTTTAGTAATTACATCACCATAGATTTTTATATTAGGATGATTCAATAGTGCTTGTGGTGAATTGACTTCGGATGTGTTCTTATAATATAAGTCATGATTACCAAGAATTAAATCCATAGTAATATCATACTCATCAAGTTTATCGACAAAGTGTTCTTTGTTTCTTTGAAGAGATAGGAAATTGATTCCAGTTCTCTTATCAAAGTAATCACCAAGATGGACTATGTGTTTGATGTTGTGTTCTAACAGATAAGGAAAGAATATTTCTTCGTAGAATTTTCTTTGTAGTTCGTGGAACTGTATGTTATCGTTACGAACACCACAATGTGTATCGTTCAGAATAGCAAATTTCATTAAGTTTTTTTAGATGTGGATTGATAAAAGTTTTCGACACCCTTATTATCGGTTGTCTTCTTCTTTTTACCTCTAGGTTTATAAGTTATTTCATTCATGTTGTCTTGTAAAAACTCGACATACGAATTTGAATACTGGGATGTATCACCATCCATTGTATCAACCATGTCTGTCAATATTCCAGAGTTCATAATTGCTTTCTGTTTAATTGCAGACTGTTTCTTCTCTTTTTGAATCCTTCTAAGGAATGCATAGTATATAATTTGAGTAATATATGCGAATGCATTTGTTGACTTCTCTGGGTTGAAGTTATTGATATATTGTAGACAGTTCTCAATACCATCACATATCATTTCATCCCTATAAGAATAATTGATAAAATTCGGTTTAGTCGATAACCTTGTTGCAATTTTATAAATGCACTCACCAATATACTCGGAAACTCTAGGTGGTTCCTTTCCATCTTTGATTGCTTTCTTAACTGCGATATTGTGTTCGGTTATCGCTGCTGTAAACTCTTTATTGTTTACATAATGTTCTGGGTTTGTTTTTTTAACCATATGTAATTATTATACTCCATAATCTATATCTGTCAAGGTACTATTTCGTACTTTTTTTACTTGACAAGGCAGCAATCCATGTTAAAATGAATTGTGTCCCAAAGGGAATGCTATATTAGCTATAAAGGGATTAATGTATAGTCCTATCTTTATTGGGATCAATATTAAAGTCTTGAAGTTCATCTTGGATTTCGTCCTCAAATCGGATGTCTCCCATTTCGTTATCAACATACTGACGAACTGTTTGTTCCATCAAGTTTTTGAATACTCTCCCTTCTTCAAGTTCTTCCTTTGGTGTTCTGACTTGTAATCCCACTTTATCTCGTATCTGTACCCAATCATCCACTCCTTTCTTATAGAAGTCGATAAACTGTTTTGTGATACCAGAAAAATAGGATATATCAGATAACCTCATTATAATGTGGTCTTCATTTGTGTATGGTATTAATGGTGAAAGTTTCATTATTGTCCCTTGTCCTAACATAGAAGGAACAATATCTGCAATCATAGGCATGATTAACTTTACCTCTTGGTTTGCCTTAATAGGTTCAACAACAGAGATAACATGTTCACCAGTGTTTAGTCTTAGATATTTGTAATTCATTTGAACTTTATATTGTGTATTGTGTAAGGAAATCTTTCCTTATTATAAGTATTTATCCTTTCTTTAAAGTGTTTTAGAGTATAATTATCCTTTTTTCCAAAAGAAAGATCGTCTGCAATATCATATACTGTTGCTTTTCCAGTCTTTCCTTTCCTCAAAACTCTTCCAATTGACTGTAAAATCCTTATTTTTGACTTCGATGGACTCGCAAATATGATATTATCTAGGTTTTCTATATTAATTCCAGTGGAGAAAGTACCATATGATGCAATAATAGTTGCATTCTCCGACTTCTCTACGATGGCTCTTGCCTCTTCTCGTGCAATAGTATCAGTTTTACCATATATGAAGAATAAGTTACCACCTAGTTGTAGGAAGTCATCGTATAACCCTTTTCCATGTTTTTCTACATACTGGAAGAGAATAAGGGTATTACCACCCCTATCTTGTGTTAAATTACGAATAAAACGATTTCTTTTCTGATTATCGACCAAAAATTCCATTTCTCGTTGATAATCCATCTTTACTACTTCTTTAGATACCTCTTTAGGGTACTGTAATACCAAACATTGTACATCCAAGTCTGCAAGAACTTCATCTTCTATGAGGCTTGCTGTGCTAGTAACAAAATGAGTAGGGCCAAAGAGACCTTCCAATACCAATTTATGTGTTTGTGAATCATCTAATGTTCCAGTTGTTCCATATCTATGTGAGATACCCTTCATCTTTTCAAGGATACCAGTTAATACTTTTGCTTTGAATAAGTGTGCCTCATCCCCAAATACACACCCAAAATGGTCATAGAAGGACTTAGGCATTCGGCTAAGGGTCTGCCAAGTGGTTACTACTATCTCAGTATTACCTACTTTATTACCACCATACATTTTATCGATAGGTTTGTTATACCCATAACCTTCAAAATCAGTTGCCATTTGTTCTACCAAAGATGTAGTAGGTACGATAATTAGGACTGGTTTCTTATGTACTTTTAGATAATGTCGTGCCAGACCATATATGATAAGAGACTTACCACTGGCAGTAGGACTGACCAATAACGATCTGCGATATCTAATACCATGTGAAATAGCCTCTCTTTGGTAGTCCCTAACCTCAAAAGGTAATTGTAAATTGTTAATGAATCCATCTTCTTCAACATCTGTTTCCCATCGATACCCTTGTATCTCATATTCTCTGTCCTTAGCAAACTCTTGTAATGCGTAGTATAGTCCAGTGTATAGTTTCTCATTACTATATAGTCGAATGTTACCATCCCAATACCTATTACGAACCGAAGGCATAAACTTTGCGCCTGGCACTGGGAAAGTAAAGTATTCTGAAATTTCTCTTTGAACTGACTCTTCTGATGTAACCCTTATATGAGTATCATCAATTTTGTCTACTTGAATGGTGGCCCGCATACCCAACCTACTATTGAATGTCTTGTTCCTCTGGTAACTGGTGTTACTCTATGTTGCAAGATTGATGTGAAAAATAATGCACTACCTTGTTCCATACCTCTAAAGGGTACTGTTTCTTCTATTAAACCCCAATCCATATTTGCAATATCTCGTGTAGAGTCTATGTATTGAAACTTACCACCATCATATTCATCTGGATGACATAACTGAATTGCATACGAAAGTTTACGATATGTTCCTACTTGGTTTTCATCATTCGTGTGCATTGGCATTTCTGGATTTGTATTTTGATAAAAATCTGGCCCACCATCTGCATGCCAATTGTAATGTTCGTCTGGTGCTTTGTAAGTAGTGAATTGATTTGCTTCGTGGTAGGTTAAATCAAATTGAAACCATTCATCATTCACATGTTGTATCATCGGCCATAATATATCGTCTTGAAGAAGTGTTCCATCACCAAGTTTCATATCTCTCGGTAACCATGCAACACCAGATTTTCTTACACCTAATGGTGCATCTCCACCATCACCAACCTGTCCATATAGGTTCTCTGAATGTAATCCAATGTATTTAATTTCTTCACATATCTCTGGAGAAAGTGCATTCTCCATAATAATCATATTTTCTCTCAAAAAGGTTGGCATAATTTATCCTGCTGGGTTAGTAAACTTTAACCAGTCAATTGCATTCTTAATAGATTGATGTCTCCATGTAAGAATATTTAGTATGTCTTTTAAAACATCAATACATTCTTGTAGATACTCTAACTTAAGTTTAAGTTCTGTTAGGTCTTTATCTGCATTAAAGTAGTAGTTATAGTCTGCTTTAAGTACCTTATGTCCTTCAAATGGGTCATAAGACCATCCTAACTCGTCTATCTCTTCTTTAGATAACTTATCAGTATACCATAACCACTTATTCTTAAGTAGTTTGTTATATTCTACTTCGTATTTCTTATAGTTGAGTCTTTTAGATGAGAGTTCATCTAAGTATTTTGAATGTAATTTTGGTGTTTCAAGCGAAGCTTTGTCCATGTCTATCTTATCGATGACACAATCTTTTGCCCATTCTTCTTGGATTTTTTCTAAATTCATACTATAATTATACCACTAGAATGGTATTTTGTCCACTAAAAAGGTGTAGTGATAACTAAACCTATAAGATAACCACAAAAGAAAAAGACTGCAGCCCAAACAGGTTCAGCCTTGCAAAACTCCCACACTTGTAACCAAAATTCTCTCACTGTTCATATTAACTTGTTGTCGCAATCTCAAAGTAGGTAAATGCAAAAGTCGCATTACAAACTACATAAGGATTGTCTGTTGTTGTAGTATCCATAGCAACTTCTGCAAGTGTTGTTGGAAAACAATCATAAATTCTAACATAACGATTAGGATTATTGGCTGCAGTTGTTACTACCATTGTCATATCGGAATACATTTTCTTAGGGTCTCCAGAATCATTGAATTTTTCACCAACTCTATCATCTGACCCTATCAACTTCCTATACTCTGCTGAATCATAGCCTGGTGCTATTTGAATCATCCAAGTATATAACTCCTTCCAGTTTTCAAGGTTTTCATCTACTATAAAAGTAACATTGAACTCTGAAAAAGTTACTCTATCGCCAGGCATCTGAGGTTGTATTCCTAACCTAGTTGACTGTGCTAATGCATTTAAACTAACTGATGGTATATTCGCACCAGTTGCAAAATACTTTGTATTAGGTAATTTTGCAATTACCAATTCAAATTGTGTAGGTGATAAGTACGAGAGGTTATCTGGTAAATCACCAGCCCATGTTGCAGTTGTAATATTTCTAGTCGTCATTTTCTTCTACCATACAAGGTTGGTTATCCCATCTATAGAATTTCTTCTCTGGATAACTCCAATACCACCCTTTATATTTCTGTTCACTCTGAGGTGTTTCGCTCTCTATGTAAACTTCTGGGTTCTTTTCTTGGTGTGTACTTACTCGAACCATTCTCACTTTCCTTATCATCTGGGATATCCTTTCCTAAATTCTTTGATTTGTCTATGATATCCTGTATTGTTTTCTCATCCACTAGGTGTTATTCTCGATATATTCGACAATTGCACCAACAGTGGTAAGTGTTTCTGCATCTTCATCTGGTACATCAATACCAAATTCGTCTTCTATTTGTAAAACTAATTCGACTGTATCCAGTGAATCTGCACCCAAATCATCTAGAAGGTTGTCCTTTTCAGAACAATCTACATCCAGATGGTCATTAATTATCTTAATGACTAAATCTTTTTTATCTGACATTCTTATCCTCTGATGTCTTCTACATCTACTTCTGGTACTTCAATATCAGATTCTTCCGCTTCTGGTAGAACTGGTAAGGATATTGTATCCTTCTTTTCTTGCCAGATAATTTTCCCATCAGAACCATGTAGGTGGTGTTGCATTAAACTATGTTTCATATCCTCACCAAGTCTGATTTGAATATTCTGTTTCCCCATCATTTTCTTATCGAATTCTGCTTTCTTCTCTTCGATAACTTTATCACCATTAGAAGCACTAGAAATAGCAAAAGCAATTACTGCACCTGCTATCATGTAGACTGCTACTTCAATCATTTTCTTTAACATAATTACCCCTTTAATAAAATGGCAAGAAGTATTGCAATAAGTAATATATTCGTCAAGAATATTTCAAATGCAAGTATCGTATGATACCAAACCCACCTAGCTTTGTAGATGTCTTCTTCGGTCTTCCCACCACTTCTTTTTGTTATTATTTTATCTAACCATTTCATCATAATATATTAGTATTTATACAAATTAAAAAGGGGTAATCATGAAGAAAGTTACTTCTCGTTTACAAATGAATTTAACTGTCTTGCAGTTGAAATAACATCCTCTACAGTAATGTTTATTACTGGTAATTCACTTCTTTCAAGTTTATTATCCACATTGAAATAGTGTGCATCAACTTTGCGTTGTGCATTACTTTCAAGTAGTCCTTGTGCTTGTGAGAGTAAATCGGCTCTTATCTCGAACCCAGATTTAGAATCTGCCATGATGGCCTCCTGTGTGTTTGTGTGTATGGGTTGTCCCTTTGACTTCCCTAGTAGTATATAGTGTGATAAAAAAAAGGTCTCCGAAGAGACCTTTTTAATTCTGACTTGAAAAAAGCTTATAGAATATTTTCTACTTCGACTTTTCTGTAGTAGAAGTTTGATCCTGCTGAAGCAAGTCCATCAGAAGGTGTAGAACCAACGAAAGGATTAGATATCATACCATATCTAGTTTTGAATCCAATCTTAGGTTGGAAAGTATTCTCACCAACTGCACGCACCATTTGTAAAGGAACATATGGGCAATAGAATAGACCAGCATCATAAGGATTAGAACCTCTGTATCCAACAGTCATGTAACCTTCGTTACTGTGTCCGCTAACTGGATCAAGAGTGTAGTATGGGTCGATGTACACTTTGTACTTACCATTTAAAACACCAGCAAAAGTATTACCAGCATCGTCTACATTCAAGTTAGTGTTGAGAGCAGGAGCATAGTCAAGTACACCAGCCATAGCTAGTGCAGATGCTACATCAGAAGAACAAAGGATAAAGTTACCTTTTCCTCTTCTTGATTCTCTTGCAATTGTGTTAGCTTCTCTTTCAACATGGAAGAGCATGCCTTTAAATTTCTCAACAGACCATCTACCAGATGAATCAACATCTAGATCGAATCGTCCAGCATTAGCAGTACCAGATTGAGCACCAGTTTTTGCTTGAACATTAACAGTTCTTACAACTTCCCTGTTGATTTCCGCAAGGATTTCAGCAGACAAGATGTTTGCAAGTTCTGTTTCAGCATCAAGACCATGAATTGCTTTAAGGTCTTGTGCAAGTTCAATAGTGTATTCTGCTTTAAGAGCTCTTGTTTTTGCAGTTACAGTTGCTTTCTCAATTGTGAATGCCATACTTGCAAATGGATTTGAAGCACTATCACCTAGAGCTTCACCAGCTGCAGTTGTCATACCAGTACCAGAAGCATAAGTGGCTGCATCACCGAAAGGATCAGTACCAGCTTGTGTTCCAGCACCAGAGAAATCTGAGTCTGCTTCATCGAATAACGCTTCGGTCATTGCTAACCTTGAAGTGTTATCGTTGTAACGAGCTTTCATTGCAAAAACTAAACCAGTTGGCCCAGTCATTGGTTGGACACCACAGATGTCGTATGCCACCAAGTTAGGAAGAGACCTTCTTACTAAAGAAATAAGAATTGGATCCCAATTTGAGATACCAGAACCATCAGAACCAACTGCAGCGTTAACTGGAGATGCTTCAGAGATGTATCCTCTTTCTTCATTAAGTGCTCTTTCTTGGTTTTCAAGAACTACGGAAGTAACCGCTCTTTTGTATGAATCATCAATCTTTGGAAGATCGGGATGTTCGAGTACTGGCTGCCACTTCTCTTGTAAATTTTCTGACATAAACATAATAGTTTCCCCTTAATTTACTAATGAAAAGTTAATATTAAATTAACACCACTTATAGTGGGTTAACCCTCTTAATTGCGGCAGTATAGGCAGCCATGGTAGGGTCGATATTCTCTTGAATTTCGGTCGCACCACTTTCTTCTCCTTCACTTGCCACCACCTGTTCATCTAATTCAACTTTCTCTTGTTGAGAGTTGTCGAAATAAGATTCCTTGATGGTTTTGACATTACCTTCAAACTCATCGTTGAAGTCTATGTCTTCGATTAATTTTCCAAGTTTCTCAACTTCTTGTTCAGTTAAGTCTTGTGAAACTTCTCGAACCACTTTGTTACGAACTAAACTTTCGTTTTGTTCTGTAAGATCGATGTTCTTAGAAACTTCTTCATTAAGTCTCTGTTCAACTTCTTCAATCTTACCAGCAAGTTCATCAACAACATCTAGTTTGTCAGATGGAACTTCCACATAGTGGTCTTCAAATAGGTCTTTAAGACCTGTAATGAAATTCTCAGTGAGTTCAGACTTAAGTCCTCTCTCAATCGCAAGTTCGTTATCTTTCACCCACTCTTCTGCAACATAAGAAAGGAAAGAATCAACTTTAGAAACTAATTCTTCTTTGATTTCAGCAGTTGCTTCAACTACTTTCTCTAAAGAATCTTTTTCAAGTTCTTCTTGTACTTCTTTAACTTTTGCAGATACAGCAGCTTCAAATACTACTTTTGCTTTGTTTTGGAATTCTTCTGAAAGATCGTCTTCACCAGAAATTAAAGCTTCAATGTCATCAGACATATCAATTTCTACTTCTTCTTTCTTAGTTTTCTCTTTGACTTCATCTTCATCATCATCTGACTCATCGTCATCTTCTGAATCGTCTTCGTCATCTTCGACTTCTTCTTTCTTTTCAGTGATAGAAGCATAAGCTTCTTTAACACTATCTTCGTCCTCTGTTTTGAAATGTTCAGCAATTTTTCTTAGAAGGTCAGCTTTAGTAGACTCATCGACTTCTTCTTCATCGTCTTCATCTTCCTCATCTTCATCTTCTTCTTTCTTAACCATTTCAGCATAGAGGGATTTAATTTCGTCTTTTTCCAGACCTTTAAGTTGTTCAATCATCGCACGAAGGGTTTCCATTTTGGTCATATCTTCAGCAACAACTTCTTCACTTTCAGATTCTACCTCTTCCTGCTTAGGTGCAGACTTGTCTCCACCTTCTTGATCACCTTTCCTTTTCTTGGAAGGTTTTGTAGCATCACCAGCTTTATCAACTGCAGCTACTGCTTTCTTAGGAGCATCTGGGTCTGGGGTAACGGCACCTTTAGCCTGAGGTACAGCTGCACCTTCGACTACTTCGGTTTCTTGGTTTATATCTTGATCAGACATTTTATTTATCCCCTAGTTTTAAATACTTACTAATTAAAAAACGAGAACTTTATTGTTTCTCTGTGTAGTATTTATAAATTTTATAATTTTGAAAGGAAGTTTTTGAATATTTCTAACTTCTTCTCTTCCAATTGGCGTTGTTTGGTTTGTCGAATCTGACTTTTCCATGATTCGATCTGTTTCGCTTTGAAGACTCCACCTTCTTGAACCCATTCTACACCTTCCATGATACCTTCTACGAAAGCATCTGGTGCAGAAGGGTCTGCAACGATATCAGCTGCTGTTGCAAGCATGAAATCGTCTTGGACATATTGTGCATTACCTCTTTGTTCTACTGAACCCATACCCCTACTGGAAACGCCTAGTTTAGCACCATCATTTAACAGTCCTTTAACTATATTACCCATCGGAGTGCTGAGAATTTTAGCTTTACCTATAAAATTCTTTCCATCTTCCTTTAAATCGGTTATCAAGTGTGATACCCTCTCTAAGTTAATGGTAGGGCCTTCTGGATGTCCCAGTTCCCCATATGCACGCTTCTTATTTACGAATTCCTTGATGTATCGATTTACCTCTTTTTTCATCGTTTCGATTGGGTAAATACGACCATTTCTGTTCTTTATTCCTGCTTGAAGAAAGACACCTTCAATATATTGTTCCTTCTTACCATTCTTTTCTTCTGTAATCAGTTGTACTTCATCTGATATTTGTTCTGATATTAAAAACATCTCTTTCTCCCTTTATACCTTTACTTGTCCTATTATTCTCTGTAGTACTTTAAAATCTTTCTTTGGTACTATCATAGTTGGTTTGTTAATCTGTTGAAGACTTATTCTAACTTGAGCACCTTCCTCTTGAAAACTCCAACCTGTAGGACTTTTATAAAGCATTTTAGCTTCTTCTAATTCTCTAATTGTTTTTTCTAAAGTCATATCTTTTCCTACTTACCACCCATCATTTCTTCAAACTTTTTTGGGTTTATTTTATACATGTCTTGCATTGTTTTTAACATTTTTTCATGATTACTTGAAGACATTTTTACAAATTTCTCTATGTGTTTAAGAACTTTTGGATTTTTTATTTTAGGAAAAAAATCTTGAACCTTTAATTGATACTTGTTTGGCCCAATTGTATTTGCTTCTTTTAATTCCCTAATAGTTCTTTCTAAAGTCATAGTTCTTTCTTATTTTATCTCGTGAACCTTCTCTTCTGGTTCATTATAGGATTGATTACCAACCAATCCATCTGAGAATCCAAATGAATCCTCAATGTTAAATTGTTCTATGAAGTCATCTAAGTCTTCACCTAATAATGCAATTAATTGTTTTGCATTCTTTCTTGCTTCTTTTTCGTTCTTATAGATAGCAAGTTCTTGTCCATCAACATAAACCTTAAATTTATTTGATTTCTTTGCAATGATAACGGCTACTTTTTTTCCTCTTTGACCTTTTTCAAAGTAAGAATCAACTTCTTGTTCTCCACGCGGGAGTTTAAACTTTTTTTCCTGTAAGTCTTTTACAAGTTCTTTAAACTTCTTCACTCTGTTGTTCTCCAGATTCCTTTTCCATCCAATTCATCTGAACATCAAGTCTCTTAGAGTCAATTGCATCTGACTGTTTATCTATCATAGCAGACTGAAAAGCATCAGTTGCTTTAACATTATCTCCAGTTTCAATTGCATTAACTAAGTCTTTGATATTTTCTTTACTCATAATTTATACCTCTAATATTGATCAAAGGAGTCATCATCTCCTTCCCCATCACCACTTTCTTTGTCTTTTTCAATTTCTTGGTCAATCACTTCGATTTCATCTTCTGATTGTCTCAAGATATTCTTTCTCACCCAGTTCTGAGAGTAGTATTTACCTACAAACTCATCCATTTCTCTGAGTGTGTTTACTCTTTCTCTGTAGATTTCAGCTTCCTTCATTTCTACAAAGTGTGAATCCTTTTGAAAGTCGAAAGTTATAAACTCTCTAACTTTATCAAATTCTTCGGCAGACATTGTACCTTTTAAGATAAGTTGAGTCTTCAACAAATCTAAGAAGAGAACTGAAAACTTATGTCTTAGTTTGTCTACAAATCGTGAGAACTTAACCTCATCCCTTGTAATCTCACTTGCACGACCTAGTGAGAACTGTGCATCTGCTTCCAATCTACTGATAGGTACATTAAGTGCCTTATACAGTTTCTTTTGGAAATAGAGTATATCTTCTATCTCACCTAAGTTCTGTCCGCCTGGCAGAGTAGTTATTTCTGTTCCTCTACCACCTTCTCTTCTTGGTAACCAGAAATCTTCCAACATACTCATATGTCTTCGATCATCTCTGATTTCCCCAGTGTCAGCATTATAGACTAGTTTATTTTTGTACCTAGTCATTGTATCTGCAAGATACTGTTCTGCCTTCACTTTAGGAAGGTTACCTACATCAATGTAGAATATCCTTCTTTCTGGTGCCCTTGCTATTCTATATATGACAAGAGCATCTTCCATCATTCGTAATTGGTTACCAGCTTTTAATGCTTTATGTAAATAACCTATTACTTGAGTTCTAGTTGCATCCATCATTCCAGATGATGCCATTATAACTGCATCTGGACTAATCTTTAGGACTTGACCACTGTTGTTTGTACCAGTCTTATCAAATCCAGCATCTGAGAAATGATAGTATTCTTCAACTCTATCGATTACCTCAACACCAGTCTTCTCATCTTTCTTCTTGTGGATTTCCCTAATCTTTTTAATCTTCATAGGGTCAATATATCTTAACCCTACGATTCCCTTCTTAGGAGAACCCTTTTCGGTTAATAGGTGGAAGTATGCACGACCATCTATATACCATTTTCTGAACAAGTCTGGCCCTGTATTTCTGAATCTTAACAGAGTCAGCATGTGTTCAAATTCTTTTCTGACAGAATCTTTGATACCATCAGATAGATTATTTGAATCTATTCGGTCTAAATTAATGGATACAGTATTGTCTAAATCGTTAGTTGCAATTGCTTCTTGTACAATATCGTCAACAGCTGCATCACATTCTGGAATCAGAGACATGGAACGATATCTTTGAATGAGGTCAATCTCACTCTTGATAGCACCTTCCATATCAATGTAAGAAGAGAGGTATTGTCCACCAGCAAAAGACGAACCCATAGGTGAGGACTCAATAACTTGAGCCCCATCGTCATTTATAGGTGCAACAAAAGATGGTGCCGACTTTTGTTCCGCTTCCCTCTTCTTTCTGTTTATTTCAAATCCAAATAATTCCATAATAAAATATATTTATATCACTAAGAAAGTAACAGTCTAAAATTAGACTGTTCTTTCAAAATGACTGTAAGTGAATGTAATGTCGTATGTTTGCACTTCTTCGGTATCCATGTCTAGAGAAATTGACCCTAGATTTGAAGGATACATGTTAAAGAATTCGTAAGTTGCAAGAACTGACTCATCCCTATGAAGTTGTGAAACAAACGCACGAGATACAAGATAATCTAAATCTGTAGCACCAACTCCAGAATCTCTGTTTTGTATCTCTGCCATCCAGTTTTCCATTCCAGTTCGGATACTAAAATCAACATCGTTGATAACTGTTACAGTCCAATCTTCGTAAGTTCTTTCGCCTGGAAGCTTAAGTTTTGCACCCCTAAAGTTTACTTCGATAGGGCCACCAAATGCTTCGGTAGGAATCTGAGCAGCTTTAACGAGAAATTCAACTCTCTCACCTGCTTTAGGTATAAAAACTTTGAACCTATTTGAACGAACACCACCAGATGTTAATTGTGCTTTAAATTGGTCTATTGTTGCCATTTTTTACTCCTTAACTCCCAGCTTGTGTGTTAGTAGCACCATAAACTTCTTCAAACTCAACTCCAGACCTTGCAGCCACGAAGTTAAGAGTAATGAAGTTGATACTCTTATTAGGTTTAACGAAAATTGATGCTTGGAATTGATTTGCATCCACAATTGCTTGTGTATTGTTTGTTTCATCACAAACAACTTGGAAATCTACGATTCCTCGTCTTCCTTGCACCGCCCTTAAGAAAGGTTCGACTGTAGCTCTAAAGTTCGCTCTTGTGAATGCATCATTGAATTCAAAGAGTTGGAACTTAGCAGCAGTTGATATTGCTTTCTCCAATATGATGAATAATCTTCGTACATTGATTCTATCGAATGCACTTGGATTACTTAGAAGAGTTTTATCTCCAAATAGAACTGTTCCCTCGCCTGGGAATGTTACTATTGGGTTAACTCTCTTCTTATAAAGTTCATCTCTTTCTGCTTGATTTGGGTTATATGCAAGTCTAGTTACACCAAAATACTGACCTCTATTGAAACCAGCAGGTGAATACCATGCATCCCTTACTAAATCTGTTCTTGCCATAAGACCAGCAGTAGAACCACAAGCAGGAACATAACAGTATTGGTCGTTGTACTTATCGTACATATACAACCAGTTACTATCCATTACTGCATATGAACTTGATGTAAGTGTGTCTGCTAATGTTACTGTGTCGGATTGTTCAGAACCTACATTGTTGACAACATCTGCTCGTCTTGGGCTACATACTACTACACAATCTTTCCTTGACTCGGCAATTGTGATTAGATTGTTGATATGAGTTGTAGCTTCGGCAACTGTTGCAACGACAGTTCCACTTCCATTGTCAGCAGAGTTTGGCCCTGCTATTAAGAAGTCTACATCTACTGTCTCTGCATCACCCAAATAAGTTGAGTAAGCAGTATTCTTCTGAGCAGAAGTAGGTTGGTTACCATCAGCACCATTAGTTAAACTGTTTGTTACTGGTAGACTGTATGTACTGAAAGTACGACCAGAACCAGCATTTTGTAATGTTACACCTACTGTAGTTAGGTTAGAGTTGTGATCTAACCAGTAAAGATAACTAGAGTTGTCTCTAATTACATCTCTATAGTAGTTTGAAGCACCAAAAGAATCTTTAGAATCTGTAGCTTTTGAAACATTAGAATATGTTTCTAGTATTTCTCCAACTTCACCAGTGATATCTCCATCCTCGTCAACAACTACAACATGCATTTCATCGTTAGATGCACCCTTATCGGTTGCATTCGGTGAAGTGCCTGGAGCTGTGTCAAAGTAAGTTGCATATTCCCATTCTCTGGAAACATTGACACCACTTGCAACATCAACTTGTAATCCTTTAGTTTTATCAGAAGCAAGATGAATAGTTAAATCTCCAGCACCAGAGGAACCAGAGTCAAATGCGATTGCAGTAACAGCATACTTATTAGTATCACCAGCAACAGTAATTCTATCTCCAACTACAAACTTCTCACCAGCTGCAACTCCTAAAGAGGTTGCACCTAATGCTGGGTCTGCATCTAGAGTAGTTACATTTGCTTCACTAAAAGCTGCACTACCAGAACACATTGAAACTTTCAAACTATTACCTAATGAACCAGCATACTTCGCACCCCAATCTCCAACAGTACCACTACCATCTGCAAAAGATTCATCGTAGTGAGTTCTGTTTTTGATTAATGCACCAGAAGAACCACCACTAGTAGCATTCAATGAACTTGTATTTAATGCACGAACAACTTTAATTGCACCCGCATATTTCAAGAAGCATGCAACACTATAGAAATGTTCTCTTGATATATTAGTATCTTGTGGTTCACCAAAAGTGCCCACAAGCTGTTTCTCAGATATAATAGTTCTTACTTCATCAATTGGGCCCCAACTAAACATACCTGCGAATCCACCAATACTTGATGAAACCGCTGGAACTACATTAGTAACATCTATTTCTTTGACCTGTACGCCAGGTGATACTTGAAATGCCATGTTAGTTTTCCCCTATAATGATAATTAACATTTATTATACTTTGCCGAATCAAATATGTTTTATTAATTCGTCATAATCTATTTAGTATTCTTGTCATTTACACTTTAGCAAAATGGAATATGATGTCTACAAACTGGTGCAGTAAACTGAGGTGCATATGACTCAAATGGAACAATATCGAATGCAAGTGTGATTCTAGGTTCATCAGATTCATTTGGTGATGACCTATGTTCGGTAATCATATCCCCTATAAAGTGTCCACACCCTACTTTTGATTCCATTTTATATAATTCTTCCTTAGTTTCATGATGTCTATACTCTGTATACGACCCACCACCATCGTCTATGCAGATAACACCATGATAAAAATGTGGGTCATAGGTATCACAATGAGAATGCCAACCTATTCTATCTCCCTTCTCAAATATGTTTATCCACCCATGAAACATATGTGGGACTCCAGTATCTATTCCTAAATCATCTATATTATTAAAGAACTCACTTCTAACCTCATAAAATAGATCATAGAAACACTTTCGTGGTAGTTTTGCCCAGTTATATGGTATATCTGGGTCTACCCAATGTTCTCTTTCAATGATTTTTCGACCTTCATCACTAAGAATAAACTCTTTACATTCTTCTAAATCTGCATCTAAAGGGCCAAATGGAACTATAATCCCATAATCTCTTTCGTATTCTGTCCCTTCGTTGATTTTATAATTATGTGTCATTATGCAAGTCTATGGAAGTCCATGAAATATATTTCTGGGTCTGGGTAAATCTCTTTATCATATCGTTGTATTTCTGGTTCTAATTCCAAATCTATATCTGGATTATCTAAATCTATGCACTGAGTTTTGTCTTCATTACATATAATTCCGCACATATAAGTTCCATTTCTATCATCAAAACACAAATTAGGTAGAATTTCTTGGGTACTACACCCACTAATCATTACCACAATGCCCAAATAGTAGACACTACTACGAATAATACTAACCATTGTTCTATCTCCATTTACCAAAACTTGTTTGGAAATCTACTATCGGTAGTCCAAACATCTCCCTCTCCATCTACAAAACTCTCTTCTTCTTCATCGTTATAACTATTTATGATACCAAAAGGTAGCACATCTTCTTCTATTTCTCTCTGTCTTTCTGCAAATAATAACATTTTAAGTTGTTCATCTGTCATATCAGTGAACAATGGAGTAGAAACAAACCATCCAAATAGAACTAAAGTCATTACCATGTCATCATGATTACCACCATCTGCTTCCCATGATTGACCTTTACTTACAAATGTGGTTAACTCTTGTATAGTATGACTGTCTGGAACATGTAGTTTATTCTCTTCTAAGACTTCTTTAATGGTTGCACAACCTATTGCTTTTGTCTTTCTGGTCATTCTAAGACCTATTCCATCTGCTTTTATTGTATTAGACATGAACATATTATCGTATTCTAGGTTATAATGCATCTCATTACATACCATTGCACCCTGTCCATTGTTCTCTACAATCACCATTGCATTGTTATATGCAGTTCCCCACTTATTAATTAAGTCTGGAAGTAACAATGGTGATATCATATTGTCTCTAAATGTACATACTTGATACCATTCATTACCCTTTGTGATATCTATTATACTCCATGCAGAGTAATCTAATCCCTTTCCTTCTGCAACATCCACTGTCATTATATAAGTATGGTCTTCTTTTGGTCTCTCATATACCTTAATTGAACCATATAATTCTTGTGCATTTGAACCATGCATCCCCAATAAAGTGTCAGCAGCGATTAATGTCCTACCAGTTCCTAAGAAAGAGTTACCAAATTCTTGTTCAAACTGCATCTGGGATGTATTTGCAATGGTTTCTTCCTTCCATTTCTTATCCCTGCCAGGCACATCATGCCAATCAACTTGGAAATGTTTGTACTGACTCTTATTAGTTATTGCACCTTCCCAAAGTTTATGGAACATATTACCTACACCATTTGCAGTTGAGGTAACAATAACCTTAGAGTTTTTACCAGATGTGATTACTGGATATGTACCAGTATAGAATACTTCTGCATTTTCTACGAATGCAAACTCGTCTAAGTATAGTAAATTAACAGACAGTCCACGAATCGAAGCTGCCGAAGTAGCGGATGCAATTATTCTAGAGTTGTTTTCAAAGTTTATACTACCTTTATTTAACACTTTAGTACCAGGCTGAAGGAAGAAAGGTATGTGTTCTAACATGGTAGTTATTCTGGCAAGCATCTCCCTTGCAGTTGAACCTTTGTTTGCAAGTACCGCGACTGTTTGTTCTGGATGAAAACATACATACCAGAGTAGGTATGCACATACTGTTATTGATTTACCACTCTGTCTACATGCAAGACATATACTAAATCTATTATCATGGAAGTGTTCTATTAGACGATTCTGGTAACCATATAGGTTAAATTTCACAAGACCTTCGTCAAGTGATATAATTTTAACATAGTTTTCTATAAAATGTTGAGGTGATTCTGAACATTTGATATATTCATCAATCTGTTCTTGTGTCCAACCTTGTTCGACACCAGCTCTCTTGACATTTATATTACCTAAGTAACCTTCGTTTTTAGCCTGTACCATCTTTCTTCTTTAATAGTTTCTGCAATTCTGCTGTTGAACCTACAAAGAGTTGGTTAGTCGTCTTCTGGGTATTACCCCTTTGTCCCTCTAAATCTTGCATTTGTTTCTGAATCTGTAAGAGTTTTTCAGAGGTATCTGCAACAGTCTTTATTAATTGTCCTGCGACTTCATAGGTTCTGGGATGTTCTGACTCTTTTGCAAGGTCAAGAATACCCTCTATTGCATCTTGTCCTCTCTCAACAAGATTGTATAATGTGTTTCTAGTGTATTTGTAATCGACACCTCTATCTTGAGCTCTAGTATCAGAAGTGTCTACCACCACTGGTGGAGTTTGTTCGATTCTTCCATCCACCAATGCTTTGGTGGCTTCGTTATTAATATCTAGAAGATTGTCTAGTTTTTGGTCTATTGTATTCATAATTAAATTGTTGTATCATCATCACTATATGTAAAATCATCCCCATCAAAGAAATTGAGTGTTTCAGTATAACTCAATGGTGAACTATCTACCGCTGCATTGGTAGGATTCGGTACTATTTTAACTTCACTTGATCTTCCAGCTGTTCCATCAGCTTTACCATCATCAGATATATAGGTTCTTGCACGAACATCTCTGATAACTTCTGTCTTGGCAATACTACCATATAGATAAGTTTTCATTGTAAAACTCATTGTCCAAGTAACCACTCTTCTAGTTTGGAAGTCTCCTTCATACTCATCATTATATGCAACTGAGTCTAGAATAATAGGAACATCTCTTTTCTCTAAAGTGTTAGGTACTGTTGTTATTGTTACAGTAAAGTCTGGAGTAAAGAATGGTAATATCTGTTCTACAATCTGTAAGTTATCTTCTGTATTTTTTGCAATCGCAACTAAATCAAAATTAATGTTGTATGGTACTGGTGCAAATTGAGTCTTAAGAACACTCTCATCACCAGACTGTGGTAGTTTATATTGTTTTAATTTACCTAACTTTCTTTGTGAATCATAGGTTAACCCAGTAATTTCAAATGCAAGTCTAGGTAATACAACTGCAACTCTCGATGAATCATCAACCCCTAAGTTGGGATATGCATCCATTCTTTGTATCCATTTCTGTTTTGGGCCGTATGCAATAGGAACTTTAATGTATTGGTTTTCAGAACCTTTGGTTCTTGAAATTTCAATATCATTAAACATCGTACCAAATACTGATACTGACCTCTTAATTGCTTCGTGGTAGAAATGTGCCTTACCTAACATCTTATGTTACACTCCCAAATGGATTTGATTCACTAAAGTCTATAATATTATCACCAGCAGTTTCAAACTCTTCATTATCAGCACTTGGGTCTTGTGGTAACTGCATAGTATTAGGTGCAGTAGTTATAGTCCAACTTGCACCACTTGTTGCACCAACAATGTTTCCAGCATTTGCATTAGAACTTAAGACAAACATATTGTATTGTGTTGGTACTCCAGTATCGGAGAATGATATGTTATTAACAAACAATTGTCTTAGAGATGCATCCCATTTAACCACATTACCAGTTACAGTATATCCAGTTGCAACTGTTTGAGTAACCACTTCACCAACTTGGAAACTTCCAGAACCACCACTTCCAAGTGTCATAGAGACTTGATATGAATATTGGTCTTCAATATTATCAAGTTCTGCAATACCAACATCGATTTCTTCGTGTGAGTATTCAAATGTTTCACATGAAAGTTTAAATACAAATATTTTACCTAGTTGATAGAATGGATTTTCGTGTTCTACGAATCTAATTTCAAAGACTTGGTTTCCCATTGGGAAGTAAACTAAGTCTCCTTCTTGTGGTCTAAAAGATGTTACTAAGTTTGCATCTGTGGATATAAACCTTTCCCATGTTCTTTTTGCAAGAACGAATGTGCATTGGTCTCTTAACTCAACACCAAATTTAGTTAATAAATCACCTTCACCTTCAAATCCTTCGGTGTTTTCGATATACATTTCCACCATATATGCATCATCGAATTTACTTGAAGGGTCTTCACCTAATAAATCATCTTCGTCCACGATTTTTCGTGGCATGTAATAAACTTCATGACCATAAAGTCTTAATGATTCAACTACTAAATCTTCAACTAGATGTTGTTCTGAGTTGACTGCATGATTAAAAAATACATTAGTTGGCATGGTTTACCCCAACATAATTGCAGATTCAGTTTGTTGTAAATTACTCTCTTGTTCTAATAGTTCAATTTCTTGATTTGAGTCTTCTATCATTTGACGAGTATTCAAAGTAACTCCGCCTGGTAATTGTATTCCTTCAAACTTAGACATGTTTCTACCCCACTGACCTTTTATCTTTGCAGTAACATATTTCTTTAACCATATGTCATTGTAAATATCAGTAAAAGTAGTTGGGTCGATTGCACGATAACAATCTATAATAATCCAGTCGGTATTCGCAACTGCATTAGTCCAATCTAAATCTAAATATAATCTGTTTTGTACTTTATTAAATCTGACTGGAACCTCACCCACCAACAACTCATCTAGTAACTGAACATGGTTTTGTACCATTTCATACTGCAATATAGATGTAGAAGATAAGTCATAAAGATCATGTAACCTTAATTGATATCTCATATCAAACATATTGAGACCAGATTTATCGGTAAATGGAAAGATTCTTAGTACAGACATGACTGATTCGGGCATGACAACATACCCTTGACCTTCTTTAAAGGTCATTGAACTTGATATATGTGAACCAGTGGATGACTGGGCCATGCTTGCATCTGCTTTTTGGTTTGCTAAATCAGAAGTATTGATTTGATGTTTGAGATAAGTCCTCATTGTACCATCATAATGGTACTCTTTATAATACTGTAAACAATCGTCTATGATATCATCGACTTGATCGTCATCAACATTTACTTCCAAAACTGGTTTACCCAGTTGCCTTAATGCATATTCTTTAAGTGTTGTTTTGCTGTTTGGTGACGCCATAACCTATTTTTCCATTAGAATTAAAAATTTGTTCTAACAGTATTTAGGTTATTTTTGATTTGAGATTAGAAAATCATCTAATTTTGAGTCAATTTTCTCTATAGATTCTACGATTGGTCTCATCGCTCTCTCTAAATCGTCCTTCTGAATATAGTCTCGTGCTACTTCTTCCCTAGTTCTGTTTAACAATATTTCTACTCTTTTTAATTCGTTGTGCATGTTGATTACCCACCAACCTACACCCGCTGCCCCTGCTGTTAGTACAAAGTTCCAGAGGAGATGTGTCATTTCCATATCCATTCTTTTCTTACCTATAATTGGGTTAAACCCCTGTTAACGATAATACTATTTAGGTTTTTCCAATGTTCCATCTGGATTTACTATCCATGCATCCTCAAAATCTGTTCTTTCATGTTGAGGATCGTGAGTATTTACCATACCATAAGGAAGTTCATCGTAATGAATACCATCTCTTCTAAGTCTCTTATCAACAAATGAATTGTTAAATGCAATAGATATTCTGTCTCCATCAGTATCATTTGGTTCAACAAAGTGATAAGTTCCAGAAGGAAATAAGATTAATAGTCCTTTTTCTGGTTGAACTCTCCACCACATATCAGTTCTATTAGACAACAATGGGAATTGAGAATAGTGTTTTATACTCTGGTCTATTAATTGTATTCCACCTCTATCCATTCCTTTAGGAATTTGCATGTATATTACTCCAGAATACCAGCAGCCTGGATGTGTATGTGGATGATTATGTCCACCAAGACCATTAATATTAACCCAATAATTACCATGTTGCAGTGATAATTCATTCTTTGTTGCACCATGAAAAGGAAATACTTCCTTCTCAAAGAACCTATTCATTCTATTAATCATAGGTTGAAAGACTGGATTAGTCTCTACACCATCATTGGATTGCCATCCACTTTTATCATTAGACCTTGCCCTACCAACTGGGTCTTTCTTTCTCATGGTATAACATTCTCTAACTAACTTGTCGAACCTTTGTTCTGACATTTGATAGTATGGATCATCACCTATCATGTTAAATGTAAACGCATTTGTTGGGAATAATTGATGCAACATTATTTAAACTCCTTTACTTCCCAGAAATTCTTTCTGTATATGTTCTTATGTTTTCTAACATTTTTTGTTGGCCCATCACTCTCTGGATTCCCCATCATTTTAAATTCTGGTAAATACATAAATTCTTGTATAGTATCTTCACTTAATTCTATTTCGTGTTTCCATTTAGTTCTAACAAAAGGAACTATCTGTAAAATCGGTGTACCCTTTGCTATCCAAAAGTTTTCATCTGTAAATGGATATATTATTGTAATACAGTTGGTATCTATTTGGTCAAACCCATCAGTATCAATGATACCTTGCATTGCTGTCCATGTATCATTCTGTTTTAAGAATGGGTCTAACCAATAGCACGATGTACCTTCTGGAGTCTGTATAGTCCAAGGCTGTCTAAACTTGATAGCATGGTGATGAGAATAATCTGAACCTATCATTTGACCGCCGTTGTGGCCTCCTGTTATTTCATATCTCCAATCAACCCAACTACCAGGCCCATTTTGATGGTCTAGTAGATCAAAGTACATTTCCCTTCTGTTTTTGTGTTCGTTTTCTTTTAACCAAGCTCTCAATTCTTCAACATGTTGGTCTTTAATAACATATGCAATACTTTGTGAAGCACAGTTATGAAGTTTTCTATGTCGTTTTCCTGTTTCTGATTCTGGATCACAAGTTTCATGACACCATGAACATTGAAAGTCTGGATTCTCATTGTATGGTTCTTCTTTATCTTCTGGGTCTGGTATCTGACAAACAAAGATTGTTTTATTTGTTCTTATAATATATCCAGTACCCATAAGGTCATTCATAGATGGACACATTCTACCAGTAGGATGTTCGGTATCTTTATTAGCATATATCTCTAATTTTCTCCACCAATCTGGTTGTGCCTGTTTCATAGGAACTGGTTGAAACACATCGAATGCATCATCATAAGGTGTAACGAACTTAATAGTATGAGTTTCACTTCTATCAAAAGTTCCTTCTGCTCTTATGGTATGATTCTTATGGTCTATAGGACACTTATCTATCTCTTTCTCTTTTCCCATATTGTTCCTATTCTCCAATCCTTGTTCTTTTTCATTTTCTTTTGTATTCGTTCCCACACTCTTTCATGCCAATAATAAAAAACTATCTTCAATAAAGTATCTATGTAGACTATCGTAGCAGCAAAAACTAGACTCCCAGTTACAAAGTAACCAGTTAAACCAGTTATAGTAATTGCTAATATCCTATAACTGATACTTTTTACGAGACTAACTTTTCTCGATGCCAATCTGTCTCCTTATTTCAGTTGCAGATATATCCTCGACATCCTTGTCAAATTTGTGTTGAGTTATTGTATAACCAACATCTCTACCATAACTTATGTCTACAATGTTAGGTACTTTCATAATAATATAGTCATGATTCTCTTCGTATCCTTCCCCAAGAAGATATAATTGTATGTTTTGTTTAACAGTTTTAAAGTCAAATGGGTCTTTAATACCTCTAGGTGTATCCCTTACCATGATAACAACTTGTCCAGTTTGTTCATGACACTTCTCAAACAATGCAAGATGACCATCATGAAATGGTTGAAACCTTCCCAACATCTGAGTAGTTGGTAGGTTAGTGTCAAAAGATTGTTCAGCGGTCTCCAGAATCGTTCTAGAGATGACTTCTGAATGTAGTTCCGCATTGTAATCTGTTATTAAATAATCGACATTTTCTGGTTCAACAAACGCTTTGTTAGTGTCTTCAAACCTTCCCTTCTCTATTGTATTCATCCAGATAATAATATCTGGTTGTAGTATTTCTCTACCTTCTACCAAAGGACAAACAAAATCACATATTACATATGCTTTGTTACTCTTAAGTGCAAGTTCTCTCATTCGATATACTTGTCTCATCCTACCTTCTTCTGAGAAGTCCCAGTCATTTTCTAACTGTCTAATTACATCTGCCTCAAAATGTTCTGCATCAATATGATTCAGAAGTTCTTTTGAAAGAGTAGTTTTACCAGAGCCTGGCAAACCCATTATTAAAATTATTTTAGTATTCATATTCCTTATGTTTATAAAGTCCTTTATCCCACAACTTTATCTCGTCTCCCCTACAGACTAATGATGTTCTAAATGGGAAATGTGGTTTCTCGTATGGTGCAGATGGGCCAGGATGACGATGTGTAATCATTCCATTGACCACTACCAATCTATTTGGTTTATATTTAACACGACCAATTTCGTATTCTTCTTCGTTTTCTAATATTCCTTTTCCAAACTGTTCGTTATGACATCTACTATCATAGAAAATTAAATCTCCACCCCAATCATCTTCCCAATAAGGTTGGTCATAAAAGAGAAATGTTAAGTTGTTTATACCTTTGTCTCCCTTATGGGTATCTTCATGAAGTGTTCCATCTTGGCCAGGAATCTGACCATTCATACCACAATACTGAAATCTAACCCAATCAAATCTAAACTCTTGTTGTAATCTCCACATTAGATTATCCACTTGTGGTATACAATAACCAGATTGTCTAGTATTAATCATTGTCTTTCTTGCATCATCCAATGCTAAATCTCTCCACCTTCTTTTACCCAAAGGTTCGATTCGTTCTCTCTCGGCCATGTGGTGTTGTTTGAGTTCTGCAACAGAAGTATAGTAAGATTCACCCCAATAAAGGTGTTGTTTCTCACCATCTCTGACTACTCTATTGGATAATCCCCAATTAATTGATTGTTCTCTCCATAAACACCATGACATGAATATGGGTAGTGGTAACCAATCATCGATTATCCAACACTCTTTATGTGGAAGAGTTTGTAAGGGTTGTGATTTCTCTAAATGAACGATATTAAGAGGTTCATCCATCCAAGAGAATATATCTCTCTCGGACATTAGACTGCTCTCTTATCTGTTCCTAAATCTCTTTCTCCATCATTCACATCTAAAGTATCTGAATCTGCAAGGAGTTTAAGTCTTTCTGCAATAGGTCTATCACCTCTAGAGAACCATTCCGCTCTAGGAATAGTTGGTAACTTCTGAATATAGTCATCTAAAGGTAGTAAGTCTACATCTACAGTCATACGAATTTCTTCTGCAAGTCTATAGTAAGATTGCATAACCCAATCTCTAAACTCAAGAATTCGTCTGCATTCTGCACGATATGGGTCTTGAGACCCCTCTCTACCAACTAACATTACATCTACCCAACCATGATAGTTAAGTTCATCAAGAACACCATCAAGTTGGTCATTGATATGTTCTCTCATATCACCAATGTGTTGTGTTTGTAGAGTTACAACATCTGGTGGTTCTGCAAGAGCAATATACTCTTTTATAGCATCCAGTTGTTCTTGGTCTAAAGGTTTTGATTCACCATTAAGGTCGTAGAATTCGTCCTCTGGTGGATTAAAGAATATGTAATCATAATCGAACCCCAACTCTGGTCGGTCTGTTCTCTCATAATTCCATCTTAGTCCCCTCTCGTTTCTTAGGTGAAGGGTATTGTTGTCGTCATAAACAAATAACATAATAATTTCTCCATTATATAAAAGTTATAAGAGTATATAGTTACTCTTTCAAATCACTAATCTGATGAACCATCCCAAGGCTTGTTGATATCACCATCCCATGTAGATACTGGTCTTGTACTTGGTCTAGTAGCAGGTCTAGTAGCAGGTCTTGTCGATGGACGAGTTGCTGGTCTAGGTGCAGTAACTTGGTAGGTTGTAGGTCTACTTATAGTCTGTTCGTATGAAGTAGGTCTAGGTATAGTCTGTTCATAACTCGTAGGTCTAGGAATAGTTACCTCATAACTCGTAGGTCTCGGTATAGTTACTTCATATGATGTTGGTCTTGGTATTGTAACCTCATAAGAAGTAGGTCTCGGAATAGTTACCTCGTATGAAGTAGGTCTAGGAATAGTAACCTCATATGAATTAGGTCTTGGTATAGTTTGTTCATATGATGTAGGCCTTGCATTTTGTATCTGATAAGTAGTAGGTCTAGGAATAGTAACCTCATATGAATTAGGTCTAGGTATTGTTTGCTCATAACTAGAAGGTCTAGTACCTTGAGTTTGATAAAATGTAGGTCTTGCATTCTGTATTTGGTGGAACCCAGCATTCTGGTGTTGGTGAAACTGTGCATTCTGACTTTGATAAAAGTGAGAACCTTGTGTCTGATAGAAGTGGTGGAAATGCTGTGTTTGATAAAAATGTTGTCCCTGTGTTTGGTAGAATGTAGGTCTAGTTCCTTGTGTTTGATAGAAGGTAGGTCTTGCATTCTGTTGTTGTGAAGGTGGATAATATGTACCACCACCATTTTTTTGGCCACCACTTGGTTGCCAGAATCCAGCAACTTGTGTCTGATAGAATGTAGGTCTTGAGTTCTGTATCTGATAGAAAGTAGGTCTAGTATTTTGTATCTGATGGAATCCAGCATTCTGATGTTGGTGGAATGATGCATTTTGTATCTGGTGAAACCCTTGATGTTGGGTTTGATAGAAGTGATGAAAATGCTGTGTTTGATAAAAATGCTGACCTTGAGTCTGATAGAATGTTGGTCTTGCATTCTGTATCTGATAAGTAGTTGGTCTAGGTATTGTTACTTCATACGAATTAGGTCTAGGTATTGTTTGTTCATAACTAGAAGGTCTAGTACCCTGTGTTTGATAAAACTGTGGTCTAGGTATTGTTACTTCGTATGAAGTAGGTCTAGAAATAGTTTGTTCATATTGATTCGGTCTTGGTATAGTCTGTTCATATGAACTAGGTCTAGGAATCGTTTGTTCATATTGATTCGGTCTAGGTATTGTTTGTTCATAGTTAGCAGGTCTAGAAATAGTCTGTTCATACTGATTAGGTCTAGGAATAGTTTGTTCATAGTTAGCAGGTCTAGGAATAGTAACCTCATAAGTAGAAGGTCTACTATTTTGTTGTTGATAAGGTTGTTGATATGGTTGTTGAAAACCTTGCTGATATGGTTGTTGATATGTTTGTTGGTAAGGTTGAGTTACCTGTATTGTACCTGTTACAAACTGCCATCCAGATGGTGTTTTCCTTTTAACATCTACTACCTTATTCCAACCACCTGGCGTCTTGACTCTCATTCCATAAGTGTCTGTCCATGTAGTTGGGCCTGTCTTTATCTTTGATGCCATTAGTTGACTTCACTCCTATTCATTATCTACTACTATATTTAGTAGGTTATCCAAATATCACCCACTGCACCATCAGAACCGCCTGGAGCAGAGTCGTGTATGAATACATTTCTAAATGATTTTGCACTACTTCCAATTGTTGTATAATCTGTTGTTGCAGCTCCACTCACTGATAATGTGTCATCGATTGTTGTTGTACCACCAGCAGAATCGATTGTTAGGTTACCTGTAGATGTGTCTATTTCACCATCAGCAGTAACACCAACTTGAACATTACCAAGTGTACCACCAGTACCAGTTATCTCTCCAGCAGTAAACGCAGCTGCAGTTATAGTTAAGTTACCAGTTGATGCACCAGTAAAGGAACCTGTTCCTACTGTTACAACATCTGCACTCTCATCCCAACCAATGAATACATTGTCGGATGAACCCCTTTCGATAACAAAACCAGCATCGTTAGAAGGTGAACCAGATGTTCCATTTCCTAACTCTATCAATGCATCTTCTATGACTGTATTAGTTGAAGATGCAGTTGTAGTTGTACCATTAACTGTTAAGTTACCACTAACTGTAAGGTCATCGAATGTTGGTGAATCAGATGTTCCAACTGCCTGTCCAATAGCAATTGTTGCAGTTGCATTCTCTGAACCAGAACCACTAACTGAAACACCAGTTCCAGCACTTACTCCAGCAATATAATTACCAGTAGTATCAGTTCCTAATGCAACACTGTTGGCTGCAATTGTAGTTGAAATTGATACATTACCTTTTGCAGTTTGTGTTGCAGTACCAGTAACATCACCAGTTAATGCAAAGTCTGAGTTTGCAACAGTAATATCTATTGCACCATCACCAGAGTCATCATATGCAACTGAAACACCAGTATGTGAACCATTCGTTGCTAATTGAGCACCAGCAACATCTTGTACTCTTTCAGTAGTATGATATTGATTTGAACCTTCACCAATGTCGTCTGTATCTAAAGTAATGTTTGCACTACCATCAAAACTTACACCACTAATTGTTCTTGCAGTTGCAAGTTTAGTAGCTGTGTCTGCATTTCCTGTAACATCACCAGTAACATCACCAGTTACATCTCCAGTAAGGTTTGCAACTAATGTACCTACTGCATAACCTGTTGCAGAAGTATTTACTGTAGTTGAAGGTACTGTTTGTGTATCTCTAAAGAGTCTGAATGTATTATCAGTTGATGCATCGTAGAATAAACCAGCATATTTTGTGGTTGAAGATTCTACATACTTACCATAGAAACCAAAGTCTGTTGAGTTTCCAGAGTTTGCATTTGTTAAACCTGTAAAGTTGTTGTCTGTTATAACAGAACCAGTTTGAGTTGTGTTACCTGTAACTGTTAAGTCTCCACTAACTGTTAAGTCATTTGATATTGTTACATCAGATGGTAGTCCATATGTAATTGTTCCAGAACTTTCTGAAACATCTACTTCGTTTGAAGTACCAGCAAATGTTATTGTTCCACCCAATGCAGTTGCAGTTGTGTTAGAACCATCGGAAACTGTTATTGTTGAATTTGAAAGTTTTGCATTTGCAATTGAACCTGCTAACATACTGTTCTCTACAGAACCAGCAGCGATTGTTGCAGTTAAGGTTGTATTTCCTAAGTTAGTTATTGTTGCATTACCAGTTAAATCACCACCAAGAGTTATCACTGGGTCTGAAACATCAAAGTCTAATTTACCATTTGTGTCATCGTATGTTACAGCAATACCACTTTCACTATTACCACCTATCATTGCACCTACAACATCTTCGATTGCTTCTTGGTAATCTGATACGATAGTAGACATTGTACCACTAACTACAAGGTCAATAGTATTATCATCATCTACATAAGTGGCACTAATTCCAGTCTCAGTATTTGAACTGAACATTGCACCAACTGTATCTGCAACTGCTTCTGAGAAGTCTGATATGATTGTCGCAGCTGCACCACTTACTACTGCATCTATAGCACCATCACCAGCATCATCATATGTAAATGAGATACCAGTATGAGAACCATTAGTTGCAAGTTGAGCACCAGCAATGTCTTGTACATTCTCTGTTACTAATGCAAGGTCAATTGCACCATCTCCAGAGTCATCGTAAGTTGCAGTTATACCTGTATGTGAACCATTGGTTGCTAATTGAGCACCAGCAATGTCTTGCACATTTTCGGTTACTAGTGCAAGGTCAATTGCACCATCACCAGAATCATCATATGTTGCAGTGATACCAGTATGTGAACCATTCGTTGCTAATTGAGCACCAGCAATATCTTGAATTGCTTCATCAACCAACTCAACATTACCAGAAGTTACTGTAAAGTCTGTAGAGTTAAATGATGCAACACCAACTGCACTTGTTGTTGCAAGGTCGGCTGCAACACTAGGTGTTGATGCTTCACCAGCACTATGTGTAACTGTAATACCAGTTCCACCAGCGACATCTGCAACATAGTTTCCTGTTGTGTCTGTTCCTAATGCAACTGAGTCAGCTTGAATTGTTGAAGTGATTGATATGTTTCCAGTTCCATCAAAAGATGCTGAACCAGAAACATCTCCTGCTAATGCAATTGTTCTTGCAGTTGCTAATGCAGTTGCTGTAGAGGCATTACCTTCTAAGTCTGCAATTAATGTTCCTTTTGTCCAACCACTTGCACTTGTATTTACTGAGGTGCCAGGCTCTGTTGCTGTTCCATGAAACAGTCTAAATTTATCTGACTCGGATGCATCCCAGTTAAATCCAGCAAACTTTGCAGAACCATCATTGTATGCACCATATATTCCGAAGTCTGTTGCATTTGCAGAGTTGTCTTTTGCAAGTTTCATATTTGCATCTGCAATCGCAACTGTTGATGACGACACAGTAGTTGTCGTTCCAGAAACAGTTAAGTCTCCTGTAACTGTTAAATCATTTCCAATTGTTACATCATCTGGAAGTGAAAGAGTTACATCTGCTGATTCTGAACCAGAACCAGAGACAGTAATCTCATTTGCAGTTCCAGTTATTGATTGTACATAGTTTCCTGTTGTATCTGTTCCTAATGCAACACTATCGGCTGCTACTGTTGTTGCAATAGATACATTACCTAAATCTGTCATTGTTGCAGAACCAGTTACATCTCCTGTCAAAGAGATGGTAGGATCGTTAACATTAAAGTCTAAAGTACCATCTCCATCCTCGTATGAGACTGATATACCACTTTCGGTATTAGATGATACCATTGCACCTACTAAGTCTTGTACATATTCATCGGATAGTGTTATATCGATTGCACCATCCCCACTGTCATCGTAGGCTGCACTGAGTCCAGTATGAGAACCATTGGTTACTATCTGAGCACCAACTACATCTTGAACTCTTTCTGTTGTATGATAGAGGTTACTTGAACCTTCTGTTAATGTGTCTGTATTAGGATGTACTCCTAATATAGCAGTTCCACCCATACCACTATGTGCAGAACAATAGTAGTAAAGTGGGTTTGTTTGGTCTTGTTCAAAACAAACTTCTGTATATGCACCACTTGAGCCAGGTGTTCCAGTCTTAGAGTATGTTATATACCCTGCTGATATTTCGGCACCACCACCATGAGTACCATTAGAAGTTGTTGAGAATCTTAAAGGATGGTTAGCACAAGATGAATCAGACAAGTCGAAACGATAAGTTACTGAGGGAGACAGTATTGCCGTGGCTTGTGAAGTTCCATCTAAAAGATATTTACTACTTGCAACTGTTACTGTAATTTTATGATAAAATCCTGCTGATTGAGCATCCTGTGTTACAGCTGCACTGAATGTTGCATTGGAATCATCATAGGTAAATGCTATACCTGTATGTGTCCCAGCACTAAATAATGTTGATATATTATCTTGAATACTCTCAACTGCACCAGTAGAGTCTAACTCTCCAGATGCATTCAATAAGTCTGCAAGATATCTTGCTTTTGTTGGCATTGTCTAATTCTCCCTTCTAAAATAAGTATTTATACTATTCATCAATTTCAATGAATGTTTCTCCAGTGATTTCTTGGAGTTTTCTAATCATCTTCTCCATATTCACTTTAAATCTTTTGCCAGTCTTTATATTCTCTGAGTAATATATCCATTCTCCACTACTATTATGTGGAGAGATTTGTGTTACATTACCTGCCTCATCCCTTACAAACATTTCTGCACTACTTGATACATCTTTAGCATAGAGTGCTACCTTATCGGTTTCAGTTGCTGGATCACTTGCAATAATATCCAGTTGTAAAGGTGCATCATCAATCTGAACTGATTGTCCAGAAGTAGGAACAAGTTTAATGTCATTCCCACTAGATGATACAATATTGTAACTACCTACATTTAGGTTTGCACCCAAATAAGGTGCATCGTCTTTAAATAATCTAACTTTAGGTGCATCTACTTTGTAGTCAATAACATCTACGATGTAGTTTGGGTCTGTCAATGCATCAGTGAAGGTAATTGTTTTTCCATCTCCACCTGTCCATTGACCTTTCTGCATTAATACACCATTAACATATACTTCTGCATAATCTGGATGGAATGCTAATGTAACCCCATTTGCATCTGTACCACTAATACTAGAAGTAGAAGATGCAGTGATATCAAATTGAAATCTATTAAATGGATTACTTCCACCATAAACATGAATAACTACAGTATCATTTACCTGTAGTCCATCATTCATTGTTATTACAGATGTAGATGTTTGTGTATAGTCTTTACCACTTCTTGGGTCAAATAATATACCATTAACAAATACTAATTCTTCTCCTACATCATAAGATAATGTTTTACTATTATCATCTGAACCAGTAAATGCAGTCTGGTTTGCAGTTGCAGTGTATTCGTATTTTGTGATACTTGTGAGTGAAGAACCAGCATCGGTTCCTAATGAAATGACTTCTAAGACATCGGATGCAACAACAGCATTATCTAATACTATTGCAGTACCATTTGTTGCAGTATAATCATCTGGGTCTAATATAACACCATTTAATGCAACGAATTGATTTCCAGCTGTATAACTTAATGCATCACCATTATCGTCTGAACCAGAAAACGAAGTCTGTCCTGCTGATAGTGTTCCACCAGCATTACTGAATATAACATGTTGATAAGCAGTGAACTGATTGGAAGAACTCTCACCTACCTGTACAATGGACTCAGTACCACCTACATTCTTCTTAATGTAGACTTTACCATCGTAGGTATTAAGTGCCAACTCACCAAGTTCTAAATCACTTGTGGTTGGTTTAGCTCCCTCAGTTGCACTCCTTTTGAGTTGAACTGTTTGTGCCATTTTTAACTCACCTTATACATTGGGTATATACCCAAAATCTTTTTAGTTATTTAACTACTTTTGTTAATACACAACGCCAGTTATCAGTATCTACTGTCCATCTGACATTGTTTACTTCTGCATCGTTGATACCTAAATGGTCAACAATGGTAACTCCTGGCCGAATTGAATTACCTTTATAGGTATATGTTTCTTCACCAGCAGTTTGATCTCCTTCCCATCGATTTGTACCCTTTGCTCTATAGCTAGGTTCATTATCGATTATTAATCTACAAGATACTTTTGAATATCCAGAAGTCTCTTGTATTTCCACTCTCACTTCACCAGATGTAATACCTATCCATAAGTCAGACTCGTCTTTTAAATATAACTCGTCCATTACTTTAGGTGGTACTAAAAACCCTAAGTCCCTTGCAGAAGATTGTTCGGAACTTACTGGTGTTAATATTTCACCATCATGATATGCCATTATTTAATCCTCAATATTAGTAAGACCCACCATCTATGGCAGTTATTGAAACTGCACCACTAGAAACAGTGAACTCACTTGAATTGAATGATGCAATACCTTTATTACTTGTACTTGCATCTTCCCCTGCGATGGTTATAGAACCATCTGCATTTGTTACATCAATACCCTCACCAGCAGTCAATGTTGCAAGTGCCATATCTCCATTTGAACCATGACCTATTAACAACTGACCAGCAGTTGGGGCAGAACCATCAACACTTGTGATTGAACCAGCAAGGTCTAATCCACCAATGTCGAGGTTTCCTTTTGTTCCAGAGAAAACAGAACTTGTATCTGTTGCATCTGGAATGAAAGTAAATTTATTAGTTGAATCATCAAACCCAAAGAAACCTAGTTTTGCAGCTGAACCATTATGCCATCTGAAAGAGATACCTCTATCTAAGTTGTCATCTGAGCCTGGAGCTGTATCTCCACCAACTGTAAAGATTGGGTCGTCAACTGTAACTGTTGTTGAGTTGACTTGAGTTTGAGTACCATTAACTGTTAAGTTACCTGTAACTGTAAGGTTGTTTCCTATAGTTACATTAGATGGTAATCCAACTGTTACTGTTTGACCACTTGCAGAAGTTTCAACCTCATTAGTTGTACCAGCAATGGTCAATGATTGCGAATCTAAATCGACTGCACCAGTTCCACTATCACCCGCAACATCTAAATCTTGTGCAGTAACATTTGTATCTACATAGTCTTTAACTGCCGCTGATGTTGGGATTGTTGTATCGTTATCGTTAGAACTAATACCTTCTGATTCTATAACTAATAATGCAGCTGCTAATGAAACAGCACCACTTGATACATCAAAGTGTGAACTGTTAAATGATGCAACACCTTTATTGGTTGTACTTGCATCTTCACCAGCAATAGTGATTGCATTATCACTTACTGTTGTGTCTATACCTTCTCCACCAGTGAATGTTAAAGTCTCACCAGTGTTAAATGTGTCATTAGAACCACTATCTGCAGCTAATGACAATGAACTTGTTACTGTTCCGAAACTTAAATTTCCAGAACCATCTGTCTTAAGGAACTGTCCACTAGTTCCATCTGCACTTGGAAGTACATAGGTTGTATCTGTTGTTATACTATTTGCCGCTTTTAAAGCAGTGAAGTTAGTACCATTGTCTGTATCTTCGTATAGTTTAATACTACCACCAGTCGAGTTTCCATTCCCTACTTTGAAATCACTCGGTGTTGGTGCTGAACCATCTAAGATATCAGTATAATATTTACCACCTAATTTTTGTATTACTGCACTACCACCACTGTCTTGGGACTCTACATATAGTATCGCACTTGCACCACTATTGGATGCATCCATTGAATATGCTAATTCACCTTGTGCCAGATCAGATGTAGTAGGGGCAGCACTACCAGTGCTTCTTTTAATCTGAATTACTGTTGACATTTTTTTCTTCTCTCCAGTTAATTATAAATTCTTAGTATGTCCCACCATCGATAGTGTTCGCAGCTTCGAATTTGTTAGTTGTCGAATCATAAATCAGTGTTGTTCCACTTTGTAAACTCACTGTTGTAGTGTCCACATCCATAAGACTATTAATTGGTGTAGTTGACGCATCTAACTTACCTACAGATATTTGTTTTACCTGTTTAGCAGCTGGATTTGCAACTTGTACCTTGATATCCGCCATATCTTAACTCCTACTCACGCTTGGGGTAACGATTGCTTGACCTTCTAAAACTCTAGTTTTATCTCCACCAGAATCAGTCATCAATACATCATACACATAACGACCAGCAGTTATACCTGCCGTTATCGTGTCTGTTAAACTCAAAGTTAGATTTCCACCTGTAGCGTCATGACTTGTTGTAAATGTTCCAGCAATAGATGAACTTGCATGTGTCTTTCTTACTTGTCCTAAGAAAGTCGCACCAGTCAAATTAAGTGCTGAACCATCAGCTCCAGTCATACTTACAGTGATAGAATAATCTGAGCCTTGATCAATGTATAAATTACTTATTGCAGCCATAAATCCTACCTTTTACTGTTATTCAGTAGTATTTATACTGATTGAGATTTTGAAAAAAGAATTATTTAGAATCTAATTGAGATTTGAGGTCTTTGATTGCTTCGACTAGTAATGGGATGATTTGTTCGTATTTAACACCTTTAGTTCCATCAACTCTGTCTGCAACAGCCTCTGGGAGAATTTTTTCGATTTCTTGTGCAACAATACCAACATCTTGCTTTCTAACAAAGTATCCATCTTCTCCACCTCTTTCTTCGATGTGAGAATCTTTCCAGTCAAAGTTGTAACCAGTAATTGACATAACTTTGTCAAGTGCATCAGATATTGGGTTTAAGTTCTCTTTTAATGCAATATCAGAAGAGTAATATGCAGTAATATTACCAGTTGCACGAACTTCTCCAGTTGCACCAGCAGTATTTGCACCAACTCCTTGAAATTGTGCATTAAAAGAAGTGTCTAATGACAATGAAGGTGTTGTTCCACCAGTAGAAGATACACCAGATGAACCACCAACAGATGTTACTCCAGATGAAGTTACATATCCACTTGGGTTAGTATTATTATATGGTGTATATCCTAATGCAGTTGTAACCATAGATGATGTAATACCACTTATCCAATTTGAATCATTATCGAATCCAGATAAAGCAATATTTGCTTTTGTTAGTTTCTTTTCATCACCAGAAGTATCTACAACTACAAAGTAGTCTCCATCACCATTTGATGTTGAAGTTGTTAATTCGTTTAAGTCTTGAGAAAGGGTTACTGTATGTGTAGTTCCATCTGAACTAAATGATGCATCAATACCAGTACCACCTGCGATATATACATTCTCAGTTTCAGCAACTGTTGCATCTGAACCACTTACACCAAAGTCGAAACCAGAATAAGTATCAACTGAACTTGTAGATGCAGCGGTTATCCTACCAGTTGCATCAACTGTAATACTTGGGATTGCACTTCCAGAACCATATGAACCAGCAGTAACACCACTAGCTGCAACTGCAACTGTAGGTTGATGTCCTTCTCCAGAAGTTGTATTAACTGAAATACCAGTTCCAGCAACTAGGTTCTGTATGAAATCACCAGTTGTTTCTGTTCCTAATATAACACCATTGTCTTTGATTGTAACTTCACCACTAGATACTGCAAAGTTGTCGGATGAAAACGATGCAACACCTTTGTTAGATGTACTTGCATCTTCACCAGAAAATGTTAAAGTACCATTATCGTCATCATAAACTACATCTAATCCTTCACCAACAGCAGTCATCGCACCTACGATGTCTTCTATTTCTTCTTGTGTTTTACCAGTAGAACTAATTGTAATTGTATTGGCATTATCATCATATGTAACACCAACATTAGTTCCAGCAATTAAACCCTCACCAGCTGTAGTTGAACCAGCAAGATAATCCATTGTTCTTTCAGCAGTATAGAATTG
>VTLG01009243.1_pt1 | contig 62228 bp, 88 predicted proteins | sample 4694571 | NCBI WGS metagenome assembly VTLG01 (sample SAMN12604809, study PRJNA352737) | marine metagenome | biome: ENVO:00000447; feature: ENVO:00000209|ENVO:00000569|ENVO:01000036; material: ENVO:00002151; isolation source: viral sequences binned using virsorter ...
GTTTTTGTTGTTGTTGTTGTTGATGTTGTTGTTGTTGTTGTTGTTAATGTTGTTGTTGATGATGCTATTGTTGTTAATGATGTTGTGGTTGATGATGTTGTGGTTGACGTTGAAGTTGTGGTTGTGCCGGAATAATTTTCCGGACAATCGGCACACGTTTTTCCTTGACCCAAAAAGTATTTGTCAAAAGTACAACCAGGGGTGTCCCCACAACAAAGACCGCCCGATGCTCCACAATGCCACACGGTGGATGATTCTTGGCAATTTATCAATTCCCCATCATCAAATTGACAGCCAGGTGCCGGATTGGTGGCATAAATACAACACGGACCTTCGCAACAACACGTGTCCCAATGTTCTTCCGGATCACCGCCCGGCCCGCCGCACCGATAATAATAATTGGACGGTTGTTGGCAATCTGGGTCCGGATTGCAACTTGTGGTGGTGGTTGATGTGGTTGTTGAAGTGGTTGTTGTTGGACAAACCGTTGTGGTTGTTGTGGAAGTAGTGGTTGAAGTGGTTGTTGGATCGCATGTGGTTGTTGTTGTGGTTGTCGTAGACGGTTGAACCGTGGTGGTTGTTGTGGTTGTTGAAGTGGTTGTTGTGTTTGATGAATAACAATAATTGCGGTATAGCTGATTACAAGCGGGCGGTGCGGTTGTCCGGACATTTCGACTTGCGTTGTAACTGGAATATCCCGCTTGAATAAGATTTTCTGTGGAGCGGTTTGATTCATAATCCGGAAAAGAACATGGACATTCCGTTTGATTACATTTGATGTCAACTTCCACCCAAGTTGGCGGATCGCAATCACATGAATATTTCCACAAACAAGACGCTGAAGCCTCACCGGTATCACACGGGGCAACCGTGGTTGTGGTTGTGGACGTTCCGCCGCTACATGGAATCTTGGTCCGGTATCCACTCGCAGTTCCCCAAACCTTAATTTCCCCACGGGCTTTCACGCTTGGGCAAGAGTTTGCACACGAAGCACACCCGTCATCAACTAGTTGCCATTGTTCACATTCGCTTGACCAAACATAGGTGCAACCGTTCGTAGGATAGGCACAAATTGAACATGGGTCACAAGTTGTGGTTGAAGTTGTGGTGGTTGTTGGCCCTGGGGTGGTGGTGGTGGGTGGATAACACGGACTGCACGGATCGCCGGAAGTTGTGTTGGAGGGTGGACGTGAACAAGCAACGGTTGCCACTTCACAATCTGAACCGGTCCATGATGGATAAGAACAATAGCAATCATCGAAAACACCGTTCAAATTCCAAGATCCACCCGCACAGCTTTCATTAGTCAAAACCCAACCGGCAGGGGAAGCATCATCCGACCACACGAATTGACAGTTGCCCATGCAAGGGGTGTCCGGTCTTGGTGGGTCCGGTGCTGGAACGTTGGCACATTGAGTTGTGACATTCGCCAACCCACAATCCGGCGTTGCTTCGGGGGGATAACACGGGCAATTTGTGGCACAAGAATTTGAAACCATTTGCCAATGGTAACTTAAACCCCCCAAGTGATTTGGTACTGCCGCCCATTCACAACCGCCGGAACAATTCGCAACCGTTGTGGTGGTGTTGCAATCACAAGTTGTGGTTGTAGGGGGTTCAACCGTGGTGGTGGTGGTTGTACATGAAAGATCGGGCGAATTATCAACCACTTCCGTGGTGCAACCCGTCACCGTTTGTTCGCCGTCTATACTTCCGCAATAGGTGGGGTATGCACATTTACAAGAATAAGAATCCGGATCAAGCGTGGTGGTGGTTGGGGTCGCGGTGGTGGTGGTTGAATTGTTGGTGTATTCTGAAATTGGTGGACAACATTCACAATTTCCGCCACCACCTTGGGCGCATGGATCAACCGTGGTTGTGGTGTCCGGTGTTCCACACGCACCGGAATTCCCCGTGTCCGGAATCCAAGTTTCCGAAACTTCGCTCCAAGTCCAAAGACAAAATCCGGAACACGCTTGGGGCCGAACGTCCGGACGTGTGTTTGAAGGAAGGGAATTGGTGCCGGTGGGACGTTCATTGATCCACCTTCCCCACTTGGTACGGTCAAGATGGATATAGCCGTCATTGGCGGTCACATCCGTGGTGTAGATGTTGTAAACTTCAACACGGATTTGATCATCATTCCCATCCCGAACAGGGACCAATTTGTAATCAATCCCCGCAGCCGAACCCGCACCGCCCGCTCTCGCTGTTCCTTCCATTTTGTAAAGACAAACTTTGTTCACCCCTGGTGTATCACCGGAGCGTGCGGGAATCGTTTCATCACATGGAAGAATGCCAATATAAGTATCGGGCGCCCGAAGATTTTGTTCCGGTTCATAATTAGAAATCGGCGGCGAATTGGAATCCAACTTGTCCAATGCGGCAAGTAAACGGTCCCGATCTTTATCGTTTAAGAAATATTGAGCCATGAACTAATTCAGCCTGGAAACACATTAATCACACCGGTGGTTTCACCGGTCAAACAACGGATTTCTATGTTCTTATCTTTTGTGAATCCAAAGAAGAAACCACCGTTTGGAATTGTCCATCCGTTTCCTGTTTCTTCTTTATTCCTAATATACAAAACTTTTTGAATTTCCAAATCCATTTCTTCAGCGGTTGGATTGGTTTGAAACATCTTTTTTCGATTTTCGATTAGAAGGGATCCAGGGCGATCAATCCAACCAAAATCCACATCCTGCCAATCTTCCCCAATCTTCAAGCGGCGAACATAAACTTGTTCTTCACTTTTTGGCAAGAGCGTAGAAAAAGAAACGCCAACTTGAGTGGGTTCAAAGTGTTGTTGTTCATAGTAAACATCAACACGTGCGGTCAATCGGTCCTGCTTTTCAACCGGCTTGATACTTTCATCAATCGGAACCAACGTTTCATTCAACGTTTTTTCTTCACGTGATGTGATTTCTTTCATTGGCTTGGTCTCCTGTTAATATCAAAGGGAAGTTGGAATTCCCAATGTTAGAAAGTTTGATTCTTTATAATATTTAATTTCAATTTCAACCGGATCCAATCCTTCCCCCAAAGCGGATCCATTTCCATCCAAAAACACACGTGTGTTTTCACCGTTCACGTCTTTGTATACTTCAAAATCATTGGGGTTGTTTTTGTTTCCACCCTTTTTCAAAACCTTGGTGCCTTCATCTACAATTGTGCGATCAAAACCTTCAAAATCAATATCAAAATCATAATTGATTGTGTAATAAAAAGCACAGGTGCCATACAACACACGTTCCCAACTTACATTTGACAATTTGATTTTGCGAGCAGACAACCCCCAAAGCGTGCTATCATTCACCGTGTTGATCATTTCGGTGTAAGTAGTAAGCGGCAAAGTCAAAACATTTTTGGATATTGAAACCGCCGCACGATTGTCATCAAATTCAACCGCCGGACCACGGATGATTTCATGGCTACTTGTCAAAATATCGTTGTCGTCTTTGTCTTTTGTTACTTCACGTGTGAAGTTGGCAAAGGTTCCGCTAATCCCCATTGGTTCATTCAATGGGTTTTCAACCGTCCCGTCTTGGCACCTTTCCCGTGGTTTGGTTGAAAAATGATTTTGGACGGTCCAATAATAAGAACGCTCCCGCTTATATAATGGTTGAACCGTTATTTGTGGAGTGCAAAATGCCCAAACATCATAATCATTTCCAGGGTTCCAATAACTACCAACGGCGGGTAATCCGGAAGCGGTCATGGCATGGGCAGGTCCATCATACACAGAAGTTGATTTGACCAACCATTTGACCGTATAAGAACGCTGCCCTTCCTTGTCCCGTTGGGCAGTCCAATCCAATTGTCCAATTACTTGCATTGCCATGTTACGCCAACCCCGCCGGTTCCACAACTAGAAGATTCTGTTCACTTAGCTTTTCGGTTGAATCTTTTATTTGTTCCAAATAATTATCCATTGAAGACAATTCCGGTGCGGCTGCGGATCCGGACGCTTCTTTTGGTTTCCATCGTCCAAAATTACCAGCATCCGGCCCTGCCAAATCCCTTAATTTTGGACCGGAACCCGAACCGGTGCCAATGATCCGCTCTGCCGCCACGTTCGCCCTCGCTTTGTCCAAATCCTTTTCTACTTGAGTTTGCCCGCCCGTCACCGCTTGGCCAGCTCTGTGGGCGAGTTGGATGTCTCTTCCTTGTTTTTTGAAATCAACCTTTTCTTCCCCGCCACCTTTCTTTTGCAACGCCCTGAATTCTTCCAACCTTGCTGCGGCATCGGCACTTCCGGCAATCACCGCATCCACGCCGGAAACCTTGAACTTCACTTTGAATTCTTTCTTTGACTTTTCGTGCAATTTCTCCATGCCACGTGAATATGTTTCAAGATCAATGGCACCTTCTTGTAGCATCTTCTTCAATTCTTCTTCGCCATCTTTCAATTTTTCTTCTTCGGTTCGCAAACTCTTTGTGAGTTGTTCACCCTTCTTCATCAACTTGTCTTTCTTTTCTTGTTCCGTCAAATAAGCGTCTTGTGCTTTGGCAAATTCCAATTGTGCCTTGGTCGCTCCCCTTGTTTCCATTTCGTAGATTCGCCGTTGACGGGAAGACATCCCAAATGTTTCAATTTCTTTTTGCATTTCATCAACGGTATCTTCATTGGCCTTTAATCTATCTTTTTCCGCAGCAGCCAAATCTTCGGCAGCCTTTTTCGCTTCGTTGTATTGTTCAATCTGTTGACGGAATCCAGCGTTTTTCTCTTCCATCAATTCCAATTCTTTGATGGTTTCTTCATTCGCACCGGCTTGTTTCGCTCGCCAAATTTCAATTTCTCCCGCAGTCATTCCAACCGTTGCCGCCTGTTCTTCTAATTCTTCATTCATCTTTTCCAGGGCTTCATGTTGTTCCCGAATCAATAAGAATTGATCGGCATCCATCCCCGTTCTTTCGGCAATTGCATTGTATTCTTCCAAGTCTTGTTTCGCTTGGTTGTATTGGTCTTGGAGTTCTTGAACACGATCACGTTGCATTTCCAACCGTTCTTCCGTTTCTTTCAACATGTTCAAATTGGTTTGATGAACCGCTTTGCCCGCTTGATAAAGGGAAAGCATAGTTGGTGCGGATTCTTCCGCCGTCTTACCAAGACGAGCAACAGAATCGGAAGTTCCCTTGGCATTCCTTTTTGCCAATTCTAATTCTTTACTTAACCGCTTGAACTTATCTTCCGGATTTTTCAAACTTTCAATTTCTTTGTTGGTCTCTTCATATCCTTTCCGCGTTATTTCCATCAAGCGACTTTGTAAATTCCCACTTTTTTCCATTTCTTGATTAAGCTTTTGGACATCTGCGTTTGCGTTATAAATCGCCGAAGATAATTTCCAAACAGCAGCCACCCCAACGGCGAAAATTGCGAAAGGTGCGGCGGCAATAGCGGCGTTCAATAACCACTGAGCAGCAGCGGAGGCCATTTGGGCAATGATCCCCGATTTCAATACTAATGTGAAAGCAACATATCCTAAGATCGCCGCCGCAATCATTCCCAACAACGAACCAATGGCAATCAAAATCGGACCCAACGCTGCCAAAAATGCTCCCGTCCAAAAAATGACAGTTTTCACTGTTTCATTCAATCCGTTCCACCATTCAATCAAACCCTTCACCCAATTTGCCAAGGTTTTAATCATTGGGACCAACTTATTCCCAATTTCCATGGCGACATTCCGGATTTGATTCCACAACATTTTCATTTGGGCGCCAAATGTTTCTTGTTGTTTTCCTGCAACATCTTCAGTGAATCCGGTTGCCTCTTTCAAATTCTTTTCATATTGCTTGATTTGTTCGGATGTTCCAAGCAAAGGAAGAACCGCAGCTTGAACTTCCGCAGTGAATCCTAGTTGTGCCAATTTCGCTGCCTTCAATTCATCCGACATCCCCGCCGTGTGTACTTCCAGGTCTTTGACAATATCCGCCATATGACGCATCTTGCCCGTACCATCAAACACTTTCACGTTTGCGGCATCATATGCCTTTGCATTTTTCAATGCCGTCTGTTGAAGAAGTAGAAGGGTGCGGCTTAAATTGTTTCCTGCCAATTGGGCCTTCACACCTTGATCCGCATAAACGGCCAAAACCGCCGTTCCTTCTTGAATTGATTTCCCAACATTCTTCAATGCCGCTCCCGCTTTGGTTGTCAAAGATGTTGCGAATTGTTCCACAGTCGCATTGGCCATGGTGTTTGCCCGAACAAGGACATCCGAAACCATGATCATGTTTTCCATCTTTGTGGCGGTGTCCCCCACCATCAAACCAAGAGCGGATTGGGCATCCGTGATCAAATCCGTGGCAGTTGCCAAGTCGAAATTTCCGGCAATGGCTGCGTTGTTCACAATGGACAACGCTTGAACGGATTCTTTGGCGGACAAACCGGCGGAAGCTAGGAAGAAATAACCTTCAGCGGCGGCTTGACTAGAAGTAACCGTAGTGTTGCCCATGCGAATGGCTTCAGCCTTCATTGCCGCAATGTCTTCGGTGGTGACATCCATAATGGCGGTTGCCTTCGTCAAATTCGTTTCAAACGAAGTAAACGCTTGGACACCCACCGCAGCAAAGGCAGACAAAGGGGCGGTCACGTATTTGGTCAAAGATTTACCAACCGAAGAGAACGCAGCCCCCACCTTTTTCAAGGTGTTTGCGGTATTCTTCCCAAAATCATCAACCGTGTCTTTCGCATCTTTCATTGCCTTTTCCAAGGCACGAGCATCGGCTGAAATCTTGACAACAAGTTGTTCAATTTCGGAAGACACTATTCTTCAACCTCTTCTTCATTCGGTGGGGGCGGAATGTCTGCCCCCACCATCATTGCCCATCGCACTTTTTGTAAATAAATGGATTCGGCTTTTTCCTTCCGTTTTTTCTTCGCCCTGGGAGATTCAAAACGCAAAAGAAAATCTTTTGTTTTGATCTTCCGTGGGTTCTTCGCCAAAACCCTTCGCACTTCCGCCGCAATCATCGCAAAATTGTGATCATCCCGATGGAAGCGGGTGGGTTCTTCGAGCAAGTAAACTTTCCACAAGGTGAATTCGCTTGAAGACATTTTGGCTTGGCATTCTTGAACGGTCATCCCAAGACGCTCGGCCAATGTGAACCAAATCAAAGTTTCACCTTGATCTAATCGTTTCCCGCCGTTTCCTCGGCATCATCATCCATCCCTGAAATCAATTTTGCTTTTTCAAAAAGTGCCGTGGTCACTCTTGCCGGAAATGATTGGATTGTTTCGATTGATACGGGGGAGCGTTCCCCATCGTCTTCAATCTTGAACATACAACGTGATAGAAGGTTGGCTTGTAAACCATCATAATCCTTCATCTTCACATCGCCCTGGGAATTCACATCCATTTTGTCCCCAAGGTATCCCAAATATTTATCACGTCCCGTTCCATTCATTTCCCGCAAAACGTATTCGTCCACATTGCCGGTTTCCGGATTTTCTAATTCAACCGGAATTTCAACAAGTTCAAGACTGAACCGCAACACTTCTTTTTTCTCTTCGCTCATTTTTTAGTCTCCATAAGAAAAACAAAATGCCGGAAGTTGTTTGCGAAATCCATTCCACAAACAACAACCGGCATCCTAAAATTGATCATGCGAACACAGGCACTTTTTCTACCGGTGGGCTTGAATCGTCTTGGTTCGTACTTATAACAGTCACATCAACCGTTGGGGCTTCCCCTTCCACAATTTCACTTGCGGAAACGGAATCAATGAATCCCCAAAATTTCAACGTTGAAGAGTCCGGAAATGTGATTGTGATTTCTTGGTTGGTGTTCACGGCGCCATATAATGTTGTCAAATGTGCATCATCATATTGAGCGGTGAAGGAACATTCACCCAAGTCTTTCAACGTCTTGTTTGCCCGTGTGCGGACAGAACTATTTCGCAACGTTGTTGTTTCAACCGCTCCACCACCTTCAAAGGTTGGTGGCGTGATTCCGGTTTCCCAAAGGGTGGTTCCATTTGCTAGGGAAATTGTTGTTCCCGATCCATCAGTGATCCGCGCCATTATATATCTCCTTTTCTATGATTCAGCAATTGCTACCAATGAATTGACTGAAAAAATTTCACGTCGCCGTTTGTCCGTTTCCATTCCCAGGGAAAAGAAACTTGTCCGACTAACTGCCCAAAGTTTGTATGTACTCGAATTATAAGAAACTGACACGTTTGAAGCTACATCAAGTTTGTCCATGATCGCGCCCAATTTTGTCCATCCGTTTGGATACGTGTCTGCCCTTACTAAAATCTGAATTCCAAAATGTTCAAAAACTTCACCGGTCCGCAACGCCCTTCCATCTTTTCTAGGCGTTGTATCAATTACGGCAATTGCCTTGTCTTTCACATTGTCATCATCCGGCAAAACGCTAACATAAACCGGCCAATCATCGGATGATGTGGTTGGATCAACACCAACCGATTCATCAATTAAATATTGGCGGATAATTGTAGCAGGGGGATCCGTGATTGCCATTATTCATTCAACCCTTCAATCAATTCCTTCCGAATTTCCGGCATCAATCTGCGATAGGTTGATTCCAAAAATTTGGATTTCTTGGGATGAATTTCATGGACGATCACAGCGTATGAAGTATTGAATGAAACGGAAACAACCGTTTGCCATCCTTGTCCTTTGCTATTGGTTCTGGCACTCGCACGCAACGCACCGGTGTCCACCGGTGTGACTTTTTGGGCTTCCCTTTGAATAAGAAGACCGGCACGTTTCAACGCTTTGGAAAAATCCTTGGCCATTTCAAGGCGATTGCGATCAATGTCTTTCATCGCTTCTTTGATTCCAAAAACTTCAGCTTTGAATTTCATAACATCACCGATTTCAAAAATTCTGTTGCTTTGAAATTTGGAAGTGATTCATATTTTCGAATCTCCCACGCCGATGGATCCAATTTGGGATTGGAAGGAGCATCCCCCAATGCACCAAGCCACAACATCCCGCCAAGTTCAACCGTTCGATCTACATAGACTCTTGCGTTGGAAAGTTGTTCTTGTCCATCACCATCCAAAAATTGCTCATTCACATCTTCCCATCGGCATGAAATTTCAACGGGGGATGCCATTGATGGTTGTCCAAAAGCATCATAAGAACCGGGCGCCCAATAAACGGCAACCTGTTTTCTCATTTTTGAAATGATGCCCATTTGATTCCCCTATGGTGCCGCCGTTGTAGTTGTCCCCAACCACAACACTTGAACGTTGTGTGCCTTCCCTTCACTAAGCGAACGCAAACCACCGTTGGTGTCCAACATCAACGCTTGTTGTCCGTAGGTTGTGACCGAAAAATTCAAGTCAACCTTTTCTTGGTAAGCAACACCCACGGAACCCGCTTTTTCATTCTTCACCCGTGGATCACGGACAGCGTAAAAATGAGCCGATAGCCACCGCTCTATAAGTTCCAAACGTGTGGCGGTGTAGGCAGTTTTCGGTCCATTTACTGTCCCTGTACACATTTCAGTTACCAATTCATTGGCAGTTGAAATGAATGGATCCAAATCCGAATCACTTACAATGATTGATGCGTCAACTTCAATGATTGATTTGACGTTTGTTGCGTTGGTTCGTGCCAATCGGTTGTTCCTTTATCCAAAATAATCAACCACTGCGGCTTTCACTTTGTTTCTTTTCAAAGGTTCGTCATTCACAACCGCACCGTCATCATAAATCCAAAATCCATCTTCCGTTTCCAAGACTACAAGACCCTCTTCCACGTATTTTTTCAAACCACGAAATGATGCGGCAACATTTTCCGGTTCGGATTTTTCTTCATCAACGGGTTCCGGTGTTTCTTCAACAACGGGTTCCGGTTCTGATTTTATGCTAACACTTGCCGTGATCAATTGAAATTTTTGCGATCCAAAAACTTCATCCAATTCAATTTCCGATGTGACAATATCACCAACACCAAAAATTTCTTTTCCTTCGGCATGGGTTCCGGCCAACACTTTATATTGTTTCGCCATTTTTAGTCTCCAAATAAATTGTGACAATAAACAAAGAAATCGGGGACGGGGATTCACCCGCCCCCGATTCTGGAACTACGTCAAACTAGGAATGGGTTCCGTGAACAATTCCCGTGTTGCTGTTAATATCGGCCCGAAGTTGTGGAACCAAAATTGCCATGACTTTGAAATTCAATTCCATGCCACCTTTGGTTTCCCATTGAACCGTTGTGACATCCATTCCAACAACCATTCTTGCCACGTCCGCAGTCTTTTGGACAAGCAACAAAGTTTTGGTTGGGAGGAAATCAAGCGTCACGGGACGATCAATGCCTTCAATCGCACCAATACGATCACGCAACGTGTTGTCACCCTTGGATGCTGAATAATCTTCATCCATGAATTCATCCCAGGAAGGACTACAATAACAGAACCAAGGACCGTAATGCTTGGCGTTCTGTGATTGTGTTTTCATTTGAAGAATTTCAGCAACCGTTGTCGCATGGTTCGATGACGTTGGAGTTGTCATTGATTTGGTCAAGCGACTTGGGAAATTGGTGTATCCGTAGATTGTACCGCCACCGTAGGCATACGAATCCGAAACACCTAGAAGAAGATTTTCAGCTTCTTCGGCAACCTTGCGGCCGGCCAATTCTGCCATTGTGGTATCCAATGGGGATCCACCATTTCGGGATGCCATCACTTGACGGGCCGAAAAACTGAAATCCTTATGGATGATTGGCAGTGGCAAATTAACCAAGCTGTATTCCGGACGATCACCATCCGATTCCCGCAGACCATCCATAGAAATGGTTGCACCGGAAATGTCGCTTTCGTTTTCATATTGAAGAACGGTTTTGGACATTCCGTTTGGAACATTGAATTGAAGACCAGCGGACCGAAGATCAGCAACGGCACGTAGTCTTTGTTTAGCTGCCTTCACAACTACTTCATCAAGAAGAATCCAATCATCTTTTCGAAGGGTTGCATTTGCATTGGTGATGATCGTGGACGGGTTTCCGCCTTGATTCATCGTGACATAATTTTTCCCATCATTCCCAACGAATGGACGCAGGGCATGGGGATCAAAATTGGAAGCCATTAGTGTTGAAGCAACACTTCCATGACTCGCTCCGTTCATAATAAAATCGGACATCTTTTTTCGCTCCTTTGATTTTCGAATTTCTTACAGTACAACAACGGAGCAAAGCCCGTTTGAACCCGATGGTGATACCGCTTCAATCGCTTTGACTTGATAAGCCGTTTCTGTTCCGGCTGCTTCAACCCAAAGACCACTTCCACCACCTTCAACAACTAGTTTGTCACCAATGGCGATGGTTTCACCGTCTTTGACCAAAATTTGAATGTGATCACCGGCGATTGCTTGATAGAAGAACGCTTTCGATGATGCGGAATATTGTGTGGTCACAATATTCCCTTGAAGTGCGTCTTCAATCAACACGGGAGGCATCCCCTGTTTTAATGCTTCCGCTTGACTTGAAGCGGTGGGATCATAGTTACCATCCGCTGCCAATTCGATTGCTTCACCTGGATAGGCTGCGGTGTCAAGGGTTCCTTCGTTGTAGTGATTGGATCCCTTCAGAACAATTGTTTTCCCTGCCATTTCGTTTTCTCCTTATGGAACTTTTCGAAAATTAGTTTCTTAGCTATCTGAATCTGACCAGTTGATCGTGGGGATCAAAAGATGCTCTTCATCGGTTTGGGAATTAGCAACCGGTGAAGGGGCGGATGCACCAGCATAAGACGGAACCGGTTTTTCTTCCGGTGCTGCCAACGCTGCCAATCCCTTCAATTCAGACATCGGTTTTTCCGCCAATTGTGATTTTTCGAAAACGTTCTTTTCGTTGGCCACAATGACATCAATCAAAGCTTGGCGATCACGATTATGTGCGGCCAAACCACTTTCCAACATATCCCGAATCTGTGGCGGGGCATTGGACACGTATTGTTCAGCAGAAAGGGGTTCCGAATTTTCAACCGGAACTTCTTCTTCTACCGCATCACATGTTTTGTCTTCCGAATCCGCACATTCTTCAACGGCGTCTTCTTCTTTTTCTTCTTCTTCTTGTTCTTCACTCGCTTCTTCATCATTTGAAATGAGCTTTTGAACTTTTTCCAAAGTTTCAGCATTCAAAGTCAAAAGACCTTCACGGTCCTTTTCGTCAAATCCCGCTTCTTCATTGGAAATCAAGGCATCCACTAGATTGTTTGCCATTTCTTTTTCTCCTTCTTCTGTGAATGTTTCAACTTGATCTTCTGACATTTGCCTGGAAACGTCTTCCAAACTTTGCCGATCAAAAACAATGGATGAATCATCATTCATCGTGAAATTACATTGCCACGTTTGATCCCCTTTTTCAAAAACCAAACATGACGAAACAACATCTTTGAAAACCGCACCATCAAAATTTTCAGATACGGCCACCGATAATGATGATTGCTCGGCGGAATTCAATTGCAACAAACCTGCACCATCTTCAATGGAACACGCGCCCTTTTTATCCGGCAAAAGTGCCAAATGGTCCGGTCTATAATTTCTTGCCACGGATGAATACGGTTTGCCGTTGTATTCACCATCTTCAATTTGATTGTCCGTGAACAATCCCGTGGAAACTTCCATGATGGAATTGTTTTCCAGGGAATCGGAAATGCGATTGTCAATTTCGGAAATGCGATCTTTTTCAAGCCATGCTTCGGCACGAAGTTTTCCCGTCTTCGAATCAAAACGTGTGTTCATAATCACACCCACTTTTCGTTTTGTGATTATGTCCGGATCACAAGCGGAAACGCCCATGCCGTTCATGGTTGGATGATAGACAACAACCGGTTTGTGATTCCACGCTTCCGGTGTCTTGCTCAATTCATCTTCCGGATAATAAAGCGGACCATTGGAACCTTTGTGGACACCTTCGGTGAGCATCACCATGGGGGCAACCAAGTATTCACGCCCTTCCATGGTATCGTGCCGAATCGCTGAAGAAAGGTTGGTTGTGACGTTTTGCAGTTTCATATTTTATTCATCCTTGATAATTCAAAAGATAAGCACATGCGGATGTGTTGTCAATCCTATTTTGACAACACGGTTTTGGTGACTTTTTCAGACTCGCGTTTTTTCCGCCGCCAAAAAATCACATGGATCCAATACCCCAAAACACCCGCTGGCTTATAACCCATTTCAATCAACACATGTGAAATGTTCAAACTATCTTCCGTGAACGGACCACGTAAAACAAACCGTTCTTTTCTTTGTGGTTTTATAAAACGCAAACGCATATCTATTCACCCCCGCCAAAGAATTGGAAGACTTTTGAAAGTCCACCAAAACTTCCACCAAAATTCATTAATGTATAACCCACACCAATCAAGATCACCAACCACTTCAAAAGACCGGCGGTTGCATTTCTCTTAGCGGCAACGGCCAATGCCCGATCCGTTTTGACATCAATCTTTGCCAACTTATATTCTTGGCGTCCATCCTTCCGGTCTTCCCTTCGAACAACTGAAACTTGACCTTCAGGCAAATCGCTTGTCATTTCTTCTTCACGCCGCTGCCGTCTTCGTTTACCAAAGGGCATTAGCTTCCCCCTGCTGAATCGGTTGGTTTTTTGTTTGGATTGATCGGACGATATGAATCGCCAATGATCAAGGCAATCACAATACCGGAAATCCGATATGCTTGATCTTCAGAAAGAAAACCGCTGTTGGAAGAAATCGTGACAAACACGGCGGTGATAATCGCAGCCAACAATCGTTTGGAAGATGTCGAATTCCACCAATCGTGAAAAATCCCTTTCACCTTTTCAGTCAAACCTGCCATTTCAAATCTCCTTCCTGGGATGGACAAAGTTCCATTGTACCGTTTTTGCATTAGTAAAAACAATCTTCTTCCTATTCTTCGCCGATTTTTCACGTCCAAAAACCCCCCAAAAAAAAGCAAAATAATATGCTTTCTGCTATTGTGTTCTTTTTATCCTACCGATATATTAACTGTATAAGAATTAAGTAACACTTTCACACGGAGACCAAAACGATGTCAAATCAAATCGAAACACTGAAAACAATCAACACTTCATGGGCTTGTTACACAGCAGCTGGCAACCGAAGAGTAACTCAAATCGCCGCTGAAATGGTGTCTAAGGTTGAATCCGGAAGCGATCCTGCTGAAGCATGTGAAGCAATGTGGAAAAAATACGAAGCAGCGGCTTGGGGAACTAAAATGGGCCGAGATGCTGGCATGAGCGATACTGAAGTGCGAATGGTTCTTAGAGATTGGACGCGAAAATTTATCGCAGAAACACTAGATATTCATTATTACGATGCAGCAGACATTGTAGAATGGTGAGCAAAAAAAAGCAAAATAATGTGCTTTGTGCTATTGTGTTTCTTTTATTCTGTCGATATATTAACTGTATAAGAATTAAGTAACACTTTCACGGGAGACCAAAAAGATGCCAAACTACGAAACAGAAGAACGATATGAAGAAATCAAAGAAACCCTTATTGAAAACTTTTGGGAAATGGCACCATTGGAAACAATCACGGACGAAAACGAACAATTAGACCAAATGATTGAATCCTTGGACGAATACTTTGCAGAATCCGATGACGAAGATTTACTTGGTGACTTTGACAAAGTGATGAAAGATTTCAAATTGTTTCTTGAAACCAAATAATAACAAAACCAAAAATGGAGACCAAAAAAATGGGCGTTTATAGATACTTACTTTCTGGCAAAAAACGAAGCGTAGCAATTGAAAAATATAATGGTGTGTGGATGGACCAGCACGAACGGGACATCCATGAAACCCCTAGCGAATGGAACAAAGAAGATCTTCAAAACCAAAGCAATCCTTACTATCCCAAACAGAAACCCACGTTGATGTTGTTTCCGTTTGCGTACAAATTAGGTTTTGGGGATGATGCGTGGATGGGATGGAAAGGCCGAAAAGAAGTTGCGGCATCCAAAGCAGCAGATAAAGAATATCAGAATTGGATTGATGCGGGGGAAAATTCCATAGTATGGAATTGGTGTGGATATGAAAGTGAATTTTCATCCGTCCGATTCACTTTGCCGGTTTCTCATTTGTGCGTTCTAGCAGATAGTTGGGACGATGTGAAAATTGGCGATGAAGTTTACACATGGGATGGAAGATCCGGATGGACCGACACCACCCCTGGGATGCGTGCGTATGGATACATTGTTGGCAAACGTGGCAATGGTCAATTTGTAATCGGGACTAGTTACCATGACCCAAACAAAAGTTTCGAAAGCACCACGATCACCGATGACGGGCGCAAAGTCAAACGGGAATATAAAATTTATAAATCCGTGAAGTCTTGGAAAGAATTGGAAGATGTGAATGGGCATTGGATGTTGCAAGAAGGTGAAGATCCGCCACGTGGTTTGTTTCATCATGACGAACGAATCATTGTGTCCGAACAAGACATGACGGAACCAAAACCGGAACCAAAACCGGAAGCGGTGGAAATCGGGAATTCACTTCCGTGGTGGTACAGATAAAGGAAACGGACCTGGGAACGTCTGAAAACTTCCCTTCAAAAAAAAGCAAAATAATGTGCTTTCTGCTATTGTGTTTCTTTTATCCTACCGATATATTTACTGTATAAGAATTAATTAACACTTTCACGGGAGACCAAAACAATGAAAAACGTATTCGGAAACCTCAGCCATAACACTTACAAGACCCAAGGCAGAGCAATCGCAAAGTTGGAAAAGGTTGTTGAACCCCTTGGGGAAAAATCAAAGCTCATCCGCTACATCGTAGCAGTAAATAATGAAGGCCGATTCTTCTGCGTCATTATTAACATCTGGGACACATGGCGACAAAACGATCTTCCCCAACCTGCATGGTTCGTTCATAACGGGCTTTGTGTCACCAACTAACAAACAAAAAGGGGGACACCGGAAAAGGTGTCCCCCTTGGTTTGGACCGGCGCCCACCCCCACCACCATTGCCGGCCCATCTATCACGTCCGGAATCCATGGGGGAAAGCCAACCCCATGAACGGGAGTTTCACACCGGACGCAATAGATCAGTCTTCATCGGAAACCGGCACCGGCGAATCAACAACAACCGGACGTGATGGTTTCCGTTTTGATTTTTCTTTCCGTTCTATCTGTTGCCAATCCGGTTCCACTTGTTGCCAACACAACCGGACATTCGCCCATGCAACACCTACTTGGCCTGGTGCTTTGCCATCCTTTTCTAATTGGTCCATTTCGGATTTCAATTCATCCATCATCTTTTTGAAGTTTGCCATTTTGTCGCTCCTATTGAACACTGAAAACATCATCAATTTCAAAAGCAGGGATTTCCCCCGCAATCAATTTCGCATCTTTCCCATACACATCCCAAAGATAGGAATCCAAAGCCAACCCGTGTTTTTCAATTTCTGTCCAAGGGACATCACATCCATTGGCAAAACTAAATCCACGGATCCCATTGTTTTGGTTCCATTTCCATTCATCCCGCATTTGGGAAATGAATGTTTCGCTTCCGGTCAAATAAGGTGCCGCCGGATCCCAGGTGAGTGTAATAATCACATCATCGCCCAAATCAATTTCATAAATCAACATCAAAAACCCCCCAACAACCCAAGAATGAAATGGCGATAGTCATCATCTGTGATCATTTTGAAATCCCCATGAATCAAACCTTCGATTCCCATGGTGGCGATCTCGCCGGAATTTTGAATTTCATATTTTCCGGAACGCACAGCACTCAAAAATTCATCCGGTGTTTTGAACGCACTTGCCAACGGTTGATTCATATCCGTATCGTACAAATACAATTTGCCGGAATACTTATGGGCAAATTGATCTTCCAAAACAATTGTGCCTTTTTCATATGGCAAAAGTTTATCCCCTGCCTTCCAACGGGACGCCAAAAATTCATGTTCCAACATAACCATTCTATCGCCGGAAGAAAATTGAACGGCGTGAACTAATTCATGCGTTCCGGTTCTATCCATCAAAGCATTTTCCGCACCTTCGGAAACCGCACGTCTTGCAGAACGTTGTGAAACCCTTTTGGAACGGTTGGCAGAAACTCTTAGATTGGATTTGGTTCTCTTCCCTACTGTTGCTTCTGAATACTTTGTGGAACGGCGATCAAGATTAGAACGGACGGCATGTTTTGAATCGGTCCTTTTCAATCCCCTTGTAGGTGCAGCCCAATTACCATCCGGATCCGACAATGACAATCTGCCATCATGATGTCGTTGGGGTCCATGATAAAACTTTTTGGGATCTTCACCACCGTGTTTGTATTCTGAAAAATATCCACGGTTTGTTTTCTTGCATGAAATTTCACATTCTTCTTGAACCATTTCCATCCAATCCGTTGGCAAATCTTTTGAAGCGCGATTGGTGGCTGCTCCTGCTTTTCGGTTGGATCCTTTTGCCCACTTGAAATCATCCGCCTGCCCAACACTTCGAATTCTTGAAATCGTGTCAATCGTAGCTTCAGAATAAGCATTATTCAATTCACCAACCAATCCCATTGTTTGATCGGGCGTTCCTGCTGTCATTGAATTCCACCCACCACCATCAATCTTTCTTCTAAGATCCCCCGCTTCTTCCCAAAGTTCTTTTTCTGCTTTCATCAAACGTAATTTTTCCGGTGATACTTGCCATTGTTGAAATGCCTGTTGCCATTCGCCCGTGGAACCAAAAGCGTCAACGCTTGGCATGGGATTGTCTAATTCCCATTGATGGAGTTTTGCCTGGGCATTCTTTTTCTGAATCTCCAAAATTTCAATCTTGTCTTCTGTTCGTTTGATCTCCATTTTTAATTCATTGATGCGCGGGTTTGTTCGCAAAATTTCTTCGTCAATCATCTTCCCAATTCGCTCCGCTTGTTGGTGGGATGTAAGACCATCATCGCCAATTTCTTTCCACACCTTTTGAACGAATTCATCACTAGCATCAACACCTTCCACATTCATTCCACGTGGTCCAACGCCAACGTCCGGTTTGGGTTCCGGTTTGGGTTTTGCCTTCGGTTTGGGAGCGGTGGGTTTGATGTCCGGCGTGGACGAAACCCCTGGTTGGTTTCGTCTGCTCAACAACCATTTCTTTTGGGGTTCATCCAAATCCGCCACAGCGCCCCGCAGCCCTCTTCTACCGGCACCCAATTGGGTTTTGATGGTAGATTCCGCCGCTTCCAATCCCGCTTCTATAAGAGCGGCTTGGGCTTCTTCGAATGTGAAACCTTCCCGTCCCATCCAACGAATGATTGCCGTGTTCGCTTGGGGGAATTCGGGAACCGCACCGGAACGAAGAAGGCGAAGTGCCTGTGCTTGTTCCGGTGTCAACGGAGCGATCACCCCACGTGTTTGCCACCCACGGACTTGGGTTTTCACGGTCGCTTCTGAAACACTTGTTCCCGTTTTACGCATCACAAGGGAAGCTTCATCCACGGAGAAACCTTCTTGTCCCATCCAACGCAAAACCGCCGTGGGTTGATGATCCCACAAACCAGGGGCGGGTTTTTGGGTTGGTGCAATGTCGGGAATAATTGTTTTTGATTTCTTGGGTTTGCCTTTGAGAATTGGACGGGCATCAAATCCAGGGGTCTTGGTTCGATCCTTGGCAATCACCTTATCCGCCCCTGCCCAAGTTGTGTTCTTTTGTCGGTTGGCAGATTTCTTGATTGACGCTTGGATTTGTTTTTGTGTTGTCTTTCTTCCACCACCCTTTTCCCCAACCATTGCGGGGATCCAAGCACATCGGCAATTGGGGTGACGGGGAATCATCCCCCTAGCTTCCTTCACGGTTAAAACAACACCATTCAAATCTTCACAAAGAGGGCAAACCCGATCATCGCCGGTGGTCAACCATTCGGTCATCACACCCACTTCTTCAATGTTCATTTGATCGAATGAATCCAATTGACCTTCCGCAAATGAATTGATGATTTCAGTTCTTGCGATTGTTAGCGATCTATTTTTGCCCAATCCCGTGACAGTGTTATTCAACTGCCTTGCAATTTCCCTTGGACCCAACCCATGGGCAAGACCATCAGCCAACACACGGGACATCTGTTGTTCCATCGCAGCCGTCACACCGCGCAACTGTTGAAAACATCGTGTTGCCAAAAGTTGAAGTTGCCGTGTGCCAATGGGTCCGGAAAAAGCGGATGAAAGAAATTGTGCCTTGGATCCTTGACCAAATGGACCTTCAACGTTCGCCAATCCTTTGGCATCCGTATATCCCCGCACCACACCTTTCCTATAAGCGGATTCCATATATGGGGAAGTCCACGGGGCATCCATATCTGTTCCAGGGGCAACCTCAATCAATCCGGCATCCACTTGTTCTTTGAACCATTGTTGGTAAGCGGTCAACTGTGCGGATGGTCCTTGTGCTTGGAAGATTCCGGAAGTATCTGCCAAGAAATCATCCGCAAAACTAGGATCAAAACTAGAACCATCAGGCATCCCATAAGAACGGAAATTGAATGGTTTGTTCACCACCAATTCATTCATCGCAAACGGATTTCCGCCCGTGTTGGATTTCAAATGAAACACATCCAAATCAATCACAATGAAATTGATCGCCCGTTTCAAAGCAGCCAACCTTCGTTTCATATCCGCTTCGAATTTCTTGCGGAGCATCGTGGTCCTTGTGGGATCACGGCGAAGAGGGTTGCCCCTTCCATTGTGTGTGATTGCGTTGGAATGGTGGTGGTGATTACAAGAGATCATCAACGTTGTGATCCTTCAAAGCGTTTCTTGCTATTTGTTTAATGTCTTGGATGATGCGTTCAACACGGAAATCATGAATCACTTCCGGTGCAATTTCAAATTGAACAACACGAACCAAAGACATCAACAGATTATTCTTTTCACGGGCCAATTTCAAAATTTCATCCGTCAAAATTCCATTGTCGCCACATCCGTGGAATGGTCTTGATTGATCATGTGAAACCGCGGTGCATGCTATCAATGAACCGCACTTTCTACACATCGCCTTTGACACCTCGACAAATTGCCGACAAGTGGGGCAATAGAATTTTGTATTCGGATGATGTTCCATCGGCCTATGCCCAAAAACCCGTTGTCCTTGTAACCCATCCATTGATTGAAGTGGAAGAACCAGCGGATGCGATTGTCAAACGGATTTCACAGCTGTTCAAATCGAAGTTGACCACACCGGCTTCCGTCACCGAAGCATCACCACCAACATCAATCCACGTGGTTCCACCATCGGGGGAAACTTGAAGTTTCACGGTGCAACTGTCAAACGTTCCACCAACAACCATTTGGCCCACGCCCCCTGGCCAATTCAAAGTTGAAGAAGATCCACTTGTCGCTGTTGTTAATACTTGCCCTAAACTTTTGTCTGCCATTTTTTATTCTCCTAATATTTGATTGTAAGCAAAGCAGAAACGCCCGCTGAATCATCGTATGTTTTGAAAGCGTATTCTTCACCACCCATTCCGGATCCGGAATACTTAAGCCGCAAAGTTAAATCATTGCCACTTGACCATCCGGTGCGATTCACGATTTCTTGAATGATCGTTTTAATCTCCGGACTAACTTCCACATCGGACGTTGCCCATCCGGAACTTCCCGCCCACGTAACACTTGCGGAAGTTTCGGTGGCGGATTCGGCATCCGTTTCATCCGAATAAGCGGAAGAATCATCAACGTCTTCACCCTTGATGGACATGTTAAATGTTGCCGAAGCATTGGCACCAACAACCAAGGACAAAGTTGCGGATGAAATGACCGTTGCGTTTGGGATCGTGACATTCTGAAAACGGAAGAATGAATGGATGTCATCAAACATCATTCCATCAAAGCCAACCTTGGTCGTACTGGACGAATTATCAAAATTCATTGAAGGCGTCCAATAACCATCATCACCGGATGCGGCAATTCTACTTGTCCACGTGGTTGAAGAAGCACCCGAACCCGTGACCGCAAAAGCAGGGGATCGTGCCGGTGATTTCGCAGGATTCCTTACAATCTTATTCATCAATCAATTCCCCTTCTGTTTCTTCGTCTTCTTCATCGTCGTCTTCTTCTTCGTCTTCTTCGGGAACAAGATCCTGGGATTCTATTTCTTCGCCCATGACTTCTTCCGGTTCCGGTCCAAGTTCTTCTTCTTCCAAGTCTAGTTCATCGGCCTGTTCATCTGCTGCGGTGATAATTGCTTCAGCAGTTTCGGCGGGCATCCCCATGATCATGGTGAAGAATTCCATTGGTGGAATCAACGTGTCAACGCCCGCTTGAACGTATTTGGAAACCGCTTCAATGACCTTCCCCGCAACAATCGCTTTGTCTTCATCCGAAGGTGCCGCAAGATCTTCCCATTCAACAAAGTATTCTTCCACTTCGGGCAAGATCCCAAAGGAAATCAAACGGTCCACAAATGGACGGATGACCAAAGGACCAACATATTTGTGTTGGCGATGGGAAACCCGTGTGTTCCATGTGTGCTTATCTTGGGAAGAAGCCAATTGTGCCTGTTCACTTCCAACAAAGATCCGCCACGGAATGGACAACGTGATAGCGATTGATTTGATTTGGGTGTTCACGTGTGCTTCCGGATTAGCAACTTGTGGTGCCAATGATTTTGCGGAGACACCGGCCAATGCTAAGTATCTTTGAAGACCGTTTGAATAAGCGTCAAATTCCGTCCGTAATGCGGCTGCGTCCAATTCGACATCACCCAAATCCGGATTCACTTCAAAGGACAACCCAGGGAACGCTCCCTTCCAAAACATTTCTGCGGATCCACCCAACAATTTGCGAAGATCATAGAGCCGATTGTAAACCGGTCGCATCCGTGGGACACCAAAGATTTCCGACGACTTCCGATTGTCTGCCAAGTGAATCACCCGTGACCAATGAACCGTTTTTTGCGTTCCGGTGGGGGACGTTAAACCAACCACGTCTTCATTCCTGGGATCGGCAAACGTGACATTGTACGTGACCGGTTGCCCGAACCGTGGATTGTTTTCATCCGTTTCAAACGTTGCCACTTCAACCAACGATTCATCAAAGACACGGCAATATAAAAGCTCATGGGAAGGACTGCCAACCCGTTCGCCCATTTCATTGATACCGTCAACCGGTTGGAACATTTCCTTCCCGTCATTGATGCCCAAAAGTAAAATCCCAAAAGCACCAATGCCGGACATTTCATCCGCTCTTGCTAAGAAGTGCCAAAGGTTCATTTCCTTTTGTAAGGAAACCCAAGTTTCTTCAAATTCGGTTTGATCCGCTTCTTCATTTTCCCGAATGGATGGATCGCTTGCCCAACATTCCGTTGGAAACATAGCAACCACACGTTGTGCGATTCCTTCCCGATCATACAAGTAGCGATATTGTTGCGGACTTATTTCTTTTGGATAACCGCATTCATCATCAATGTCCCTTCGGGGATCCAATAACTTTGTCAAGAATTGGGAACGCATCAACGATTCGGAAGCTCCATTGGTTCGTATATTACGAACCGGTTTCCCATTCCCCTTGGTTGATTCCTTTGCCATATCACTTCCCTTTCTTGGTTTTTTGTTTGGTTGTGTTCACAACCTTCTTCCCTGTTTTCTTGGCATACTCTTTGGCGGCTTTCCGTCCCGCCGTTGTATACGCAAAATGTTTGTTCCCAACCTTTGGCATTTTTCTTTCTCCCGTTATTTTCCAAGGATAACATAAACAACAAAATTGAACCACGCAGATTCACGGTGTGCGGATAATCTCAAAAGCCAATTCACGTTCCACAGAATTCTTTGAACCCTTGAAGAATAAACGCATCCAACACGCACCAATTGGTTTGGGTGGTCTTCCACCCTCAGCGTGCCAACCTTCAAATCCGGATCCCATTTCTTCCTTATACGTGGGAAGGCAAACGTGAAGTTGTCGATCATGATAGATTTGCGTGCGGCCAACACGTAAACGCATCAACTCAATTTGCCAATGTTCGTGAACGTGTCCACTAATGACCAAATCAGCATCCGGAAGATAAACGGCTTTGCGGTTGGTTTGGATCACACCCTTCGTGACCGGACCGCCCCCACCATAGCCATGCGAATAATGAATGGTCAAAACCCTTCCCTGGGTTCTTCCGTTTTGACGTAAGCGAAGACGAATGAAACCCGAATATCCACCGTTGTGAATCTTGTGGCCGGTCTTGTATTTCATCGTTGAGCAGAAGCGTTCTATCAAATCTGTTTCATGCCTTTTCTTGATTGCTGATTCATGATTTCCACGGGCAACCATCACCATGTTTGAAGCGAAGGGTTCAAAGAATTCTGTGGAAGTGGAAACCAATGAATCCAAGTATTCCGGAACTTGATGTTCTGGGCGAATGTCTGCTTTACTACTTCTTGGATCATACTTCCCTTGCATGGCACAAAAGAAATCGCCACAGTCTATGATAGCAGCCCCACGTTCTATCGCTTCATCCATGTGTTGTTTTTGAAGTTCCCAATTTGATTTTGGATTGTCCCAATGGCGATCACTAGTAAGCAAAATCCACTCTTCCCATTTGCTCAAAGTGGTTTCACAATCATATGTCAAATCAAAAAGGTTCTTCCCCATTTTCTTCACATGATATTTTGTTTCTTTTGTTTTCTTTGCCACTTCGCACCTTCCCTTCCATTAGTTCATTCAATGGGATCTTCAAATTCAATTGTCATCACATCGAATGATTTATGTTCAATGATCCACACCCACCATGTTCCACCGTTAAACGATGAAATCAAAACCACGTGCAATGGATCGCCTGTTTCTTCGTCTACGCACTTTATAGTTACCGGATAAGCCGGATCAATAAAAAAATCATCTTCCAAACAATAACGTGGAAAAGCAACGTGGTCATCATACGTTGTTTCTGCTATTCGTTTTAATTGTTCGAAATGTTGTTTTTCGGAAACGCTCCATTTCGGATTGAATGGACTTAGCCGATGGGTCATAAGGCACCAACCTTTTTGGGAATTGATGCAATCAAATTGAAAGCACCGGATGCCGCATCCACTTGGTCTTTGTACGTGGACGCCGGAAAAAATCGCAACTCTTCCAAAAAGATATTGTTCCAATCCGCTCTTGCTATGGAAACATTGTGTCCGTTTACTTGGGAAGAAAAAGGATCCGCACGCCATGCCTTGTCACCCGTGGGACGGTCCACCCTTATGCGAAAACCTGCCAATCTTCGCACCGTAGATTCGGCGGATTCTTTCCCACCGCTCCCTGGTTCTTGTTCAATCCCAATCACAACTTTCTTCCCATCAAGATGGGCAGTTTGTTCAATCACCCTTTCCCGTTCACTTGAATCCCATTGTCCCCGTACAATGTCCAAGACCCAATAGCGATCATCCGAATCAATCCCCAACAAAGCACCCACCGTATAAGCACCACCACCGGCGGTTCCGGCCTTGTCCCAAAAACGCACCCTTTTCTTCATTCGGGTTTCATGGGGTTGATCATCAATCACAATCCGGTCCGTCTTGAACATGGATCCACCCAAGGGAACAGGGCTTTGGCCATACTGTCCCGAATAACCAAATTCGCCCAATTGTGATCTTGCTTCTTTTAACACGTCCCGTGACATCCTGTGCGGATCCATTAACCCGTTCACATATCGGCGGCGAAGGAAGCGTGGTTTCACTTCATAACCTTCTTCCATATCAGCAGGAAGACAAACGTGCTTCACCTTCCCACCATCTTCCCCCTTGGACAATCTGTTTCCCGTTGGATCGTTTTGATGTAGGCGTTGCATGATAAGAATCATTGGCGTGATGTTCTTATCAACCTTTCGGGATGGAAGCGTTTCATTCATCCAATCGTTTGCGTTTTTAATCTCGGCATCGGACAACACTTTTTGCGGATCAATTGGATCATCAATGATCAAGAAATGACCATGGAAACCCACGGGACTTTTCCCGCCAACGGTCACAGATTTTCGCATTCCACCCATCGTGTTGGCGAAATATCCCTTGGTGTTTTGATCTTCCCTTAATTGGAGATGCGGCCAACAATCTTGATATGATGGTTTGCCGTGTCTTCGGTCTTGGACTTGAATGATGTCACGGCATTTGCGGGAAAGATCCATTCCAAGATCAAAAGCATGACTGCCACAAATATGACGAGCGGTTGGCATCCTTGTCCACGTCCAAGCGGGGAAAGCAACGGAAGCAATCGTGGACTTCGTGGAACCAGGGGAAATGTTCACAATCAAATCATAGCGTTTTGATTCATTTAGAAACACACGTTCCGCCATTTGTTGTAATTGGGAACACATGTATTCAACATGCCAATTCCAAACCGGTTCTTCCGGAATAATGGTGTCCCAAAATTCTTTTAAGAATTCAAAAAAGGATTCTTCACAAATTGACCTAACAAGATCAATTTCGCTGAATGATGGTTTGGTTGTGTTCAATGCCGTTGCCATTCCATTGGTCCCCATTGGTTTTTTGGTCTCTTATTGCTTCCAAAATTTCACGTCTAACTTCGATAGACAAATTCAATTCATCCACGGGAATTGCGACATGAAGATGATCATGTTCAATATGTCCTTGCACATTCACATCCAATTTTTCGTTGTACCCACGATCACGGTTGATGGTCTTGTTCACAAAAATGGTTGCCGATGAATCACCACGTGCCACCAACCCAATCAAAGCAGATTCAAAATAATTCTTTTTGTGAAAATCCATTTCTGCCATTAATTCACCAAACCCAGGTTCCAACGTCACCCAACTTTCAAAAGTCTTCCTTGGAATGTTCACCACAGAACAAGCACGGGACACATTGAAATTGGAAGTGACCAAGGCATGAAGGAAAAGATGTTGCCTTGCCCGTTTCCCCGCTTTGGACAACATCGCTTCCACCTTTTGGATTCCGTTTGTTTCGGATTGGACCAATTCGATTTCATCGTATAGTTTTGCTAGATGGGGTGGCAGTTTTTGATATATGTATTCATGGAAAGTTGCCGTTGGAGTTTGTCCACCACTTACATTCTTGCCACGTTCAATAGCATCCACCAAAGCCGGTTTGGATTCCTTCCATCTTCGAAGGGTTGCAACCGATATGCCCAAAGTGGTTGCCATTTTTGTTTCGCTCATACCACCTTTGGCAAGTTCATAAGCGGTCACATAGAATTCATCTTTCCACGAAGTCTTCGCCATATTTCAAATCCTTTTGATTGGGAATTATGTTGTCAATATAACTTACCAACCCAATCATAAAAATGCCAACTAAGAAAAAGAAAGGATGGTTGTCCTTTCTTCTTGCGGGAGTCTTTTGCGTGATTCCATTTCTTGATCATAGTTGGATTTTGTGTGTTTGTATTTTTCCGAATGAACCATGCGAATGATCCCGTCTTGTTCATCGTAAAAAGCAACCACCCATTCTTTTCTGCTGTCCGAATATCTCAAACTGCCCACATCTAAAATCCGCCAATCCCCTATGAAAAAATCCCATTCCCTTTCCCCAATCAAATGGTCCATCTTGTTCCGGTAATCATAGAAAAGAATTTGCGTGAATTCCCGTTGTTCCCAATGGGAATCATAAACTTCATTCACTTCAATCAAATCACACCGGTCTTCAATCACGGTTTCAAGTGAATCAAATTCTTCTTCTTCAAAAGTCATGTGATCACCACCGACAACCCGCCCACCCACCCACCGGCACCGGATCCGGCCGGTCTATTTGTTAAAAATATTTGCCACGGTCTCGAAAGACCACCAACCTTGACCAACGCCAAGGAAAAACACACCAGCACCCACCAAAAGCAAAAACAACAACGGACGCCGTTCTGCCAATTGGAATGGATGCGTCAAACCAAACACCAAGTTCTTCAAAGGTTTTCCCTTTTCAAAACCCATCATCACCTTCCTTTCTTCTTCTTCTTCTTTGGTTCCAATGTAGCGGGAATCCGTTCAACAATGTCATGCGTGGGAATCACCAACGCATCCACTTCGCCGGAAGTGGAAATTCCCGAAACCAAAACAACACGCTCTTCATTTTCGTGACCGATCCACCCCAAATTTGTATTGATGACAAGTGACAAATTAGCGATGGATTCACCATCAAAACGGGTTTGAACCCCAACGGCATCACGCCATTTGATCCACACCAATTGCTGATCCAAAGGAAACATTTTCAAACCCCATACAAAGATTGGATCCGCCGGATGTCATCACCCTGGGGACCAAGTGAAGAATTGACAAAGGGGAACATCAAAGCGTTTGGATCGTTTGAATGTCCCAATCCCAACAAATGCCCAATTTCGTGTGCCGCTACTGTTCTTAAAATTGTGCCGTTTTCTTCTTCGGGAAGAATCCAATTTTCTGCGGTGTCAAATTTGGTCAATAAGACACCATCAAAATCTTTGGTTGGTGGTAATTGCGCCCATGCCAATGTTCCACCAATCTTTCCGAAACCTTCCCGCCGACGATTGCCAATCGTAATAAAAAATTCATACGGTGGATTCGCAACTTGCTCAAAAGTCAAAGACGTGACCGCAGACCACGAATCAAACGCCTTCCGGAATTCACCATTCCATTCATCCCGTGACATATCCCACGGATCAAAACCGGCCATGTAATATCTAAAATGCGAACGTCCCCAAGAACGCAAAGAAGTCGCAGCCGTCACTGAATCCATAACCCCACAATAAGGACAACCACGTTTGCCCCGTTTTCTTTTATTTCTTCCAAACAATCCACCACTAGAAACATTTGAAAAAATACCAATCCCTGCTGCGGCCCCCAACGCTAAAAAATTTCTTCTTTCCATATCAATCCCCCATAAGCAACACCCATAGCACATCAATAGATCAAAGCGTTTGAAACGTGATGATCACTTTTCCAATTTGTCCAATTCTTCTTTCATCGTCTTGCGACTAATGATTTCCATTTCTTTTGGTGCCATTTGCCAAAAGTCTTCAATCATTAGCATCAATTGCGAAATTTCAGATGAATTGGCGATTGCATGTGAACGCAATCTTTGAATTTCATTGCGTGTTTGGAAACTATCCCAAACCAAAAGCAAAATGATCAATAAGTGAATGACGTTTGAAATTGAAAAACGTTTCATTGGATTCCCTTCCATTCAATTGATGGGGATTAATCCCCAATCAAAGCAATTTGATATTCAATGGCTTCCGTTCCTGTATTGGTCACTTTCAATTTGTCCGCTGTGCTATTTGTCACAGCATAACCCGCAGCTGAAGGACACCACAAAAACATTCCACCCCCTGGGCCAACTTTTATCGTGTCCGAAACATTGCCCAACCACGTTGCCCAAGCATTGGAAGCAGACCCACCAATTTCCAAAATCCCATCCGTATCACTTGAAGCGTTCCGATTAGAAATGCAAAAAGCACGAATGGTTGCAAAATTCAAAGTTGTCCCAAACGAATCCGTCAATCCACCATACAAATCAAATTCTTCAGAAGAAGAACCGGCAAGTGAACGAACATCATGCCACAACAAATTTGCGACATCTTCCGCACCCGATCCATCCGTCATTTCGTCCGAAAGCACCATGGTGTTGCCATCAACGATTTTGGGGGCATCGGTGCCAATCCCAAGACCGGAATCCGGTTGGTTTTGATAATCCCAAATCAAGCGAAAATTTGCGTCTGTTTGTAATGTTTTGGCCATTTGTTTTTTCTCCAAACATGATTCAACGTTTGTTCATTATACCACCACCACCCCCGCAAACCGATCACAATCTATTTTGCCGCACCTTCAAAATCCCCGTATAAACGCCCATTTTCGGGAAAAAGCAGAATTTTATAAAAAATAGCCGATTTTTGCTTTTCCCCTATTGTGTTCTTTTTATTCTGTCGATATATTCACTGTATAAGAATTAATTAACACTTTCACGGGAGACCAAGACCATGACCAAGACAACCAAAACAAAAACGATTGTCCGATACATTAACGGGAAATTGGTTGAAATCAAAAAACCCGTGTGTCTTTCAAAAAACTTTTGCAGCATCAAAAAAACAATGGATGACCTGTACAAATCCAAGAAGTAAACAACCACCCCAACAACGGAGACCAAGACCATGACCAGCGAATCAAAAAAATTTATTGTCCTTGCCGAATTCAAAAACGGAGAAGAAAAAGAACTTGAAACAAATTTCTACAAAAAAGCATTCAATCAATACGATGCTTGGACACGGGTTGAAACACTTTCAACCGTCCGAATGATTGACATGCACAGCGAACGAATTGGTGACATGTTCAGCTTCACGAACCGATAGGAACGGACCTGGGAACGTCACAAAACTTCCCTTTCACTTTCACTTTCACTTTCACACGGAGACCAAGACCATGAAACGCTATCTTGAAACATTGATCACGGAAAAAGGAATTGACCTAGATGCGGACATCAAACTAGATGGACACATCGGATTGACTTGGCAAATGCTTGTTGATTTCATTTCTTCCCCTGAACTAAAAACGCACCACAACACCATCCGTGAAACGCTTGTGAAAATTGATTTTTTGAATGGTGATGTTTTTCATTATTTGCGTCACTTAGCGGAAGGAATGGTGAAGTCTTTGGGTCATTAGTTGAAAATAAATTTTTCCCTTATCACGATAATATAAAAAGGGAACAAATAAACACACACGGAGACCAAGACCATGACAAAAGAATTTGACAAGATAATTGCCCAAGAATTTTCCCAGGAAGGAATTCATCTTTGGGAACACCATGATGCCATGGCGATCACAATTAATGCCGCAGCAAGATCATTGGAAATCCAAGATCCCACCACAATCAAAGAAGCGGCAACGATTCACCGGCGATGGAAATCATGGTTGGAAAAACACCATGGCGTTCAATGGGGATGGGGAGGATCTAAAGAAAGGAAACCGCTTGTCCCACCAAAAGAAAAGAAGAAACCGGTCCGCATCAAAGTGTTCGGGCATCCCGTCACCCATGTGTTGAAGTGGATGGGGGCAAACGGATGGGCGGACCGATTCGATGATGCGGCATTGGCCATTTGTACGGTGGCGGACAATTACAAGATTTCAGATTGGACAATCAAATTGCAATTAAGGGCCGGAAAGAAAATCGCGGATCCAAATGATTGGGACACCCTAAACAAACGAAACCAAAAATTGATTGAATTAGACAAAGAGCAAATACAAGAACTAGAAGATGCCATTTTGTAGGGAAAACACGTCCGAAAAAAAAAGCCAAATAATGTGCTTTCTGCTATTGTGTTCTTTTAATTCGGACGATATATTTACTGTATAAGAATTAATTAACACTTTCACACGGAGACCAAAACGATGACCAACGAAATCAACTACAAGGTAGAAAAAGGATTTTACTTAAATGTTGAACTGAAAATGGAAGACGAATTGACCGGCGAAATCGTGTCACGCACCATCGACAAAACAAACGCCATGAAGAGCGGTTCATCTTGTTGGGAAATGGGCGATGAAGCAAGTCAACGGAAAGCATTGGAACGTTGGATTGCTGAACGTGGAAACAAGCAACATGAAACAATTCTAAACCTAATCAGTTGGAAATTTGCTTAAGACACACGGACCTGGGAACGTCAAAAAACTTCCCATAAATAAAAATAACGTTCACCCCTTTCAATTTCTTATTCCGATAATATACTAAACGAATCAACACTTTCACTTTTTTCACTTTCACTTTTGGAGACTTTATTATGATTACTGTATTTGGTGCAAACACAACGGTTGACGATTTGAACGCCGTCAAACTAGAACGTCCCACAAAGGCCGGTGCGTACTGGCAAGGAATCCCACATGGTGCATTGGTCAACACCCTTGCCGATGAAATCCGTTCACGTGGATGGGATGTGACAGAACAACGCTTTTCCCTTTCAAAAGACAAAGGGGATCTTGCCGGTGCTTTTGGTTTGAACATCAAAGATGTGAACCTTCCGGAAGGGCAATCCTTGTCCCTTGGATTTCTAACATCCAACATGATGCGAAGAAGTTTGATGGTTGTTGTTGGATCCAAAGTTGCCGTGTGTAACAACGGAATGGCAACCGGTGAAATCGTGATGCAACGAAAACACACGTCCGGTTTCAATCTGATTGGTGAAATAGAATCCGCCCTGGATCAATACGTTGACAAGGCAAACAAGATCAGCGGAATTGTTGCGGGGATGCGTGAAACGGAATTGTCCCCAACCCAATCCGATGAAATCCTAATGGAAGCGGGACGCCAACGGTTGATGCCTTGGTCACGAATCGGAGCGGTAGATAAGGAATACAAAAACCCAACCTTCGCAGAACATGGACGCGGAACAAGCTGGGCTTTGTTGAACGCCTTCACCTACACCGTGAAGCGGAATCCGGCCATGGAACAGATGAATCAAATGAATCGTTTCCGTGAACTACTGCCCACCGCTTACGTGGACCCTGAATTGAACTAGAAGCGAACAAACCCCATCAAGGAAGATGGGGTTTCCTTTTTCCCCATTAGACAACATTTGTTTGATTTGTTATAATGGGGGTTTGACCAACTTTCACACACATGGAGACTTTGAAAATGGTAGTCGCAAGATGCACCACTTTAACGCAAGAAGCAATCACGGAAACTTTTGAAGACACGAAAAACCTTATTCACAAAACGTGCCATGACTTCATTTCCGCCAACGGTGGGAACTATGAAGACGCTTTTTCATTAGCACAACAAATATTCTTTGAAGTATATGAACGATATGATGAACACAAAGGAACTTTGTTTTCTACATATCTACGCCAAGTGATTTGGTGGCGGTTGATGGATTCTTACCGGTCCGCAAAATACCGGTCCACCAACCTTCCACGGGTTCCCGTGGAATTGGAAACCATCAAAGTTGACACAACACATGAATTTGATCTTCAGGATTTTTGTGATCGTGTTGGACTTGGCAAAGACGCAAGAACCGTTTGTGATCTTGTCGCAAAACGTCCGGAAGTTCCAGGGCGAACAAGGGCAGGGAAGAAAGCATTGAAGAAAATTTTGACCAAAGAATTTGGTTGGAGCATCCACCGATGTGATCGCACTTTTCGTCAAATTTCCCAATCGTTGGAATCCATCTAATGACAAAGCTTTATAAATACCAAAAAGATGGTGTCCGTTCATTGGAGCAATTCAATGGACGGGCATTGTTGGCGGATGAAATGGGTTTGGGCAAAACTCTTCAAGCGTTGTACTACATGAAGAGAAACAAGCGTTCACCCGTCATTGTGATTTGCCCAGCTTCTTTGAAATACAATTGGGCAAGGGAAGCTGCCATTCATGTGAATGAACATGCGGAAGTTTTGGAAGGAACAAAACCACCGAAGAAGAAAGTGTTCAAGCAAAACCCGTTTGTGATCATCAACTATGAAATCCTTGGTCCCTGGTTGGATTACTTGATTGATTTGGATCCGGAATTGGTGATTCTTGACGAATGCCAATATGTCAAAAATAGAAGAGCAAAACGGACACGCTATGTGAAACAATTGATCAAAGGCGTTCCACACGTGTTGGCACTTTCCGGCACACCTTTGACCAACCGCCCCGCAGAACTTTGGACCACGTTGAACATGGTCCGTCCGGATCTTTTCAAATCGTTCATGGCTTTTGCATTGAAGTATTGCAACGCCCGCCGCAACCCTTGGGGTTGGGAATACAAAGGTGCCAAGAACTTGGATCAACTTCATGAAATCTTGTCCGGCAATTGTATGGTACGAAGAAGAAAAGTTGACGTGTTGAAAGATCTTCCCGCAAAAAGTCGCCATGTGGTTCCGGTCCCTTTGGACAATCGCAAGGAATATGACGAAGCAGAAGATGACTTGGTTGCTTGGTTGGGGAAGTTTTCAAAACAAAAAGCAAACACCGCCGCAAGGGCAGAACGTCTTGTTCGAATGGGATATTTGAAGCGGTTGGCAGCTGAATTGAAAATGAAAGCCGTCACAAATTGGATTGATACCTTTTTGGAAGAGACAGAAGAAAAATTGGTTGTGTTTGCTATTCACAAAAAGATGATCAAAGAATTGAAAGAACGCTATCCGCAATCGGTTGTGGTCACGGGATCCGTGACCGGAAAGAATCGGCAACGGGCGGTTGACAAATTTCAAAAAAACAAGCAAACACGATTATTCATAGGGAACCTTACCGCTGCCGGTGTTGGTCTTACGCTCACGGCATCTTCCACGGTTGTGTTTGCGGAACTTGGATGGACCCCTGGAGAACACACGCAAGGGGAAGACCGAATTCACCGCATCGGACAACAACAACCATCTACATGCTACTACATCATTGGCGTGGACACGATTGAAGAACGTCTTTGCCGGATCATACAAGAAAAGCAAACGGTCCTTTCGGCAACTTTGGACGGTGGAACAGTCAATGAAGAATTGGACATTTTCGATCAACTACAAAGGGAGATCACAAGCGATGATTAAAAGGCCGGAACAACTACGGGCAACCATGTTTCTGCGGAACATTCCACGTGGTGTGAAAGACCACTTCAAAGCGTATTGTGCGCGACGTGGAATCACCATGACGGAAAAAATTGTACAACTAATGAAAGAAACAATTGCAAAGGATGATCGCCTTGAACCTAAATGAATTGCTACGCACCCTTGGGGTTCAATTCATTGAAGAAGGACATCATCATTGCCGTGAAGGTTGGATTCAAACGGATTGTCCGTTTTGCGGAAAACATTCAAAGCGGTTCCACTTGGGATGGAACATCCGGCATCATTATTTGAATTGCTGGAAATGTGGGCATCATCGAATTGTTGAAACCCTTGCCGAAATCACTGGGCGCCCAATTCGGGAAATCAAACCGGTTGTGGATTCTTTGGATTCACATGTGGTTTTTGATGAGCGAATAAAAACAAACCGCTTGGAAATGCCCAAAGGAATTGGACCGCTTCAGGAAGGCCACATTCGCTATATCAAATCACGCGGATTGTGTCCCGAACACTTGGAAGAAACTTGGGGGATCCAAGGCATTGGATTGTCCGAAAAATTGCCTTGGCGGATTTTCATTCCATTCCACCTTCAACGTGAAATTGTAAGTTGGACAACCCGATCAATTGGTGAAAAGGGTTTGCGTTATATTTCTGCGGCTGCGGAACAAGAAAAAGTGAATCACAAAACGCTTTTGTATGGGGAAGACTTTTGCCGTCATGCGGTGATTGTTCATGAAGGTCCGTTTGATGTTTGGAGAACGGGGCCAGGGGCCGTTGCCACATGTGGAACCGGATTTTCACGGCATCAACTTTTGCGATTGGCAAACTATCCCGTCCGTGTGATTTGTTTTGATTCCGAAAAACCCGCCCAAAAACGGGCAACCGAACTTTGCGATCTATTGGAACCGTTCCCAGGGGAAACGTACCAAGTGAAACTTGATGCAAAAGATGCCGCCGAAGCTAGTGATAAGGAAATCAAAAAACTTCGGGGGTTCTTAGCATGAAACAAAAAATGCGGGGGATTTGGATTCCGGTGGAGATTTGGCAAATGTTTTTAGAAAAAGACATTGGATCCACAGAGCTTCATTTGTTGGCAACCATTGATTCTTTGGTCACGCCGGAAAAAGGTTGTTTCGCTTCTAACAAATATTTGGGGGATCTTTTGAATGTTCGTCCCGATTATATCGCAAGACTTATTTCAAAACTAAAAGCAAAAGGGTTGTTGAATCAAATCAAGTTTGATGGGCGCCGTCGCTATCTTGAAACCGTGTGGTCACGTGTTGAAGGGTTGGACCGGAACACCAAAGCAGACTTGGATAGATGTCCAACCCCCCTTTCCCCTACGGGGAAAGATAAACAAAAAGATCATTCCGGTGGTTTTGGTTTTGAAGGTGAAGCAAAACATGAACCATTTGACAAACTATGTGCCATTGAATTAAAAGCAACAACAAAAAGAAGCAAAACAAAACTTCCCAAAACATGGGCGGATCATTTCCGTTTGTTACGGACCAAAGACAAAAAGACCAAAGCAGAAATTGAAGAAGCGTTGAATTGGTATTGTGAAAATTATCAAGACAAATGGACACCAAAATGCTACACACCCAAAATCTTCCGTGAAAAATTTGAACGTGTGGTTGCTGCCATGAAAAGATCAATGCCGGAACCGGTTGAAATTGAAATCACGGATGAAACAAAAAGAATTGTGGAAAGATTGAAATCAAATCAATGGCCCAAAGGAAGCGAACACCAATTGCCAACGTGTGTCCAAAAGAGTCTTTCCAACTATGAAACCACAAGAACGCAAATCATAGAAATCGCAAATGCAACGGATCCTGAAAGTGAAACCAATTCCCAAGATCGTTTGCGAATGACACGGAAGAAAAATCTGTTGAATCATTTGATTAATATTTTGCCCGCCCCTTCCCATTTCGTTCAAACATGGTTTGAAGACATATGGAATCAAATCAATGGATGGGAAGCGTGGGGTGGTAATTTGGAAACACTAAGTTTCCGCCCATCATCCCGCAAATTTGAAGGTTATTTTGTTGGCCTGGTGGTGGGATACGGGAGAAACGAAAACGAAGCAAAAGTTTTATTGAAGGGAATCAAAATTGAAAGTGACCAAACGCGATGGTGGAAGTGAACGCCGAATTCTTACGGGAATGATTGTTGACAAACAAGTTTTGGCAAGGATAGCAACCAAGTGGGAACCCAATCTTTTTGGTTCCCAATGGGGCAACTTGATTGGTGGTTGGTGCGTTGACTTTTTCAATGAATACGAAGAACCGCCGAAAAAAGAAATTGAAGGTTTGTTTGAAGCGTGGGCGAATGATGCCGATGAAGACACAATCAAGATTGTTGAAAAATTCCTTTCCGGTTTGTCGGATGAGTATGAACAACTTTCAAGTGAATCAAATTCTGATTATGTGATTGATCAAGCAGCAAAATATTTCAACCGGATAAAATTGAAGCGACTATCTGAATCCATCAAAGGCGATGTGACCACGGGCAACATAGACAAAGCACTTTCCCGTGTGACTCAATACGGAAAGCTGGAAATGGGGGTTGGTGCGGGAATTAATCCTTTGACAGATGAAGCCGCCATTCGTGAAGCGTTTGAAGAAGAAATGGAACCGCTGATCAAGTATCCAGGGGCGTTGGGAAGGTTCTTTGGTTCGTCACTTCAGCGGGATGCGTTCGTTGCTTTCATGGGTCCGGAGAAACGGGGGAAGACGTGGTGGCTTTTAGATGTCGCTTGGCGGGCAATGTGTCAACGAAGAAAGGTTGCATTGTTTGAAGTTGGTGATATGTCACAAAATCAAATCATGCGGCGGTTGATGGTTCGTGCTTCCAAACGTCCGTTGAAATCCACTTCTTTCAAATACCCCACGAAGATTGAACGTGAAGCAAATTCACCCATGGCCGCAATTGAACATGAAACACGTGAAACGGATTCACCACTTGGTTGGCGAGAAGCGTTGAAATCGTGTCAAAAAATAATCAAATCCAAAATCAAATCACAAGAATCCATGTTGCGTTTGTCATGCCACCCGAATTCAACATTGACGGTTTCAGGGATTCGGGCGATCCTTCAAAATTGGGAGCGGCAAGGATGGGTTCCGGATGTGATTGTGATTGACTATGCGGACATCTTGGCGCCACCGCATGGAGTCGCAGACACACGGGACCAAATAAATTCAACATGGAAACAACTTCGTGCCTTGTCACAGTCCACGCATTCTTTGGTTGTGACGGCAACCCAAGCGGACGCAAATTCATACAATGCAAACACAATCGGACGTTCTAATTTTTCAGAAGACAAACGGAAGTTGGCACACGTCACCGGATTGGTTGGGTTGAACGCAAACAGTGATGAAAAGGAATGTGGGATCCTTCGTTTGAATTGGATTGTCTTGCGTGAATCCGCATTTACGGAAACCCAATGCGTGCATGTTGCGGGATGTTTGGAAATTGGAAATCCTGCGATTCGGGCAACATTTTAATCTTCCAAAAAAAAAGCAAAATAATGTGCTTTGTGCTATTGTGTTCTTTTAATTCGGACGATATATTTACTGTATAAGAATTAATTAACACTTTCACGGGAGACAAAGAAATGAACAACAAAGCAAAAAACCTGAAAAACAACTATTGGGCAACTGTTCACGGCGTCGCTGGTTTTCAAACACAGCGGGCATATGGAATAGTCAACCAAGCAGGAACCCATGCACTTTTTAGCACCCAAACAAAAAACCCATGTACATGGGGAACGATGCGAACCGTGAAAGAGATTGCACCACACGCTGAGGCGTTGGCGAATAACGGGCATCACTATTGGGGACGGATTTATTCAAATCGCCAAGAGGTTCCATCCACCTAGAAAATGAACCTGGGAACGTTCAAAAACTTCCCTTCAAAAAAAAGCAAAATAATGTGCTTTGTGCTATTGTGTTCTTTTAATTCGGACGATATATTTACTGTATAAGAATTAAGTAACTTTCACGGGAGACAAAGAAATGATTTACGACATCTTACTCGCAATCGAACAAATGCAAGAACTAGAGCAAGTCACGAACAGCAAAGGAAGCCGCCAAGATAAATTCGCAGTAGAGACTATTTTGAGCAGTCTTAAAAGAATGAAAGAACGGGCGGAAAATTTGGAAGAAGAAGAACAACAAGAATGGATGAATTCAATTTCTAGCGAAGGTTAATCCAACACTTTCACTTTCACTTTCACTTTCACTTTCACACGGAGACCAAAACGATGAACGCAATTGAAATTAAAACACGCTACGAACAACACGAAGAACAACTTGAAACCCTGGAAAACAAAATTGCTACACTTCAATCAATGGTAGCAGAACAAGAAAAGAAGTTGGCAGAACATGAAGAAGCGTGGGTTGCGATCCATGGGTGTTCTTGCGGGTTGTTGGGTTTGGGAGAAGTTTGTGATCATACAAACACCAAAGACATTGAACGGGAAAAACAATATCACCGAACTTGTGACATCTTGAAGGAAATTAGCGATTCACATTACAAACAATTAGGTGGTGGGATTCCGTGGAAAGTGAACAAACTTGATTATGACTTTGAGCGATGTGCTTATGAACCACTAAGATGGTTTGGCTTAAACCAAGAAGAACTTGTTGAAGCGGTTGAAAAAGAAGCTGGCCGTGACATCACATTGATGGATGATGATGATCTTATACTTACTTGCAAAGTTCTTTACTTTGGATAAAGGTGAAACAATAACGCAAAAAAATCACTTGTTTTGAACTTCATTCCCGATAATAAAGCAAAGGAAAAAGACCATGGAAAAAGAACAAAGAAACGCAATCGTTTTATGTATCCTAGCATTCTTTGTTGGCGTTGTCGTCAACATCCTAATTGGCAATCTATAAGGAAGCAAAAGTGGAGACCACACAAACAAAAACACGAAGTTGGAAATGGATGAAATTTGAGCAAGTGGAATGGAACCCCATTCAAAAACTAGCACATGAAAATTTCATCCGGCATAAACTAGAACAAACAGAAACTTCGCAATCTGTGATTGAAGAAGTTCTTGAAAACGAAAAGAAAGGATCCACGTGGATTTCCGTTTCCCCTGGGCATCCGGAATATCAAGTGAAAATCTATGAAGACGGAATGACCCTGCACGATTGGCCGGATATGTTTCATCTTTCCATCAAGCGAGTTGACAAAAAGCCCATCAAAGATTGGCGGGATTTACAAGCAATCAAAAACGCTTTGGTGGGTCCGGAAAATGAAGGGGTTGAATTGTTTCCCGCTGAAGATCGTTTGGTTGACAATGCCAATCAATATCATCTTTTTGTTTTGAAAGACAACTTTCAACGCTTTCCATTCGGTTTCTTTGAAGGAAGGCAAACTTCCGAAGCGGGGGAAATCAACATTTTCACCGGCAATCAAATCAATCAACGTCCCTTCCGAAAAGAAGAAAAGGTTTCACAATGACCACCAAGATTTCGCACGAAAAAGAAACACTTGACGTTTTTGTTGGAAGTCATCCGCTGGAAATCAAGGACAGAAAAGGGAATTGCTACAACGCCTTGATCATAGCAGACAAAAACACAATTGAATTTCAAATTGACACAAACACTTTTGATGAAGACACCATCAAAATGCTACAAGAAGTTTGCAAAGGTTTTGTTTTGGGAAAAATGGCACGGGCAACCCTTAGCTATAATTTGCAAAATGGAATGGTCATCAAACGGGTTGATTTCGAAGGGGAAGCAAATGCTAGTTTTGTCACGTAAACAGGGCGAAAAAATTCATTTGGTCCGGAATGGTGAAGTGGTCGCAAAAATTGTGATTGTTGAAACCCAAGACCATCGCACCCGTGTTGGCATTGATGCTCCGCATGAAATTGAAATTGTTCGGCAAGAACTTGAACCAAAGGAAAAACTAGAAATGAAATAAACAAACAAAACCATTTTGATCAATTATTATTTTTCATAAATAGGAGACACAAAAAATGACAATGAACGTAAACGACAAAGCTGCCACAAAATTGTTTGTGGATCTTGGATTTCCCACCGCTTCAAAGTGGTCCGCTGCCCGATTAGAAAAGAAAATTGAAGGTTTGCCGGACATCATTGATGAAGACACCGAAGCGGGAGATTCGGAAGACTTGTTGGAAAAGATTTTGGCTGCGTTGGATGATGATGAAGGTGTGAAGGTGGTTGATTCTGTTCCAACAGAAAAAGAAGAAGAAGAAGTGAAAACCATTCTTGGACCAGGGGAAGGGGACAAACCACCCAAGAAGAAGAAAAAGAAGAAGGAAGAACCCAAGGAAGAACCCAAGGAAGAACCCAAGGAAGAACCCAAGGAAGAATCAAAACCGCTTCCGGAAAAGAAACCAATCCGGAAAGGTGGAGTGATTGCCACAATCGTGGAAATTCTTGAAGCCGCAAGTGAAAAAAAACCAATCACAAAGGAAGACATCCTTGGCAAATTGATCAAGAAATTCCCAGGGAAGGAACCCGCTTCAATGATGTCCACAATCAAAACGCAAGTGCCAAGCAGATTGAAATTGGCAAAAGGGATTATTGTGGAAAAGAACAATGAAGGTGGATGGTGGATCAATTGATTCCGTGTGTGGTCCCCTCGCCGGTTGATTTCTTTCTAGGAATTAGCCGGTGGGGGTGATTTTGAATTGAAGTGTTCTATTTGCCAAAGTGAAGAAATCCACATTGCGGGGCAACTTGGGATCTTGGAAGTTGCCTTTTGTGTGACGTGTTATTGTGGCATTGAAGACATGGTTCACAAAATGGTTCCATGTATTCATTGCGGAAAATTGTTTGATGAAGAAGAAACCAATGAATGAAAGTTTCTTTCACTATGTCGCCACTGTTGATCGTGTGGTTGATGGGGACACCGTGGATTTGATTGTTGATTATGGATTTCACTTGAAGCAAAAACAACGGATCCGGTTGTTGAACGTAGACACACCGGAACGCGGATTTCCAAACTATAAACTTGCAACAATGACGCTTCAAACATTGTTGAAACAGGCGGCGGATGATGAAGGAAGAATCAAGCTCCAATCTTTCAAAACGGGGAAGTATGGAAGGTGGCTTGGTCGCTTGATGTCTTTGGATGGAGCCGTGGACATAAACAAAGAATTGATGGAAGTTTGGCCGGATGAATAAACAAAACCTTTTCAAATACGAATCACAAAAAAGATTTGCAGGATATTCAACTTGCTTCCGTCAATGGCGTGCGGATTCCCATTGTAAATTTTTGCATGGGTATGCCCTGGAATTCAAAATTACATTTGCGGGGGAATTAGACCAAAGAAATTGGGTGATGGATTTTGGGGCTTTCGCTTCCAATGGATTGAAGAAAGATTTGGATTTGTGGTTTGATCACACGACAATAATAGCAGAAGACGATCCACATCTTTCCGATTTTGTGGAACTAGACAAAAAAGGATTGATTCAATTGCGGACGATGGTGAACGTGGGTTGTGAAATGTTCGCAAACCATGTTTTTATTCACGCCAATTCTATTGTCAAGGAAAACACAAGCGGAAGGGTTTGCGTCACAAAAGTGAAATGTATTGAAACCCCAAAAAATTCGGCGTCATATAAAAAAGGAAAATGAACGCATGGAAGTGAACAATCAAAAACGCGAAGGAATCGCACCGCTACGTTTTGGGGATGTTGAAATTGTTGACATTTGGAAGACGATTCAAGGCGAAGGACCATTGGCAGGATGTCCATCCGTTTTCATCCGGTTGGCAGGTTGCAATTTGCGTTGTCCGTGGTGCGATACGGATTACACATCAAACCGTAAATTGTGGCGAGCAAGTGAAGTGGTAGAGTTGGTGCGGGCAATCCGTCCGTCTGGCCTTGTGGTTTTGACGGGCGGTGAGCCTTTCCGCCAAGACATTGGACCTTTGATTGAACTTCTTTTGGAAGCTGGGTATGAAATCCAAATTGAAACTAATGGAACCCTATTCCGTCCCAACATCCCGTTTGATCAAATTTCAATTGTTTGTTCGCCGAAAACACCAAAAGTTCATCCAGGGTTGATTCCTTACATCACCGCTTGGAAATACGTGATTGATGCGGATCACATTGATCCCACGGATGGACTTCCATCCGAAACATTGGGTGGGTTTGCTCCGGCAAAACCTTCGGGAGAAAATCCGCTAATCTATATTCAACCAATGGATTTTCAAGATCCTAAGCATAACAGGATGAACACAGAAGCGGCGGTGGATGTTTGTTTGAAATTCAATTACAGATTGCAAATTCAGATTCAAAAAATGGTTGGGTTGAAATAATGGCAAAAGCAATTGTTTCATTTAGTGGGGGCATGGATTCAACAACCGTGATTGCGGCAGCATTGGATGCTTCAATGGAAGTTGAACTTGTTTTCTTTTCATATGGTTCCAAACACAATCCGTATGAAAAAGAAGCCGCTTACTATGTCGCAAAACATTATGGATTGCCAATCACTGTTCTTTCGCTGGAAACATTGATGGAAGGTTTTGAATCCAATTTGATGAAAACCGGTGGACCCATTCCGGATGGGCATTACAAACAAAAGAACATGAAGCAAACGATTGTCCCAGGGCGAAATATAATTTTCGCTTCAGTGTTGACGGGCGTAGCATGGAACCTGAAAGCAGAAGAAGTTTGGATGGGCATTCATTCGGGCGATGGTGAAATTTATCCGGACTGCCGCCCTGAATTTTTCTATAGCATGAGAAGGGCAATTGAATGTGGAACCGATGGAAATGTTAGTTTGTCCGCTCCGTTTTTGATGGGAACAAAAACAACAATCATCAAATGGGGAATTGAACATAGCGTTCCCTATCATCTAACACGAACATGTTACAAAGACCAAGACATTGCATGTGGCAAATGTGGTGCCTGTATTGCTAGACTTGAAGCATTTCAAAGAAACGAACTTGAAGACCCGATTGAATATAAATCTAGGAGTTTATAAATGGAAATCAATTTGTCATGGACAGACGTGCAAAACCGAGCAAGAAGAGTTGTTGAACAAATATGCTTGACGGACAACCTTTCAAATTTTGAAAGTGGGTTGGACACCTTCCGAAAAATCTATCCCGTGCCACGTGGTGGGATCCCCGCAGCCCAATCAATCCAAACAGAATTTTCTGCCCAATTTCCGGAAATGAATGTGGACGGATCTTTTCAATCCGGTTGTTTTGAAATTGCAGAAACACCGGAAGAAGCCAACGTGATTGTTGATGACATTATTGATAGCGGAGAAACACGGACACAATTCCACCGCAAATTTCCGAACAAACCGTTTTTTGCTTTGGTAGATAAAACGCATCTTGATAAAGATTGGCAAGATGATTGGGTTGTTTTTCCCTGGGAGCGAATGAACAACGAACAAGGACCGGAAGAAAACATTCGGCGGGTTCTTGAATACATTGGGGAAGATCCAAAACGTGAAGGGCTTTTGGAAACGCCCAAACGTGTGATCAAATCATTTCGTGAACTTTATGGCGGATATAGCATTGACCCTTCAACCGTGTTCACCACGTTTGATGATGAATCAACGGATGAAATGGTTTTGTTGCGGGACATTGAGTTTCATTCGATGTGTGAACACCACATGTTGCCCTTCCATGGGACCGCTTCAATCGCTTACATCCCAAATGGAAAGATTGTGGGAATAAGTAAATTGGCAAGATTGTTGGACGTGTTTGCCAAACGTCTTCAAATTCAAGAAAGGATTTGCCAACAAGTCACGGACACCCTGGATTTGGAATTGGGGAGTCTTGGAAGTGCATGTGTATTGAAGGCAAAACACATGTGCATGTGCGCCCGTGGTGTTAATAAACAAAATAGCGTCATGGTCACATCATCCCTTTCCGGTGCATTTCGAAAACCGGAAGCACGGGCAGAATTCATGGCGTTAATATCGTGATTATCTACTATTCAGCCGGTGGTGTTAAACCAAACGCATTCCCCGAAACTATGGTTGGTGATTCGGTCAATTTGATGTTGAGCTTTCATGATATGAAAAACGGGAAACCTTCAAAAAGGTTTCAACGGATTTTGAATGAAATTGACAAACCAAACCGTGAACCATACGGGGGCAAACATTGGCGGGATTTGATTGATTTGGAATTGAATGAATTGCCAATTGGAATCCCACAATCCCATTTTTTGGATTCCGGTTCTTTTTCCTTGTGGACAGAAGCGGAAAAGTATGGGGAAAAAAATGATTGCGGTGAATGGGAATTTTATGAAACGGATATGTTTTGGGATTACTTGAAATCATACGCCAAATTTGTCCGCAAATATGAACGTGGTTTGTCCCATTATGCAAACATTGATGTCCTACCATTTCGCTCAAATAAAACAGTGCCAAAAGGAATGACATCCGAAGAATTGACGTGGCGAAATCAAATTGAACTAGAAAAGCTAGGAATTCATCCGGTTCCGGTTGTTCACCGCAAATCATCAATGGAATGGTTGAAGCGTTATTTGAAAAAAGGCTATCAACACATTGGATTGGGCGGGGCGGTTGACATTTCCCAACCCCAAAATCGTGAACCTTTCCGGCGGTGGGTGGATCTTTGTTTTCAAATTTTATGTGACAAACAAAATGGATTGCCCGTGGTGGATGTTCATGGTTTTGGGATGACGGGTTTTTATATCATGACACGCTTTCCATGGACTTCCGTTGATTCAACTTCGTGGATGAAATACGGAGCTTTCGGCAACATCCTTGTCCCACGTAAGCGAAAAGGGAAATTTGTGTTTGACACCATCCCACTTTGCACCGGTGCATCAAACGGATCCCGTCATTTGAAAACCACCGGTCACGTTTCCACTATGCCTTTGGCAGAAAGAAAGGTGGTTGATGAATGGTTGGAATTTTGTGATGTCCCAATTGGTGAATGGCATGTGGATGATGATGGGGAAGTTGTGACCGATTCCCTGGGAATCACCACGGATTGTGATTTTCGAAGTTTTACAAACCTTCGCTTCTTTGAAGAGTTACAAAAACACATTGAAACAAAGCCCTTCATTAGTCAGCGGGCGGAAGGGTTTGGGTTTGAATGATCATCTATTATTCAGCGGACGGTTCCAGGGCGAATGCGGAATTGTCAATTGGTGACAAAGCCACAATCATGTTGTCTTATTTCTACATGCAAAACAAAGGACCGGACCCAAGGTTTCAACGGATTTTGAATGAAATTGACAAACCAAACCGTGAACCCTTTTCCGGATTAAGTCCAAACGAATCGCTAGAACTTTGCCCCAACTTCACAGATGTTCCCGTTGGGGTTCCCAAACTTCACTTTTTTGATTCCGGTTCTTTTTCTTTGTGGACAGAAGCGGAGAAATTTGCGAAGGAACACAATTGCGGCGAATGGGAATTTTATGAAACGGATATGTTTTGGGATTACTTGGAAGCGTATGCTTCTTTTATCAAAGAATACAAACGTGGTTTGACCTATTATGCAAACGTTGATGTCCTTCCATTTCGTAGACGCAAACCGGACGACAAAACCAAAACTTCTTTTGCCCTTTCATGGAGAAACCAAAAAGAACTAGAAAAACGCGGTTTGAATCCCATTCCCGTGATCCATCAAAGCGATCCTTTGAAAGTTCTTAAGCGATATTTGGCGGAAGGATACGAGTATATAGCATTGGGTGGTTTGGTCTCCCGTGTGAAAAAAGGAACTTGGCGAAATTGGATGGACCGAACATTTGATGTGATTTGTGACACACCAAACCGGATGCCGTCAACCAAGGTTCATGGTTTTGGCGTGACCAATTTCACAGGCATGACACAATACCCATGGCATTCCGTTGATTCCACTTCGTGGACAAAAGCGGGCGGGTTTGGAAATGTCCTTGTCCCCCACAAAAGAAGCGGAAAGTTTGTCTTTGATCGCTCGCCTTACACAATGCCCGTTTCTGTTGAATCACCGGAGCGGAAAATACGTGGACGACATTTGACGAATTTGAACAAAGCGGACCGAACCATAATTGAAGAATGGATTCAATCACTTGGGATCCCAATTGGTGAATGGCATGTGGATGAAGAAGGCAATGTGATAAAAGAATCAAACGGGATTTGTACGGAACACATGAACCGTAGATTCGCAAATTTGTTGATGTTTGAACAACTAAGAGACAAACTAGAAACCAAACCTTTCAAATCTTCCCAGGGGGATGGATTTGGATTCTGTCAATAGGAGCGACAAAATGAGCAATCAAAACGTTGACCGTGAAACATTTTTACAACAACTTGAATCCGTTCAAGCTGGATTGTCCACACGTGAAGTGATGGAACAATCATCATGTTTTGTTTTCAAGAATGGAACGGTCCAAACTTATAATGATGAAATCGCATGCAAACAAAATTGCACCTTGGATCTTCACGGAGCGGTTCAAGCGGAACCCCTTCTTGGCATCTTGCGAAAGTTGCCGGAAAATTCAATTCAAGTAACAAACACAGATGAAGAATTCATCATTGAAGGCAAAAAACGAAAAGCCGGAATCCGAATGGAACATGAAATTCTTCTTCCCGTTGAAAGAATTGATCAACCGGTTGAATGGAAAGACCTTCCCGATGATTTCACCGAAGCGGTTCAAATCGTGTGTCAATGTGCGGGAGCCGATGAATCACAATTTCGCTTGACGTGTGTTCACATTACGCCAACCCATGTGGAAGCTTCGGACAACTTTCAAGTTTCCCGCTACACAGTTGCCACACCAATTGAAGAATCAACATTGGTCCGAAGGGATAGCATCAAACACATCATTGAATTGGGGATGACCCAATTTTGTGAAACTGAAAGTTGGATCCATTTCAAAAATCCAAACAGTTTGATTTTGTCTTGTCGCCGCTACGCAGATGAAGCAAATGATTTTCCGGATCTTTCCCCCATCATTGATTTCAATGGCGAACCCACAACACTTCCAACTTCTTTGGCGGAAGCCGTTGAAAAAGCTGAAATCTTTTCATCCGAATCAACCGATGACAACCAAGTTTTGATCCAACTTAGAGCGGGGAAATTACGGATCCGTGGTGAAGGGAATTTTGGTTGGTTCACAGAAACGAAACCGCTGAAATACAAAGGCAAGGATTTGAGTTTTCGAATCAATCCAAAACTTTTGGTGGATCTTGTAAACCGCCACAATGAATGTGAAATCACAGAAGACCGGTTGAAGGTGGATGGTGGCAATTTTGTTTATGTCACATCGCTTTCAATTGGGGAAACAATCGAATGAACCCAGGTTTCTTTTCATCTTCAAAAATAGATTCCAAAGCACCATCAAGTTTGATTCCAAAATGTGGGGCGTGTGGATTACATAAAAAATGCAATTCCCCCAAACTTCAACCAATTGGTGAAGGTAGAAAAAGGATTTTGCTTATTAGTGAATCCCCAAGTCAACGGGATGATGAAGCGGGGGAATTTTTGTGTAATTCAAACACATCCCTTCCACTTGAACAAGCGTTGAAGAAAAGTGGTGTGAACATCCGGAAAGATTGTTGGTTGACATCCGCATTGATTTGTCACACAAATGGCAAACAACCAACCACGGATCAAATTGAATTCTGCCGTCCCAATCTAATCAAGACAATCCAAAAACTTGATCCGGACATCATTATTCCGTTGGGTGGTTCTGCTCTTCAAGCATTGATTCCATACGTGTGGGAAAAATCAACGGGAACAATCGCCCGTTGGTTTGGGTGGCAAATCCCTGCCCAAAAAATCAACGCTTGGATTTGTCCCACGTTTTCACCGGTGCGAATCAATCATGCGATCAAGGAAAATTATTCCAATGCTGAACCATTGAAAATCCATTTTCAAAAACACATTTCAAAAGCCGTGGCATTAGAAGGGAAACCCTGGGAAACGGTTCCGGATTACAAAAAAGAAATCACAATCATCCGTGAACCAAACAAAGCCGCCGCACAAATTCGGAAAATGATTTCATTGGGCGGTGCTGTTAGTTTCGATTATGAAACGGACCGGATAAAACCGGACAATGATGAATCACAAATTGTTTCTTGCTCGGTTTGTTTGCGGGGGAAACGCACCATCGCTTATCCGTGGATTGGGGAAACCATAAAAGCAACAAAGGAATTGCTAAGATCCCCATTGCCTAAGATTGGATGCAACTTGAAATTTGAAGACCGGTGGACGCGGAAACACATGGGCCACCGTGTTCGCAATTGGTATTGGGACACCATGTTGGCATCACATGTGATGGACAACCGCCCTGGGATCACTTCCATCAAGTTTCAATCCTTCGTCTTGTTGGGGCAGTCTTCCTACGATGACCACATAAAGAAGTTCTTCCAATCGCCAAAAGGTGAAGAAAGAAATCAAATTGATTTGATTGATATGGATGATCTGCTTTTATACAACGGGCTGGATTCGCTTCTTCAGTACAAAGTAGGAATCAAGCAAATGGAACTTTTAGGCTATCCAACACCATGAAACCAACGATTCAAAACGCATACAAATTGCTACATGATGGATGTGTCACGTTTTCCCAAATTGAAGCGAATGGGATGCGTGTTGATGTGAAATATCTTGATTCAATGATGGAAAAGATCGGACGTGAAATCAAAGAACGTGAAGAAGCGTTGAAAGAAAATGAATTGTTCCGAATTTGGCGGCGTGAATTTGGGACGAAAACCAAACTTGGATCACGTGAGCAATTAGGTCACATTTTGTTCAACATCTTGGGACATCCATGCACAGCAAGAACCAAAACAGGAAAACCAAAAACGGACGGTGTGACATTTGAAACAATCAATGAACCCTTCGTGGTGGATTATCTTCACATTGAAAAATTGAAGAAAGCAAGAAACACATTTTTGACCGGAATCAAACGGGAAGTTTGCGGTGAATTCCTTCACCCCAATTTCAACTTGCACACCGTCCAAACCTACCGGAGCAGTTCAAACAATCCAAACTTCCAAAACTTCCCCATCCGTGATCCGATGATGGGCGAAATCATTCGCCGGTGTTTCATTCCCCGTAAAAATCACCACATTGTTGAAATAGATTATTCCGGCATTGAAGTAAGAATTGCGGCTTGTTACCACAAAGATCCTGCAATGATTTCTTACATCAAGGATCCATCAAAAGACATGCACCGTGATATGGCGGGCGAATGTTTCATGGTGAAACCGGAAAACGTTTCCAAGGGTTTGCGGTATTGTGGGAAAAACATGTTTGTCTTCCCGCAATTCTATGGTGACTACTATTTGAATTGTGCAAAAACTTTGTGGGATTCCATCGACAAAATGAACCATGAAGTGAACGGCGTTCCAATGAAGGAACATTTGAAGTCCAAAGGAATCAAATCATTGGGGGCATGTGATCCAAAAGAAAGACCGCTTCCAGGGACGTTTGAACATCATTTGCGTAACGTTGAAAACGATTTTTGGGGGAAGCGTTTCAAAACATATTCACGCTGGAAAAAAAATTGGTGGGAAAAGTATCAGCGGGAAGGTGGGTTTTCTACTTTGACGGGTTTCCGGATTGATGGTGTCTTTTCTAGGAATGACGTGATCAATTATCCGGTCCAAGGATCCGCCTTCCATTGTTTGCTTTGGTCCTTGATTCGTTTGAATAAATGGTTGAACAAAAACAAGATGAAGACTTTGATCGTGGGACAAATCCATGATTCAATTGTTGCCGATGTTCACACCGATGAATTGGATTCATATTTATCAAAAGCAAAAACGATAATGACACAAACACTTCCCGAAGAATGGAAATGGATTGAAGTGCCGCTTGAAGTAGAAGCAGAAATCACGCCAATTAATGGGACATGGTACGAAAAGAAAGAACAGGAAATTTGAAATGGAATTATACAAAAAATATAGACCAAAGAACTTCAAACGTGTCATTGGACAAGAATCAATTTTGGAACAAATGATTTCAATGGTTCACAATAATCAATTCCCGCACGCAACGTTGTTTAGTGGACCAAGTGGCTGCGGAAAAACAACGTTGGCGAGAATCATGCGAAACAAACTTGATTGTGGTGATCAAGATTTTGCGGAAGTCAATTGTGCGGATTTCCGTGGGATTGATATGGTACGGGACATCCGCCAACGAATGAACCTAGCTCCAATCAGTGGGGATTGCCGTGTTTGGTTGATTGACGAAGCCCACCAACTTTCTTCCCAAGCACAAAACGCATTCTTGAAGATCTTGGAAGACACACCGCGCCACGTTTATTTCATGTTGGCAACCACGGACCCCCAAAAATTGATTCCAACAATTCGCACCCGTTGTTCCGAATTCAAAGTTGCCCCCTTATCATCAAAGGAAGCAGCCGAATTAATCACTTCAATTTGCCAACGGGAAAAAATTGAAATCAATGAAGAAGTGGAAGAAGCGATCATCAATCAAGCATCCGGATCCCCTAGAAAGATTTTGGTTTTCCTTGACGGGATCCGCCACATTGAAGACGAAGAAGCACAATTGGATTCAATCAAATCGTCCGCGACCGACAAAGAAGCGATTGAATTGGCAAGGATGTTAATCAATCCAAAAACAAGTTGGTCCGAAGTCGCAGGATTTTTGAAAAACAAAGTCACAGAAGAACCGGAATCATTACGGTGGATGGTCCTGGGATATTGCAATTCAATTTTATTGACTGGAAACGGAAGGAAAAATGAAAAAGCGTATTTGATAATAGATGCGTTCCGTGACAACTTTTATGATTCCAAGAAAGCAGGACTTTCTGCTGCTTGTTGGGAAGTAGTAAATTCTTAATGGGAGACCAAAAATGGCCGATGATTTTTTAGAACTAGACATCAACCGTTTGGATGAAATGTGGTTGGAACAACCGCAGTTATACCACAAGTATGCAAAGAAATTGGCGAACGCCAAACAACGCCTTGAAGAAGAAAAGGCAGAAATGGATGTGATCAAAAGTGAATTAGACCGTGACATTCGCAAAATTCCGGAAAATTTTGGTTTGGAAAAAATCACCGAAACAGTGGTTGCCAATACGATCATAAGACAAGACAAGTTCATGACTGCACAAGAACGCTTGATTGACTTGAAACACGAAGTTGATATTTATCAAGCAGCCGTGAACACGTTGGAACACAGAAAACGAGCATTGGAAAATTTGGTGACATTGTTTTGCCATGATTACTATTCAAACCCACGAGCGAAGGATGTGGATTCACACAAAGCAATTGAAGAAATTGAAAAGACATCAATCCGAAGAAGTCGAAAACCTAAATAGGAGAAAACGAAATGGCGACGCGTAAAAAGAAGAAAAGACGATTGGCATCTGCGAAGAAGAGAGCGGAAGCACATTCCCAGGGGTTTGAAAGGACAACCACAAAAACGCCCGATGGAATGTCTTATTTCCAATTGAAGGCGGAAGGGATGAAGCGGATTGATATTTTGCCCTATGTGGTGAAAGAATCAAGTCGATTTGCGGATGCTGGGGAACTTCATTATGAAAAGACATTTTTCGTTCATCGAATTGGTCCGAATGGGGATGCGTATGTTTGCCCAAACCGGACTTCAAACAAGAAATGTCCGATTTGCGAAGAATTGAACCGGATGAAAACGGATCCAAATGCGGATGAAGGGTTGATCAAATCACTTCGTCCAAAGGAACGCCAACTTTTTTATGTCATTGATCATGATGAACCGGAAAAGGGTGTTCAACTTTGGGATATATCTTATTACCTATTTGGCAAACAACTGGATGCACGTATTAAAAACAGCGAAGAAGACGATGGTTTTGATATGTTCTTTGATCCAGGGGAGGATGGTTTTACCTTGAGACTAGGAATCGGCGAAAGAAGTTTTGCGGGCCGTGCCTTCTATGAAGTGGAAACAATTGACTTCAAACCACGGAAAACGGAAATTGATCCGGAACTTTATGAAGATTTACCATCATTGGATGAATTGATCAAAGTGGAACCGTTCGACAAATTGAAATCAATCTTCCTTCAAACTTCAGAAGATGAAGAAATTGAAGAAGAAGAAGATGATGATGTTCCTTTTGAAACCGAAGAATCCCCAAAGTCATCAAACGTCAAAGAAGAAGAAGAAGAAGATGATGATGATGATGATTGGGATGATGATTGGGATGATGATTGAATTTCGTGAAAGTGGTTCAATCTAATTCCTTGGTTGTTTCGCTGAGGATCACAACAATGGGAAACCGCATTGTGATGATATGGGAAGGATTGGTTGTTTGTCTGTTCAACTCTTCCGGAATAGGCAAACAGGTAAGCGAAAACAACCATGAACAAAGAAATTGAAGAAGTGAAAAAAATGCTACAAGAGAAATCATCGGAACCACCGGTTTTGCCAACGGATCTTCTTTCAACCGGATCCACTTTGTTGAACCTTGCATGTAGCGGGGATAGACGTGGGGGATTCGCAAAAGGGAAATATCATTTCCTAGTTGGTGATTCGGCATCCGGCAAAACGTGGTTGTCTTTAACTTGTTTAGCGGAAGCGTCCATCAATCCGGAATTTGACAATTATCGCTTCATCTATGACAACGCCGAAGATGGTGCATTGATGGACATGGAACGTTTCTTTGGAAGTGGTGTTGCCGAACGGATTGAATCACCGTCAATTGATGAAGACGGGTTGCCGGACTATTCATCAACGATTGAAGAATTTTATTTCAACGTTGATGATGCTATTCAAGATCAAAGGCCATTCATCTACATTTTGGATTCAATGGATGCACTTTCTTCCGCTAATGAACAAGACAAATTCCAAGAAGAAAAAGAAGCGATCCGAAAAGGGAAGACAACCACCGGTTCCTATGGTGACGGGAAAGCAAAAAAGAATTCTGCCAATCTTCGCAAATTGATGCCGCATCTTAGAAGATCCGGATCCATCTTGATCATCATCAACCAAACACGGGACAACCTGGGTTTTGGTTTTGAAAAGAAAACAAGAAGTGGCGGACATGCGTTGCGGTTCTATGCCACGCTTGAAATTTGGTCATCCATCAAAGGGAAGATGAAAAGAACCGTCCGTGGCAAGGAACGTGAAATTGGAATCACGGCGAAGATCCAAGTGAAGAAGAACCGCTTCACCGGAAGACTTCGAACGGTTGAACTTCCGCTATATCATTCTTTTGGAATTGATGAAGTGGGCAGTTGCGTTGACTTTCTAGTGGCAGAAAAACATTGGAAGAAGACCACCAAGATTGATGCCCATGATTTTGATGTTTCCTTTTCACGTGACAAATTGATTGCCTACATACAAGAAGAAAACTTGGAAGGGGATCTTTCGGAAATTGTGGGGGAAGTTTGGGATTCCGTGGAAAAAGAATGTTCCGTGAACCGTAAATTTCGCTACGAAAAAAAAGCAAAATAATGTGGTTTCTGCTATTGTGTTCTTTTTATTCTGTCGATATATTGACTGTATAAGAATTAAGTAACACTTTCACACGGAGACCAAAACGATGTTCGGAGAAACCAAAAGAAGAGTTTACCAAGTAAGAACAGCCGACGGAAATTTCCGTTTCTTTGCGGATAACATGGAAGATGCAAAGGATCATATTTGGGACATGGAACAATGGCATTCTCTTAAAGCATTGTCAAAAGTCAAATTTGTTGGTTGGGCATTTGAGAGCGACAACTTGGATGACATGTTTCTTTCAGTCTAATCATTAACACTTTCACGGGAGACCAAAACGATGACCACTCACACTAAAAACTTGAACATAAACAACAGCATTACATTAATTGACAACATGGTTAGCGAACTTGCCCAAACTTTGGACACCATCATTGAAGAAGCGGACAGTGTTTGCAAGACATCTGCTCAATTACGACAACTGCAAACAGTGATGGAAGGTGCCTATCCGTTGATTAAAAATTGCGTAGCACTGTCAAGTCTACTGCGACGGGATCCAAACGGTATAAGGACAGAACGAACACCGGACGGCATAGGACCGGACGGAGTGCCTTATTTTAACTAACTGAACCATGAACCTGGGAACGTTCAAAAACTTCCCCACTTGACACCATCTTATTCCCGTGATATATTAACTGTATAAGAATTAAGTAACACTTTCACTTTCACACGGAGACCAAGACCATGACCACGAAGATCACTGACATCCTTTCCTTTCCAACTAATGACACCGACAACAGCGGCCCCCATAATCGCCAACCGATTTCATATTACTATAGGGGATGGACAATTGAAGAGACCCCAACCAAAGCATACACCGCAACTTCACCGGACGGAAAGAAGACTTGGACTTGTTCATCTAATGAAGCCGCAGCAGGAATAGTAGACATGGAAGTTGAAGACTAGTAGCGAACGATTTCAATTGAACCACTTTCACACGGAGACCAAGACCATGCCAACAATGAAAGATGAACTTAACCCAACCCACGAAGAACAAAAAGCAATTGTCAAAAAATGGGAACTTACCACGGAAATCATTGAATATCTTTTGGAAAGAATTTGTTTCCACGTCGATCAAGACCAAATGAAAGAAGTTGTTCAAGAATACTTTGATGAATCCGAAGGGGAAGAATGCCCCAAAGACTTTGAAGCGATCATGGCAGAATTCAGAACTTACGTTGAAACCACCCGTGGCACTGTCACATGGATGTGATTTCACTTTCACACGGAGACCAAGACCATGAACGCACCTTTCATTCATAAGGTAAGAACATCGCATGGCATTTCTATTGGGGACATAGTGACCCTGGAAAAACAAACCATGAACGGAAGGGTGATTTCAATTCTTGCTTCCCGTCTTTGGTCAAATGGAAAGATCCCCATGGCAACGGTTGTATGGGAATCGGGATCAATCGGAAAACATTCCATCACACAATTAAGAAGGAACAACCATGCGATTGAATAACTACAATAAAATCATGGCGAACACGGAAGCCATCCAAGAAAACAAAACGAAGATGGATAAACTTGAAGACAATCAAAAAGATCTACTTGGAAGAATCCGTGAACTTGAATCCCGTCTTCTTCCCAGGGCGACGGATCAAGAACAGAATTGAAATTCAAGGATGGGGAATAACCCACGGAGGGGTTTTATGAAAAGAACAGAAGACCACGAAAAAGAAAGACAAGAAAATTTGAAGTTTTGGGGGGCGATGATTTCATTGGTTGTCATCGGTGGAGCTTTGGCTTGGGCCTTCGATGAACTACAAAATCACTTCTTGTTCAAAGGACCATGACGGCAAAAAAGGGATCAGCATTTGAACGGGAGTTTTGCAAAGACCTTTCCTTGTGGTGGTCTTTGGGTGAGCGTGAAGACATCTTTTGGCGTTCTTCGAATTCAGGGGGACGCGCCACCGTCCGCTCTTATGTTGGGAAGACTACCGCCGGCCAATATGGGGATGTAGCTGCGATTGATCCGATTGGAAACCCCTTCTTGGAATTGGTCACAATTGAATTGAAACGTGGCTATTCCAAATTCACCATTCAAGATGTCTTTGATAAGAAACCAAAAGCAGCCCAACAACAATGGTCCACATGGTATGAACAAACCGTGACATCCGCAAAAAACGCTGGGTCACATTCTTGGTTGTTAATCACACGAAGGGATCAAAGGGATCCGCTGGTTTACATGCCATCCATTTTCTACAAACAACTTTGCGACGTGGGTTGCTTCAATGTGGAACCGGTCCCATGTGTGAACTTCACTTGTGATGTCCGCACAAACTTGGACATTGACAATTCACCATCATTGGCAATGATGCGTTGGGAAGATTGGAAATCCGGAACCAACCCGCAATCACTTCTTGAACTTATTGAAAAAATAGAATGAGCGAACAAACCAAACCAAGACGATTTCAAAAACTATGGGATGCCATTCTAGTGGCATCCGTTTCTTCCATCGTGGGGACAGTGATTGCGGGAATAGCCTTTTTCGTATTCCAACAAGTCTATTCCGCACAAAACCAAATCAACATTCATCAAATGGAATTGAAACATTTGCGGGATGACTTGACTACCACACAAGATCTTTTGGCAGAAGAATTGGCACCGATTAAAGCGTGGCTTCGCGATTATGATATGGGACAAGACTTGCGGGAAGAAGTGGAAGAATTGAAAAGAGATCTTGAAGAACGTTTCAACGCAAAAGCACATCATTCTATTATTCAACAAACACAATGATCAAAAAACTAAGAATCAAAAACTTCCAAAAGCACAAATCAATTGACATTGAATTTGATGATCACATCACTTCAATTGTGGGACCAAGTGATTCCGGAAAATCGGCATTGATCCGAGCTTTGAAATGGGTGATCACAAACAAACCAAATGGAATGGAATTCATCCGTGAAGGATCCAAGAAATGTTCCGTTCGAATTGAAACAGACAATCACAAAATCACCCGCTCCCGTGGAACAGAAAACACATATCATTTGGACAAGGAAGTTTTCCACGCATTCGGAAACAATGTCCCAAAGGAAATCATTGATTCGCTTCGAATGGATGAAATCAATTTCCAGGGACAACATGATTCCCCGTTTTGGTTGAATGAATCCGCTGGTCAAGTATCACGCAACTTGAATCAAATTGTGAACTTGGGAATTATTGATTCAACATTATCTTCCATCAACAAAACTTTGAAGAAAGCAAAGTTGAAAGCCGAATGGACCAAAGAACGATTCAAAGAAGCCAAAGACACCAAAAAGGCCTTGTCTTGGGTCTTGTCTGCTTCGGATGATCTTGGAGTCATTGAAACCAAAAAAAGTGCCTTAGAATCGAGCGTAGCGGCCCAAAATCGCCTTGTTGATCTTGTGGATAGATTAAAAGACCAAAAGGAAATTGATGGACTTCTTTCAAGACAAAACCAAACAAAATCAATTCTTGAATTGATAGAAACGCGAATGGATCACGAACATAAACAAAATCAATTGACTATGTTGATCAATCAAATAAAAGAACAAAAAGCAAAAATCACTAGTCACGAAAAAGACCAACAACAAACGCTTGATGAATTGGGAGAATTCAAGAAATGTCCACTTTGCCTTCAAAATCTGAAAAAGTGAAAGCTGTTCTTTGTTCGGACATTCATCTTTCAGACACGCCGCCCGTTTTCCGAAGCAATGAACCCGATTGGTTCGAAGCTATGGCAAGACACCTTCGCCAAATCGGGGACGCTGCCGATTATTATCAATGCCCAATCATTTGCGGTGGGGACGTTTTTGATAGGTGGAATCCATCACCGGCATTGATCAATTTTGCGTTGGACGAACTTCCGAAAATGTATGCCGTCCCAGGGCAACATGATCTTCCATATCATCGCTATTCGGACATCCAATCATCCGCTTATTGGACCATGGTGAAATCCGGCAAGATTCTAAATTTGGAATATGGGAAGCCGGTGGAAGAAGATGGTTTGGTTCTTCATGGGTTCCCGTGGAATTCAGAATTGAAAGAATGTGAAGCTACGGATCTTTGCCTTCACATTGCGGTTGTCCACAGATACATTTGGATGGATGAAGAAACTTCATATGTGGGGGCAAGTCAAACAAACCACATTGAATCCGTGGTGAAGCAATTGAAGAATTTCAATGTGATGTTGTTTGGAGATAACCACAAAGGATTCACCTATTTGGCAGCGGATGGATCCACAGTGATCAACACCGGTGGATTCATGAGAAGAAAACGGGATGAAAGAAGCTACAAACCATCCTTTGCCCTATTGTACGCAGACGGGAAAGTTGAGCGGTGGGCTTTGGATTGCAAATCCGATGTGTATCTTTCCGAAGACAACCAAAAAGAACAAGTGGATGAAGAGCGTTTGAACCTAGAAGGATTCATTTCCGAATTGAACGATTTGGGAACGGATGCCCTGAATTTCAAATCAGCCCTTCAACTTTATTGTGAAAACAATGAAGTGGACGAACAAACACAATCAATCATCATGGGGGCCAGCGATGAAGACCGTTGAAAAGTATCAAGAACTAAAAGAACAACATGCCGCAATCACAATTGAGATCAATAAGCGGCAAGGGATTTTGATTCGTGTGATGGAAGAACTTGAAGAAGAATTCAAGGTTTCAACACTTGATGAAGCGAAAAAATTGTTGAATAAGATTGAAAACGAAAACAAAAAGGCACAATCTGAAATTGATACATTGTTGATAGATTTCCAGGAAAGATGGGGGGACAAAATCAATGGTTGAACAATTACGGAAGGAATTGAATGATCTATTGTTTCAACATCGGACCGCTTCCGAAAACCAAAAAACTTCCCGCAAGGAAATGATTGAAGCAGAAGAACTTGAATTTCGCACAGAAGAAGCTCAAAGGATTATTCAAACAATCGCTTCCACCATTCAAGAACAAGCACACCACAAAATCGCTTCCGTGGTTTCCCGTTGTTTGAATTCGATTTTTGATGAACCTTATTCCTTCAAGATAATCTTTGAACGAAAAAGAGGAAAAACGGAAGCTAGGTTGGTGTTTGTTCGTGGGGATCTGGAACTTGATCCATTGACCGCTTCCGGTGGTGGGGTTGTAGACATTGCAGCTTTTGCACTTCGCTTAGCTTGTTTGGTTTTATCACTTCCCCAAAAACGAAAAACATTGATCCTTGATGAACCATTCAAATTCTTGTCTAAAGAATATCGCCCACGTGTGAAACAAATGCTTGAAGTTCTTTCACAAGAAATGGGCGTTCAATTTATAATGGTGACACACATTCCGGAATTGGAATGTGGGAAATTGATTGAAATCAAATGAAAACAATTATCCACGTGAATCAACATAAGATCAAAAGCAACACGAAAAACAAAACGTGTGATCCGGTGTTGACGGTCAAAACATACAAATCAAATCGCTACACTTCCAAGGCAATCATCATTGATGATGCGGGGAATGAAGTTGCGCGAATTGTGTATTCCCCGCACAAACCTCTTTCATGTGGGGCAAGGTGTTGGATAGAAACGAATTTGAAGGTTCAAACAGATGAAGAATAAAGAAAACAGAATCAAAAAACCGGATCACTACAATCAAGCGAGAATGGAAACCTGGGATGCGATTTTTGGGTTGTTTGGTTATGCTGGATTGGCGTCATCCGTGGTTCGGTATGTTTGCAGGTTTGAACACAAAGACGATCCAATTGCCGATCTTATGAAGGCAAGGGAATATATTGATAAGATGATCGTTGAAAAAGCGAAGGAATTAGAACTTGCCGCAAAAACAGAAGGGCGGGGGGATCATCCGTTGGATGGAGACCAAACCCCAACTTCCTGAATCCCCGCCCTTCCTTTTCACAATTTTCCTTGATGTGGATGTTGTGAATCAATGGGAGTTTCTTTGCGGTACAAAAACAAACCTTCCGCTGCCTTTGCCAAATAATCCGCTTCCCATTCCGGATCAAGATAGAACAAATCTTTTGCAATGGGCATGGAACCGATGTTGTCATAGTGGTTTTGCATCCCGTTGTTTCCACCACCGGTTCCGCTCAAGTGACGATCCGAAACACCCCAACGATACAGATAAAAGATTTCTTCAGCGGGTAAAACTTCACCAAGCCAATCAGAAATTCCGGCATTGAAGATCTTATGATTGAACGCTTGATCTTCCCAACCGGAAGCCTTGGGGGGATAGCCGCCAATCAAATCCAAAACTTCCCGCCGCCAAACTGCCATACAATGGGTGTTCCCAGGGTGTTCCACATATTTGACATCATTAAGCGGGCAATACCAATAATTCGCCGCCTTCCATTCCAACCCATCCCCTAGCTTTTCCATGGAAAGACTTAGACGATGGGGCAAACAAATATCATCATCATCCCACCGGCAAAGAATATCCCCTTTTGCTTTGTCAATCATCCATGTGAGTTTGTCGCTTAAGGTTGGAAATCTTTCTTCCACGTTGAAGATTTTCACATTCGGAAAATTCCCAATCAACTTTTGGCCTGGGGTATCATTACAAACAATCAATTCTTTGTCTTTGTAATCTTGAAGAAGAAATGATTGTATTGCTTCATTGACCAAATGTTTGTTCTTGGGAAATCGGTTGTAAGTAGGCATCAAACAAGAAATCATTTCACGCCTCCACTTCATTCAAATGGAAGGGGAAAGGCGTGGTGGTGAATGAAATCAAACTTCCAACAACGGCGGCAATTCTATCAGTTGTGGAATGCCAACGGTCCATCACATCACACGAATCTTGCCACTTGGGATCTTGCCCTGGTTTGTAATCATGAAGAGAAACAACCACATCATCCGGCAACCCCTTTTCATCAATCCAATTGAAGAAGAATTGACACGCTTCACCCGTGTGGTCCGCATCATAAAAAATGAAATCAAAATCACTTGGCGTGAGCAGGGGCAAAACGTTGTACATATCACCCATGAACAACGAGCATTTTTCTTCCACATGGGAAGTGTTTTCCATCCAAGCGTTCATCACTTGTTTCCGAACGGCGGGCGTGTCCACATGACCAACACTTGCGGTGTAATCATCGCCGTGAAAATAATCAACAGACACAACACTTTTCGCAGTTTGTGCCAAAGCCACCGTGGATCTTCCTTGGAAACATCCTATTTCCAAAACCCGTTTGCCTTCGGCAAGTTTGGACAACATCCGGAATTCATTATCAAACAACCATCCATGGACGTGGGGAAATAATTCAGTCATCTTTTTGGTCTCCTTTTTCAACTTCAGTTTCTTCAATCATCCAAAGTCCAATTGGACATTCGGATTCTTTCCAAGCCGCCTTCTTTTCTACAAAACAACCACACACAGTGCAACGGTTGTCCCGCCGGTGGGGACACATCGAACAAGTCAAAAGCCGTTCTTCATAAATTTCATCCGATGCTTTTTGTGCGCCATCGGCAACGTGATCCGCTACCGCTCTAATAAGATTTTTCGCCATTGTCATTTTGGAAGGAAGTTTTGGTTTGTCTTCATCCAATCTGCCTAACACAGTTAATCCGTATTGATCCGGCGTGTGGAAAATCACGGACCATTCCGGATTTGCTTTCATGAAATCACGCATCCCAACCAAAACCCCTGGACCACCATCTTCGCCACGCTCCCCATACAAAAGCGTATCATGGACAACGATGAAACGTTTCACCTTGTGGGCGAACTTTTCAAATTCCGTGTTGATATAGTCGCGGGTATGGGTGGAGTCCAAAAACAACAAATCCGTTTCATCAATTTCATCCACCATGTGAGAGCGGAACAAGGTGTGAACATATTTGGTTTGATCAGCAACCATTGATTCACCAACCATTTGAACTTCGTCCCATTCGGTATTATGCGAAACCAAAGTTTTGGGACGCCCCGCCAAAAATCCAATGGTGGATTCCCTGCGTTGTGAAAATTCTGTGATGTGATCACATTGTTCCGCCAATTCTTTCAATTTCGGAAGATGTTGATCCAAATCACGGGGGATTGCTTGGAGAACTGCAAACACTTCGTCAATTGAATTCATTTGATTCAATTTATCAAGCGATGTGGAAGAAACCTTTCCGCCACATGTGGAACAACCACTTTTGCTTTCATCTACATTGGCAACCGGATCCGCCATCAAATGTTTCCACGTTTGTTCCATCATCAAACCACTTTTGACAAAGTGATCATGGATGGGACCAACATCCCTTCCCAATTCTTGGAATTCCAAAACGTAGTTCCGCACTTTGTTGTAACGTGTCAGCGGGAACTTCACCCCATTGGGACGGGCAAACCGATGCAACCAACGCAAGAACGGAAGACAAACCGCTTTGGCACCTTGTTGACGGAACTTTTCGTGAATGTAAAGTTCTTCGCCACCAAACCCTTGGGCATGAGGATGGAACCCTTGCCACGCTTCACGCCTACATGAAAACAATCCCAAACCTTGGCCTGGGATCGCAAATGGTGGTTCATCGGGATCCTTTCCCGCATAAGTGAAACCAAGTTCAAACAAGCGGTGTTGATGCCCAACCCATGGCATAGAAGGGAAGGGTTCATGTTTTCCTGCTTGGGTGATGGGAACCGGACCCATATCCAAAGAAACAAATTGGGCAGCGGAATTTGGATTTCCAGGTTCTTCTTCCATCACTGAAAAATAAGTGATATTGCCATCATCATCTTCCGCCTTCCAAGCAGACCCCCACGTTCCCCACATTTCACCACGCCATTGATCATTGAAATGGGTGGTGAAATCCGTCATGGAATCATAGACAAGCGGACCGGAATAGATGTCCCGTGTTTCTGGATTGTCATCATAAAAATCAATCAAACGTTTAAGGGAACCTGGGTCAAGTAAAACATGACAATCCAAAACCAAAACGGCATCACCGGTTGCGACTTTGAAAATTGTTTCACGCGAAGCAGACGTTCCAACCACTTCATCCATGGGGTGATATATAGCACCGGCGGATCCTAATCCAACGAAACCTTTGACGATCCTTTGAACATGATCGCCCGATTGGGTTTGTGGGGAATTGTCAACGACTACAAATTCCACATCTTTGAGAATTTCAGGGTGGTGCATCCGGATGGATTGGATGGTGAAATAAACACCATCATAATCTTCAAAATGAGCCATCCCAATGGTTAGCTTCGGCATCTTCTTGGTCTCCTAAAAAATTAAATATCTGAACAAACCCCATTCGTTGAAGTCTGCCCTGGTCCCGTTGGTTTCGGATAGACATCTGAACCATCTTCACAGCTACATGGACATTCATCACAAGTTCCCTTGCTTGGATCGTTTTGCCAATCATATCCAAAACCGTCATAGTATGAATCGTAATGACACGTGCGTGAACTGCAATCATCACACGGATCCGGTGTGGTTGTTGTGGTGGTTGGGGCGGGTGTGGTTGT
>VTLG01012664.1_pt1 | contig 62218 bp, 108 predicted proteins | sample 4694571 | NCBI WGS metagenome assembly VTLG01 (sample SAMN12604809, study PRJNA352737) | marine metagenome | biome: ENVO:00000447; feature: ENVO:00000209|ENVO:00000569|ENVO:01000036; material: ENVO:00002151; isolation source: viral sequences binned using virsorter ...
GTGTTTGTTAATGTTATTGTGTCTCCAGTATCTGCAAATAAATACAAAAGATCATATTGATTTGTGTTTGTAAGTGCAATAGAAGTAATAGTATCACTTGTACCTGATTCTGATGCTACTACTGTTATAGAATCTGTTGGTGTTAAAGCACCACTAGATATAGTAACAGTGGAAGTTTGTGGAGTAAACCCCAACATTCCATTCGGATCAGGGTCTTCATTCCATTCATTTGTACCAACTGGTGATGAACCATCATCTGGGTATGATGAAGTGTTTACTTGTGTTGCGTGTTTGTAAAGAGCTTTTCTAGCCAAGCTTTACCACCACTGTCTCTCCGACTTTAACTTTGTCATTCAAACCTTCTTGAGGTGTATGATTTAATCGTTCCATAATCTTGAACAACCCACCCATTGTTAGGCGTTTAGCCATAAGTCTAAACTCCATTAAAAGTGTGATTTACGAAAATTTTCAGAGTGTCTGAACTTGTCTTGTTAAATGATGTGATACTGAAATGTGATAAAACTTTTGTTCCACTTGCTGGGCTTGCTCCTCCTACGTGTATACAACCACCAATGATTGCGTTTGCGTTAAAGTCTGATGTTGTCCAACTTGTTCTCCAAGTTACAATATCTGTACCTGCACCTGTGTTGTCACTATCTCCATCATTAGTTTTTGGATAGTTACTATCAAGAGCTTTTCTTGATGCTGTTACTGGTGTGGTTACATCAGAATAAACATTACCTTTTGCTGGTGTTGCTGAACCTGTTCTAAGTTCCATTCTACCGTTTGATCCATCAAAATCACTTGTTGGTGTTTCTCCTACTGCTTGCTGTGCGTAGAATAAATCTCCGTCATTAGTTACAATATTCTTTGCATAAAGCCATGATTTCTTACCAGTATTAATGTTTTCTTTTACTATACATATATTCAAATCTGGGTTAATCTGTGTTCCTACAGGTTTGTTACTTTCTGTGAGTGTAATCATGTGTATCGTTAGTGTCTAGAGTATTTAAAGATTATTCTAAAGGGAGATGTTTCCACCCCATGTATCATATACAAGTACAGTACAAGCAGTCCTTGCCATAAATTGTGGTTCACTTGAACTACTACCACCTGCTGTGAATGAAGCCCATATATTGATGTTTTGACCAGTACAGTCATGAATTGTCGTGAAAGATATTGCATCTTTTGCTTGATAACCAGCATTCTGTGCAAACGTATCTGAATTAAATCTCATATTATGTTCAAATTGTGCTGGAAAAGCCACCGAACTTGCAGGGCTTTCTCCAAATGTTATTCTCCAACCATCATGTGGTGAACCAGAAGGCATACCACTTGCACCAGTAGGAGAAATATACCAATTTGCAATAGCCTTAAGATTTGAATCATTTGGTAGTGTTATAGTAGTATCAACAGTAGGTACAATCGCACCTTCGTTTAATGCAGCATCATATGAATATGAAAATGATGATGTTGAATGACCAAAACTTCTAATAAGTTTACCCCATGATGGTGCGTTTGTTCCTTGAGTTAAAATATCTGCCGAGTTTCCCTTTGCAAGTCTCACATAGTCAGTTCCATTATGGTATAATATGTCACCTGCTGCATCACTTCCCATTGCTATTTTTGCTCCGTTAACTGCGTTGTCTTGTATGTCTACTGTCTTTATTAGGTTTTTATAAGGACTTGTAGCTGGAGGTGCACTTGTAACTGATGTTACCTGACCACCACTTGTAACGGCAGTTCCTATCTTAATACCGTCTGTGGGTGTTGACCCAGTAGTGTTTGTTGTAAAACTCCAAGACTCTGCCTCAGAGTTACCATCTCTTGCTAATACTACATAAATATGATTTGTTGTTGAATCTGACAAACCTGTGACAGTTTCAGTCGCAGTGCTCTGTACATATAATCCCTTAAGTCTTAATACCCCTGCTGCAACTGTGCATTGCAACCCATTGTTATTATCAGCAACTGTAAATCCACTCTTTACATAATCTGCTACTATGTCAGATGAATGAAATCCTTCAAAATCAGATGGCTCTATTACTTTTGCTGATACTGAATCAGATCTTGGTATTAGTATTTTTGTCAATCAAGCCACCGTAACTTGCCATTCAACAATAGCCCTTTTACCAGTAGTCTTAACCAATGGTGAACTGTCAATTACTCTAGCCACCAATAAAGGAGATCCCTGGTTGTCTCTTAATCCTATTTCATTCCATGTAAAGTTTGCTTCAGAATATCCAAAATCAACACTAACATACAAAGTTGTACCTACGTAAACTCTATCAGAGGAACCTATTGTCTTCCATAATTTATTTGATGATGCCTGTAAATCTGTTTGACCAGCAGATGCCGCACTAGTAGAATCTCCAGTACCTATTCCGTTTAGGTATCCACCACCAGTAATATTTCCTAAATATTTTAATATGCTTGCCTTGCCAGTAGTCATTAAAAGATTTTTTGATGTTGTATCCTTTACTAATTTTTCAGAGCCATCATTTTGTTTTTCCCAGGCACGTATTCTAACCTTACCTGAATATTTTAATTCACTTTTCATTATGTACTCCCATACACATCCTGTGTTTTCCTAGATCCGTAGTTTGAACTTCCATAAGTAGCCCTATTCTTGTCATATATAACTGGGGTGATTGTGCTATTTAAGGTTTCTGTGAATTCATTAGTCGTAACATTATTTCCAGATATTGTAACTGTCATAGTTAATTCTGGGCTTTCATATTCTCTTATTTCTTTTATGGTTGTTAATGCACTTTCCAGATTATGTAGTTTTTGAACTATCATTTTATCATATTCAAAATAATCAAAATAATATTCTCCAATATTTAAAACTGTTTCCATTTCTGGATATTTCCATTCTATAGATTTAACAACAAATGTTCTGTAATCAAACCCCATATTTGCATTAGTTATAAACAGCATATCGTTTTCTTCTATGTAATTTTCATGTTCTCCTATCTCCACTTTTACTTTTTGTGAAATATCAGAATATCTTTCAAGATATGATTGTACAAATCTTACTCCATCTGCTCTGGTTGTGATCCATCCCAACTGTAAACGTTTTGAATGAATTCCATAAGTATCTATACTGGAATCTCTCTTACCTCTTATTATTAAAGGAGCCTCATAATCATAGTCTGCAACAAAATCCCCTGATTGTGCAGTAGAAAAAGTAATAGTCTTACCAACACTGTCTACCTCATAGTCTTCTTCTGGAGTTAATTCAGTTCCATTTTTTGTTATCTTAACTGTTGTAACACCATAATTTAATGTCCATGTAGTAGCGTTTGACAGTGTTTGTGATTGTACTGTGCTATATTTTAAATTCTGACCAACAACCGTTAAATCATTAATTATCTCTGTATCATCAAAACCATTATCTAAAATAGTACAATTAGAACCATGTGTTAGTGAAACAACGGTTGTGGTATATTCCTTTGGTTCAAATATAAATTGTTCATTACCGTTTGTATAAAAAATCTTGTTTGTTAATGCCGCAAAATCTCTAATAATATCTATAAATTTTCCATCTGCTGTATATTTTTTTAAAGTTAAACCAGATGCATTACCTCTGCCAACATATTCAAACGAACTGTTTTTACCTATAAGATCTTCAAGAATATATTCTGGGCTTCTATTATCATATACCTCACCTCTAATTTCTGTCTCACCAAGAACCTTCCCAAAACTCTGTGCAATAATCTCATGATGTGATGTCTTGTCTTCAATTTTTGTAACACGACCACCAAACTTCATAGTTGATCTGGGGTTCTTTTTTGTAAATAATTTTGTTAATTCAGTGTCAAGTAAGTTTCCCTTATATAATCTTAACCTACAAATATTACCATTAAAAAAACTTCCTCCAAAATCCTTTCCTATTAAAAGAGAATTTGTGTCTGTTAAATCTGTTGAAACTGTTGCTGTTCCCTTTGATATGTTATCTACATATAATGTGATTAGGTTAGAAGAGTTTCTGACAACTCGTATCATATGCCAATCTCCATCATTATACCCAGAACTTGAACTTGTTATTTCGGTGGATCCTATTTTAAACGTAACATTACCAGCAGTTGTTTTGTTAACTGATAATGCCCATCCATTTGATGTAGAACTTCTCTTTGAAAGTAAAAACTGTTCTGTTGTAGATGACCATTTTCCCCAAACTATAATATCAAAAAGACCAGAAAAATCAAGTGATGATGAATCTGAAACAGTTACAACACTGCTTGATCCATTAAATATACCACAAGCACCATTCCACTTATCGGTTCCATATGTTATATTTGATGCAGTACCATGATTAGAATTACCACTTTCATCTTTAACAGTAGTTTGAAAATTATAAATTGCAGAGAGGTTTTCGAGGCTTACATAATCTTGTAGCCATAAAAGTTTTTGATTTGTACTTACTGAAACATTTCTAGGTACTGAAACAGAAATTTGGTCTATAGCACGCTCCCCATCCTTTTTTAACTTACATAAGAGAGGAGTTTTTGAAACACCGTCTAATAATAATTTAACAATCATGATGATCCTGGTGCTGTTATATCATTACCTACTACGAATTCCATTGTTGCATTATAAACTGCTGGATCTTGTGCACCTTTTGATATATTAATCCGTGAAGGTATACCCAGTTTGTTTAAAAGTGGTCTTGTATTATCATCATCAAGTATTTCAATTCTATATTTTTCTTCTGTAGTTATACCTTTTTTTTCAAAAGTATTAATAAACCATAAATATGCACCTTCTGGGTATCTTGGATCCCATGTGGCTGTTCCACCAATAGCATCGGTATTAGTAAATGAATTTACATAATTACCTGAAACATCAAGAACTGGTGAATTATCCTCTTTCAAAATAGTCCATGATATTGTTATTCTTTCTGTGTTTCCCTCTGCCTTTGTAAGTATACAAGCATCAGAATTCGCTTCTGGTAAAGCCATGGCTTGGACAGGTATTTCTACTGCCTGATCAAAAGAAGCAATATTTCTTATTTCATATTTATACAGTGTTGCATTTCCAGCCGAATTATATTTATGAATAAAAATTTTCATTAGACAACACCTCTCCTACTATTAGTTTCTAATATCCATCTCTGTATTAAAGGTTTTAGTTTTGCGTAATCAGCCTCTCTTGATACATTTCCTATATTAATATTAACAACGTGTGTTGCACCTCCACCATTACCTGTTGGTGTTACTATCTCAGTTCCTGCTTCTCCAAATCTATATCTTTTACCACTTCTTCCAACTCCAAATATTTCTTCATTAATTATACCACCATTAGCCATACCAATTTGCACACCACTGTTATGCAAAAGATTTGCAGTAGCTGATGTACTCATCCACTCAGATGCTACCTTTGGATCACTAGCATAATCCATCCAAGTTTTTAATGACCCATCTGGGTTGTAATTTTCTGCCTTTAGTTTTTCTTCTAAAGTTCTATTATCAATAATTAGATTGCCTTCATCATCTGTGGCTGTTTTTGCTTTTTTAAGTAATTCATAATCAGGTCGTGGGTTTGTATTTGGTTTATTTGGTAAAATATTTAGATAGTTTGATTCCCACCCAGCAGCAGCAGTATCAAGAGCAGATACTACTGGTGCTATTGTTGGTTTTGGAACACCCCCCATACCCCAATTGTGAGTTTGATCTTCTACATCAAGTAAAGAAGACAAAACACTTGATGCACCAACAAAGGTTCTACCTTGTCCAGTCATTCTACCATCTGGTCTTTTCATTGTCATTCCTACTGATTTTAATTGTGCTGCAACTTTTTCTGACAACTGATCTAACATAGAATAAAGATATTCCATAGATTTTGATGCTCCCTGACCATGCAAGGCAGTTTCTGCAACTAATCTTTGAAACTCGGCTGCATCATCTGCTGTTACTTCACCACTGTTTTTGACGTTTTCAAATAAGTCTGAAACATCTTCCATCCAACTAGCAGAAATTTCTGCTTCAGATCTAATAAGTTCAAATGATTCTCCACCAACACCACTTTTACTTGCCAACCCACCAGCTCCACCAAGAACACCAAAAATTTCTCCTGCTGTTGTTTTTCCTTGACTAGCATAAATACCACCACCCGCTGCCATTGCCTGTTCTGGTGTTAATTCCCCATATAAGTTATTTTTTCTTCTATATTGTATTTCTTTCCACATATCTGTTTGTTCTGGGTAGTTGTATAATTGTTTCAGTTCATTCTGTGCTTGCTCTAACTGCCAGTCTTCAACACCAGAATATCTTTTTGATGCTGCATCACCAGTTGCTGCAATAATTGCTGCTGATATTGTCTCAACAGGTTTTAAAAAGAATCCCAATACTTTCTTACCAATATCATTACCAAATTTACTTGCATCCTTGAATTTTTTATAAAATGGTATTGCTATATTCTGCATAAAGAAAAATAACATTGGTCTTAAAAATCCACCTATGAAATCTCCTATAGGTCTGAAAATAAGCATTATTGAAGTGTTAAATATTTTCATCATTGCTTGTAGCATTGGAGAAGAATCAATTAATTTTTTAGAAACCAAACCTAAAATACTTCCACCTATTGCAAACTTCATTGCACTTTTCATGGCTTTTGCCATTGGGTTCTGTGATTGACCTCCTTCTTTAGGTGGTGATAATAAACCCTTAGCTTTTGACATTGCTTGTTGAATTTTTCTATACGTTGATTTTTCAGATGTTTTGTTTGCACCACCTGTATATTCATCCATTTTAGTTTGATTCTTCCCTACTTTTCCCATGGCTATTTTTCTTTCTTCAATTCTTAATAATTTTGAAAGATAACTACTCATATCTTTATTAATGTCTTTAACGGATTCAGTAGATTTGTAGTTATAATCCATAGATATCTTCAAATTAGTCAACCTATCAACCAAATCAGTTTGGTGCTTCTTCAGCCTTTTACCTCCAATAGTTAATCCTTTGTCTTGTTTTTGTTGTAATTCTAATAGATTTTTGTTTAACTTTAATTCAATTTTGATCTTCTTAAGCTCATCCTCTACTCTTTCTACACTTGATTTTCTACTAACCATAATTTATATAAAAGTTTCTATTATTTAAGTTTCTTTGATTTCTTTGGGTTTATAACCCTTTGATCCCCTACTGGCATATATGGCTTGCCTGTTACCCTTTTCTGCTCTGCCAATAAATTTGTTAATAAGAGTTGTAAATGTTTAACAGGTTGCTTATCCACAGTTAACTTATCCCAATGAAACTGCTGGGCACAAGCCACATAAATATCTAAAATTACTTTTTCTTGATTGGAGAGTCCTCGAAGGGCTTCATCATTTGGCTCAAGTAATCCCCTAAAGGGTAGGATTCGAGAATTTTATTTCCTATCTCGGTGATGGTTTTATAACCAACTGTCTCAATACCTTTTAATGAAATATCAAAGGGTGCCTTTACTAAAGAATTTAAAATAATTTCCTTTCTATAGGTTTGAACGTTATCTAGTAATTTTTTCTCATTATCAACATCTGCACATTTTTTAATGATCTGCTCGAATTTACCAAACTCCATATCATCTTCATATTCTATAGTTTCTATAGTACCTTTAATCTTCACGCTAAAAGATTGTATTGTCATTAAGAAATCTTATGTAATGGTATATATAAATCTTTGCTTACTTGGCTGTGGCTGTTGGGTTGACTGCTACTACAGTTGCTCCACGAGCTTCCCAGTTTATTGTTTCAAATACTGGTTCTACTGGTGCTATTCCATCAACAGTATGTGTATCTACTGTAACTCCATGAAGTGTTACTTTGATAGATTTTTCTGCCGCACCAGAACCACTATTTGTAAAGAATAGTTCTAATGCTGCGTTTGAACCAGAATGAATTTCTGTTGTTGGTGGTTTGTCTATCTGATCAACTAATTGTTGTAGTTTGTTATTATCTTTCCATGATGCTTGGAATGTTCCACTAATATCAAATCCTTGTCTGAATGATGCAGTTGCCTTATGAGAACCAATAGCGTATAATAGATTTGCGTTCTGTGAAAATGTTGCGTTTAATGATTGTACTTCTGCTACTGTTGCTAATGATGATCCGTTATACCATTTTAATGAACCATGTGCGAATGTATAAGGAAATGCTATATCATCTGCGGCTGGAGTTGAATCCAAACTTGTTGATGCATCTCCTTCTGAACCAAATGTTACGTCTGCTGTACAATTGACAGTTTCATCAACAGATGTGTCAATAGTGAATCCTGTTAAAAGACATCCTAACATTTTTCTTGAAATGTTTTCTGTCTCTCCAGTAAAGCCAACCTCGGTTGTAAATGATTGTACTGTTTTTGGCTGACCGTTTGATGCGTGTGGATAAGTATGTGTGTAAGGTGCTGAACTGCCTGTTGTAGATGGTGTACCATAAAGAGCCTTAAAAACCCAAGGGTTTGATAAAACAAAACTTACTGAAACACTACCACTTTGCTGTCCGAAGGCAAATGCTGATCTTTCAATCTGACCTAATTTTCTTATATCTTTTCTACTATTAGTAAGAGTTATTGCTCCTACTGCTTGTTGAAGACCAAATGGCTTATCATATGTACTTGTTTCAGAACCAAAAGTTGATTCCCAACCATATTGAAGATACCCAAATGCACCTGTTCTTACCATGAATTAAATATATTGTTAGAGTATTTAAAGATTATTAGGAAGGATTAAGTTTTCTATATGAAATTTCAATAGCGTGCCTAAACATATTTCTATATAAATGGCTAAGTGGTTCACTTGAGGTTACTCTTAAATCAACGTATCCATCTCTTCTTAAATTATCCTTGATAATTCTTATTAACTCACTTACAGTTATATCATGATTATAGGCACTTAGATATGTTCTAATATCCAATCTTATTGTTGTTTCATGTAAAAAATCAGTTCCATAAAGATTAAAATATTCAATATCTTCTTTTTTTGGTTCTATTAAAATAATAGCTTCTCTACTATTTCCGAATCCAGTTGTCTTTTCATCCCAAATTCTAACAACTCTTGGCATGACACCACCATCTGTAGAACCTGTATTCCATTTTGTCTCTATCAAATCCTTAATATCGTCAACAGAGTCATATAGTGATGTAGCCATAATTTATATAAAAGTTTCTATTATTTAACTATTGTTTTTTATATACCCAGAGCCATTATTGCCTGTATACTTTTTTCTTCTATAACATCCATTTGTAAATTACCACTCTCATCCTTCCTTAATTCCTGTGTAACCCTTCCTTCATACCCTTCTCTATACCATTTTCGTGCTATTAAGAAAGCCATCCTATCAACTTCCTCTTCTCTAAAATCTTCTCTCATGTCTTCAAATGGTAAGACAGTTCCTATTGTTTTACTCTTCATAACCCCAAGTTCTCTATTTATACTTGGATCTGTTGGTTGAATATTTTTTACTTTAATCCAATTTTTAATTGCATCTATATTAACCCAAGTTCCAGGTGGAACATTAAATTTTTCTAAATTTAAATAATTTTCAGCAGAAATATGAGATAATTGAGTTTTGTAAGAGAGATTTCCAGAAGGGTCTAATTTTAATTCAGTATAAACCTTTGAATTAGGATCTACACCCAAATCATCTATCATGATTTTTTTAATAATTTCTAAACCTTCCTCTCCATCAAATGCTGCTATGAACTCACTTCCTTTTGTTTCCTCATATACTTTGTTTAAATGTCTTGTTAGGTGACCTAGAACAGTCCTTGCAGTATAATCAACCAACTATGGAATCACAAATACTTCTCTTCTGTTGTCGATGGTTTTTTCAATGTCTTGTCTTAGATCTTTTTTCATTTGTTGTAGGTCTAAACCTGTACCACCCACTGGTAATCTGTCCATTCTAAGACTTGTATTCAGTAAATCAAGAGCAGTCATTTTTACAACACAGTCTTCTATATCTCCTGGGATAGTAGTATCACCTGCATAACCTTCTCCACCATATCTGTATGTAACTCTTACCCTATTTTTTCTTAGAATTGAAAATATAAATCCTCTTAAATGAACAACACCTCTTTCGTAATTAGCATCATACCATGTATTATTTCCTAATATATCCTCCCATTCAGATCTAGCACCCTGCCAAATTTCTATCTTATCTCCTTCAGAAGTATTAAATTCATACAAGTTTCTATGAGCTAAGAATAAAGGTGTACCCCAACCAAAAGTATACAAAAGTGGTAAGTCATGTAATTCTCTTGTTATTGTTTTTGATCTCCATGCATGACCCATTCTTCTGTCTAACTCATCTTCTTTTCTGTTGATGATTTTTTCAACTTGAGTTTTATTAGGAGTAGTAGTAGCAGTAATGGGGATTCTGAGAAAATCAGAAACATCCTCAACTGAACAGTATGTTGTAGCCATGATATAAATAAAGAGGTATTGTATTTAAATTTACTTAAAGACAACAGTAAACTCTGCTGATCCAGTTACATCTGCATAAATACCGTCTTCAAAACGTCTATTTATAGCAACATATGTACCCTGTGCCTCTGCAAATATTGTAAATTCTGCATCACCAGAACCTGATGTTCCGTTCTTGAAGATACATTTGGCTCCAGAACTACCAACTTTTGAGACATAAACATTTACAATTACTCCATGGTCTCCTTTTATCAATGTATCAGAATTGAAAGATACTACATTGTGGTTATATTCTACCATGTATTAATGAAGCAATACTCCATATATAAAGTTTTTGAGAGAAAAAAAAGGGGCTTTTTGGACTCTAGTAGCCTATGACTAGGAATTCAAATATCTTATTTGCGATACTTGTGCTGTTAGCTAATTCTGCGAATGCTGCTCCTGCTGAGCCACCAACTGTAAAGAGTTTAATCTTTTCATTGGCTTTGTCATATTCTACTTTGTATGTTGAATCCGTGTATTCTGGGATTACAGCAACTAGTGTGGATATTCTCTGCTCTTTTAGGTCAGCCGACACTCCGTTGGTCGCATATGCATCTGAGCCACCTGCTGTGACTTTGATTTTATATACTCGCAACTTTGAGGTTAAAGCTGCTTGCCATGAGAGTGTTTTTCTCACGTTAGCGTTTGTCCAGTCTGATGTGCTGGTTGTAACTGCCATTATTTAATGTAAAGCCAACCTATATATAAAGTTTAAAAAAAAAGAAAGGGGGTATTTTATTCTAGAGTTTGATATCTCTAATCTTGCCTTGTGATTTGAAGTGACGACATACAGTCTCTCCCATTGTTCTGAAAACACCTTTCTCAACGAAAGCGTTGTTAACGAATGGGTAGCCTGGTGATCTTCGTGTTGCTTCATAGTATTCTGTTGGGATTGAAATTTGAATTCCAATTCTTGGATAACCATATCCTTCAGCATCAGATGTATCAAGAGCGAATAATCTTCCGATTTCTGAAGAATCTCCAGAGTCGCTTGGTGCATCCTTTGATGGGATGAATGGGATTCCGTAAATTGAATCTACGTGAATTCCAACTCCAGTACCTTTGAATGTTTGAATTCCGTTTACGTCAACTTGTACTAAGCTTTCACCGTATGGATTTGGAATACGGACTGAAGGCATATATAAGCCTTGTATTTCGGAGTAAACTTCGTGGGAACCGAGGAATACGTTTGGGTCTTTACCTGCTGCGATACGAATCTTTCGTAAGAAAGTTCTTAGGGTATCGTCAGTTAAGACACCGTTGGTACCAATAGTACCTGAAGCAGATTCGACTGTTGAATCAAAGTCAGTGCCACTATCTCTATCGATAGTTGCGTTTGCAGCCCATGGATCATAATAGCCAGTGGTACTTGCTCCAAGAGCATCTTCCTCTGCATCACTTGAGACAATTCTGTCTAGTGATTCAAAGTCTGCTGTACCTGCCCATGTTCCAGAACCTGTAACTGTTCCTTCAACGTCTGCCAATAACATTCTGTTAAGGAATTCTTTATGTTGTACTGCCATGTACAATCGGAGTGAACCAAGTCCTCCCCAAATGTCATCCTTGCTGTGTGTAGCCAACCATTCCATTACTTCTGATGCACTGAAAGGCAACTGAGCTGTCTTTGGTCGTACATCGATTTCTTGTAGTGTTGGTTTTACTGTTTCAGCAATGTTACCACCCTCTGCTGTACCACCTAAAGCAGTGTTGCCTTGGTTAGTATTTAGAGTTGGTTTTGCAGTAATGACCCTCCATCCAGATTTATCCCATGGATACTTTGGTAATATACCAAATGCATTTGCTTCAAGGTTTAATTGAGCCCATGCGTATGCTCCAAAGATTGCGTTAAATGTTCCAGTTGTACTTGTGGTAACTGGTGCATCTGCTTTTCTTAGGAGGTTTCTGTTGTAACCATAGTAGAGTGCTTCGAGTTCGTCAATAGTCTTTATTTGAACCATTTTAGAAACCTCTTACCTCTTCTTCTGAAGGTTTGTAGTATTTTCCTGCCAAAATGTCTTGTGCTACTTTACTAAGTCCTTCAAAACCTTGTGCTCTTGCATCTTTAAGAATTGGACTGTAGTCCTTTGCTGATTTCTCAACAGTCTCAAGTGCTGCACCTGGTCTTGGTGTTTCTGTAGTAAAAGTGTGTGAAGATTTCTCAACTAGTTCTGCTTTCTCTGATGCTCTAAGTTTACCTTCATCTGTTGATGGTTTATCATCTCCAGATCTGTCCGAATCCAATCCAGATTGATCTCCTTGTGGATAAGGCTTTTCAGGTACTTTTACATCTGCACCAACATCATCTCCACCCTCTGAACCTGATGGTTTCAAAGGCAAATCTGATGGGGTTTCTAGAGCTTTTAATCTACTATCAATTGATTTGATAGAATCGCTAACACCAGTTTGACCTGTTGCTAATGATTTGATTTGCTCAACTAGAGAATCGATGCTAGTCTTGATTGCGTCAACTGATTTCTCGGAAGCAGATTCTTCTTTCTCATCTTTTGGTGGGAAAGCTTTATCTTTTTCTTCTTCCTCAACGTCAGCTTTTTCTTCTTCGACAATTTTTGCGTCTTTTTCGTCTGCCATGTTGTTATTATATTTAACTTTTTCGGGGTTTATATATTTTACTTTATCCTCCTCTTCTGAGATAGATCTGATTGGATCACTACCTTGTTGGGCTGTATTATAGGCTCCCATGCCTCTAACTCCCATGCCTCTAGAGTTATCTAAGCCATCTTTTGTCTCATAATGAGATGTGTGTTCTGACTCTTTTGGCTGTGGATGACCTGTTCCTTGCCATTCTTCCTTGAATTTTCTACCTGAACTTGTATTTGGGTCTACATCTTGATTATATTGACTATGAGAATTATTGTCTGTTTCAGGGTCTGAAACTCCTTCCTTACCACTATCACCTGCTCCAGAGTCATCTTTAACGAATGAACCAACTATTTTTTCTGCTTGTTCTTGTGTTTTTCCATCTGCAACTAATTTACGAACCTTGCCTGAAAATGTATCTTCTTCAGATAAGTTTGCATCTTTTTCCACTAAACATCCAAATTTTTCACATTTAATAAGCATTTTACCATTACCCAATTCCTTTCCATTTGTGATTGATTTTGCTATTGCATTGTAATCTGTTATTAAAGCAAGTGGAACTGCTGGATCCTCACAAACTGCTACCTCATAATGCTCTAAATCCTTTAATGCATATGCTACAGAACCATCTTTCATAGTAATTGGTTCTCTATCTGACTTTGTTGCACCACCAAATGATAGACCTTTATACTCACCAGATTTGATTTTTTCCCAAATATCATCATCCAAGTCATAATTTTTATGTATTTTACCTGTAATCTTTATGGCTGGTATTGCCTGACCATCATTCTCAATCTCTAATCTAGCAAAATTAATGCCTTTTCCAACAACCCTATTACTATGAGTATCTGTTATTGGTGCACCTCTATCCATCCAGATAGGTAAAACCTTCATTAATTCATCAGTAATTGTAATTTCATTCTGTTTGTCTTTCATTTGAACTGTTAGAATACCCTCAAAATATCTCTCATCTGAGTTTACTGCCTCTAAACTCTTAGTTACTGTATTCTTAAAAAACAATGGTTCCATCACTTATATGGTCACGCTATTAGTTTATAAAGTTTATTAGAAAAAAAAAGGGGTGAGTTTGGTTTTATACCTACTCTTAGTCTTTTTTTGCTTTTGAAACAGCAAAGTCGGCTGCGAAACCAGTGGTTAAGCCTATTAAGACTAAACCAATCTCTCCAATTCCCTCAATTGCAATAGTTTGTGATATTGCAATTGCTGCGAATGTCGAGATGATTAGAGCACCTGCGAGTTTCCTTGCCGAGTAAGTTTGATCCTCACTATGTAGGTATCCTCTCAAAGTGTTCAACCCTGCACCTATTACTGCTGCAACAACAGTTATTAATACTGGATCGACCATAAAGATTTTCGAAATAAGTGTAATATAAACTTTACTTAAACAATAGGCACGTTAAACAAAAATGTTCATGTAGCTCTTTGAGCCACTCACATCTTTTCTTTTTATTTTTTTCTACCATTTGATTTTCCCCACTCTGCTGTTTCTTTTGATATAGATAAACCAGTCACAAAAATAGCTGAAATAAATGCAATTAAAAGCGACATTTCAAATGATAACCCAACATCATATATTGATTCTGCTACATTACCACCTACTAAAGGAGAGAAGAAAGAAACACCAAAATTACCAGTTACTCGTGCTATTCCTCTTCTTATTGCCTGTGCCATATAATATTGGTATAATTCAAGTATATAATTATTTAATTGGAATTAATAATTGTTCCTTAATAAGACTTAGTATTATTAAAGGATCTCTTGAAATAAATTCCAAGAATTCACTATCTCCCCCTGTTTCTCCAGAGTATCTTCCACAGTTATAACAAACAAACACTATATGTGCTCCATCTGTATATCCATACATTTTCTTTTTACATGAGCAAATCTGTTCATCTTCCATAGAAATAAAGAGAATCGTTTATTAATAAGTATTTTTATTAAATCTTATGGCAACTTCATTCCATGTTTATGATAATATTGAAACATATAACAATAAATATGGAGATAATCGCAATCTTTTAGAGTTTTCTAGTAATATTATTGATTGCTTCATTAAAGGAGAAAAAATTTATGTTGTAACAAATACAAACATGGAGAAGGAAAGACCACAGTTACATAGAACTATAGTTCATTTTAGAAACGGTAACGCAGATAATTATCTAGATGGGGATGAAATTTTAGTTTTACATGATAAAACTCATTATAATCCAAAAAACAATAATATTGAGTTTGGAATACGATTCCTTAGAAAACCAATGTTAAAATTCTTTGTGGGAAGATTCCATGGTGAAAAACCAAAAAAATGTAAAAAGATAGATTGGTCACAAAGATTTTATGATGTTATAAACGATAGAATAAATTTGGTGTTAAAAAATGAATGTTGATTTTCTTTCAATCAAATCACTGGCATCAACAAACCAAAAACTTGATCAGGTTGTTGATAAACTAGAAATAATACAAAAACTGTTAGAATTACTATTAACACCACCAGATTTGTTGGAATATAATAAATGGAAACTTTCTAAGAGAAAAGGTCTTTAACGTTTATTACCAAGACCCTTTGACATAATTATCTGCCAATCTTTACCGTGTCTCTTCCTCATCTTCTGCCAGAATGGATCTGCACCAAACATACCACCTTTTTTGTTATATTCCTTCGTAACATCGGCTATTCTTCTATGGCAAGTACGACAGAACCTTGCATTTATCTGTTCAAGATGAAATTTGTATTTTCCACAGAAAAAACATAATCCATAAATCTTATCAACAACTTTTGCCAATAATGGCTCTCTACCACGCTTACCTGCACAATCTCCACATATATCAACTAATGTAGCAGAAGAGGCATCTTTTTTGAAACAGTTTATGCAAATAGCTTCCTTATACTCATTAACATGGGTATATTCATTTGCCTGATGTTTTTCCCACAGTTTCTTACCTATATCTTGACCACCAGTGTCAACATTTAACTTAGTTGCCATTAATAGTTAGCTAGTCTTAATTTCTTTATTGCGTTCTGCAAAATAACATATGCGTTTGTGCAACTGTAACCTGTAGTGCAAACTTTAGGAATTAAGTCTATTACCTCCTTTGCTGATTCCAAAACCATGTCATATCTTTCTGGCTTTTGTTTTTCTTTAGTAGTGTGATAATGTTCACCTGAAGCAATCTCATGAGAATGTTTTACACCATCATCATGTGTATGTTCGGTTGTTTTACTCTTTGTTGTCTTTTTTTTCCTCTTGAATACCATCTTCCCACCTCCTTGTTTCACCTAGTTCATTTTTGATAATTTCTCTTGCCTGTCTAACTGTAACACCAGCATATTTTCGTAATTCCTCAACTGTTTTCTTTTTTGTCCAATTAAAGTTAATAGAGTTCTGCAAAGTATCCTTTACCATTTCAAAGTTTGCTGGATTTATTCCATCTGCAAACTCACTCTTTTTTAAGTCTAATGCCTTTGTTTGGGCAAATGGTTTCTTCTGTGGCTGTCCTTGAAGCATACCACCCTCTCTTGATGGTCTTTGATGCTTTGGCTCGCCTTCAAATCTTTGTTGTTCTTCCTTTGGTGCGGCTGTACCTCTTCCACGACCTCCTGGTTTCATTGTATTCTGACCTTGACCTTCTGCCATCTCTCTAACAGAGATAACTGGATCCTTTGAAACCTTAAACTCACCTGTGTGTGTTCTTCCTATCTCAAATCCTAATGCCTGTAGTGCAGCCATATTTTCAATCTCTACACCTTGTATTTGCAAGTCTCTTAGTTTGTCTGTCTCTTCACCAGTCTTTAACCTTAATTCCCAATCTTCAACACCACTCATTATTGCAAGTTTACTTAGGAATGACTGAAAAAGAATGTCTTGACCCCATTTTACAGCTCTGTTTGTAATTGTAACCTGTAGACCTTCTTGTGACCAACCAGTTGGGAGTTCACCAAAGTATAATGGTAGAACACCGTAAATTGCACCTATAATCATTCTTAATTCCTTTCTTATAGCAGTAAATTCTAATTCTTTTAACGATCCAGTAAAGTCCAACCACTGTGCCATATTCTTTCCACCCTTGTCACTTTCAACAAGCAATGGATGTATCATGTATGGATCTTCGGTTGCCTTTTGTTCTAATGCATCCCATGACTTTCTAAATGTTTCATAGTTACGAGAAGCAATTACAAGCATACCTCTAGGTGGTCGCATCTTATCGAAGTACTTTCTAATATATTCATCCATATGTGACAACGCCATAACCTTAGACCATATTGCATAAATTGGAGAAAATCCGTAAATTAATCCTGGTTTATACTTTCCAGCCTTCCATAATACCTCTCCTTCTCCATAAACAACTCTTTTTGGCTGTGGTATACCTACAGAATAAACTGAGTTAACTTCACAAACTGCCTTTAATGCTTTTGTGCCACAACGGTCACACACATTTTGTGTAAGTCGTTTATCACGATGTTCAAATTTTGGACATACAAAAACTGCGTTATGTTTGTCATCATATCCAATTCTTCCATCTGAATCTGCAATCATTGCCATTTGTGGGGGATCAACACGCAGAAGTTCTTTTACTTCTGTTTTCTTAGGATCTATTTCGCCTGTCTTGTCATCTATGAAATAATTCTTCAAAATTAATAAATATGCATTATCTGCAATCTCAAGATCTCTTTCTAACTGTCTTGTAATATCCTCTATTGTCTGCTCGTTACCATTAACAGTTTTATGAAGCAAGTCTTCCAATATCTTTCTATTTTGTGGTAATGGTCTTAATAGTTTGTTTGAACCACAGTTATCACATTCCATATCTCCAGAAATCTGAACTGATTTATTTGTTTCATCGGAACCTATTGTTGGTCTTGAGTCATTTGATTCCTGTGGCTGGTCATCTGGAACAGACCCTTTTAGTGGTTTGTATTGGAACTCTTTTGCACAAACTGTACATTTAAATTTCCATTTTTCAACTACTTCAAACCCATTCTTGAATATCTCTCTATTTAGAGTTTCAATTGGTATTCTCAGTGAATCAACATTATCTGCCAACTCATAAATCATAATTAATGGAAAAGGAAATATTGGTAATTTGGCACCTGTATCGGTAGACATATAGGGCTGGGCTATGCTTGGTCTTACTGTTGTATTAGTATAGGATTTATTTAACTGAGTAAGATTTTTAAATATATTCTTAAATGACTGTGCTACTCCCATAAGATTTATTAAAAATACCTCAATATAAACTTTGTTAATGTTTTGTTAATAAAGTGTAACGTTTTTACTCACAAGTGCATTTCTTGTCGTAGCATTCTACACTTCTTGCTTCGGAAGTACATTTATTCTTCTTTTCAGCAATAGGTAATATTTCCCCTGCTTCATCGTCAATTTCTATAGACATCAGTAACCTTATAATATACTGGTATAAATAGATGTCGTGGGAGTGGTGTGAGCTTGCATATTTCATTTGAAAAGGACTACCTTGGCTAAGTAGCTCCCACAAAACTATTTATAAATACAAACTAATTAAAAACATGAAGGAAATAATATCTGACGGGGCTAGATTTACACTGGAAGCGTTCAAACTCAAACAAGCATCAATACCAAGTGTTTCACGAGAAAACCAGGACATATTTCTTGGAACTGTCTCAGGGCTAATCGAGGCAATGGGAGACATTATACGAGAAGAAGAGCCAGAACTATATCAGAGAATTATAAACGCGTTAGAAAAGGTGGCATTGAAATAACATGGTCGAACTAGAAGTCGAAGACTACAACGAAATTATAGACTGGTTTACTATTGCGTTCGGCTCAAAAGATGTGAAAACGATCTCAAAGAAGGCAAAGAAGACATTTTGGAAACTTACGTTCTTGGCAGAGGATAAACTAAAAGACAAGGAATTAGAGTAAGATTTATATGGGGTAAAATTTATGAATCCATATGAGTCAAAAGAGAACATACGAGATTATCAATTTATTAGAGCACTGCACTGCGTGGATGGACAAACTAAAGGAGGAATTGGAGGAACTTGGAAAATTGAATTATAAATGCCCTGACTGCAAATGGACATTCGATGGGGATATTTCAAAACTTTATGTAATTCTAAAGCATAGGAAGTCTCACGATTGAAATACACTTGCAGGGTATGTGGGTGGGTAAAGGAGAACCAACCACACTATTCAACAACTGATGCTGACTTTAAGGATATATTGGAACATGAAAAAACACATAGAAAGGAGCCATCACTTTCACCAAGTGAGGATGATTTATAATGATGTATTGTAAGAGTTGCAGTACGAGATATATGTCTAATTCTGGAAGATGTCCACTTTGTAAAAAGGAGGGAGAAAAGTTTGACACAAAATGATGAAGATAAACATTTAAAGGAATATGAAAAATATAGGGATAACCTAATTAATACACTAAAAGACAAAAAGGATTCATTATATTATAAATGGCTTGAATATAGGCTTGGGGCTGTGGAAAGATGTATACAAAGGGTTAGCGATGTTAGGGAATAAACAAATAGCAAAGGTATTATGTGTCTGCTGTGGGGAATTCTTTAGCGACCATACAAAGCGTGGTCTTATGAGGTGTTTGTTTAGAGTTCAAGGAACAATGGTTTCAAATGGTATTCAGGGGAAAATAGATGATCTGCCAGAAGTGCAAGAAAAATAAAGCAAGTATAGACTGCATCAAGGTAGGATTGGACTATTGTAACAATTGCTTTAGGTCTACAAGATGGGAATATGGATGAGAAAGATACCTTCCACCGAGATCTTAAGAAAGGTAAAGAAATAGAGCAACTGGTTTTAAAATTTGTAAAGTCCGTGTATGACGATGCATATATTGTAGACGGTTATTGCAAGGATTGGGATATTTATATTCCCTCGCGTGAATTTGGAATAGAGGTCAAATCAGACCTTATGAGTCGTAAGACTGGTAATATTGTCGTAGAAACGTCATTCAACGGAAGACCTTCGGCTTTAGAGACAACGAAGGCTAAACTATGGGTTTTCTATACTGGTGATAAATTGATATTCACTACCCCCGAAAATATCAGAAAGGTTATAACAAAACACCGTTTACGCGAAGTGTCGTTTACTGGTAAGGGAGATACTGCTTCCAAGACAGCGTTCCTCGTCAAGCAATTTTTCTTGGAAGAAGTAGGATTTGTATGTGCCCCAGATTTGTATCTATATAAATCTTTTAATTTTGATTTTTCTCTATAAGCACCAGGTCGAGATTTCCAGGATTCTGTACAGTTTGGAACAACTTTCACGCCTACGCCTTTATATATAAAATGTAAACATAGGTATATATAGAGATATTAAACTAATTAGATTAATAATGGAACTGACATCAAAAAACAAAAAAACACTTGATATAGTGAGTGATTCAATGGGAAAAATCATCGAATATCAGATACTCACTAGAGAACAAATGGACAAACAATTCAAAGAACTCAATGATAAAATAGACAAACAAAATATTTTATCTAGTGTTAAACAGACAAAAAAACCAAAGACAACAAAAGCCAAAACAAAAGCCAAAACAAAAGCCAAAACAAAAACAAAAGCCAAATCAAATAACGTTGCTGGTAGAATCTTTTTAATGATTACTAGTAATGATTATATGATAACTGGAATAAACCAGCATGATATATGCGATTGGTCATCAGTTAAAATAGTCAACAGTAGGCTTGAAGGCTTGGATAAAATAACCTTGAAAGATGATTATCTATCCTTGGAAGGATTTGTTAAACCATCTGCATACATTAACAGATTTGGCAAAATTGTGAGAAGTATTTTTGTGGAAAAATCAAAAATAAAAATGGATAAAGTCTTTGAAGTTCTTGAAATGAATAACCCATCTTTAACAGTAGTTAGAGAACCAAAAACAAGAGAAGAAATAGAGGCTTATAAGGAGGCTAAGCCCTAACCCCCTTTTTTTTATTATCATGAAACAAAAAACAAATTGTAAATATGGAGCATGGTGGAATATTGTAAATCCAGGCAAGGAAACATACTGCAAGATTTGTAATTATTGTTATTGCTGTAATGACCATAGTGAATGCATTAAAGCTGATGAAGATGGCTATAAAGGGCAATGACATTTTTAACAGTTAAACCAAAGAAAGCGAGAAAGATAAGACAAACAAGTCTCCTGGAATACAGGAACAATGAGTTTGAATCTTAATAATATATATATAATTAGTAATTAGATTAATTTGTACACGAGCTATATATATATGTATCGGTTTGTGCTACATGATTAATAAAGGCTTTGGTTATCAGATAGATATATATTAGGCATTGAATAAAACCTTTTAGCCTATGAGACATCGTCATGAATTGAAAAACCTGGATAACTACCAGATATTTTAATGATATTCTAATGTCCACGGAATGGTTACATCGATAGCATGGAAGATAAATATTTTATCTAGTGTTCCCTCGTAGTAACTTATATGGGGGTATTTCCCCTTATTTTATTCTCGTATTAATTAGATTAATTAGTACGTAGTTAATTTGTACACTAATTAGTACTAATTATATATACCTCTAATTAGATTACTAATTAGCTAATTAGATTACTAATTAGACTAGTGGGCAAGGACTATATATATGTTTCTGTATTATACTAATTAGAATAATAGTTGTAGCACTAAATTAAATTAGATAGGTTTATATTAGGTGTGTCGCTAGTATATTTAGCACGTTCCATTAAAGAAAATACGCTATTATATAACAATTAAGTAGATTCGTTAGTTATTGCTTATGTGTATATTATATTAATACGTAGATAATACGTAGATAATGAATAGATAATGAATAGAATACAAATGAAAGTTATCTTAGTGCCGAAACGTTTATAAAACCGAGGCACGTTTCCCTCCCCAATGACGAACAAAACTTCACAGACAAAGAAATTCAATGTCAAAGATACAACATTCTTTAGATATATAGCAGAAGTTATAGAAACTGAGAAAGTGTATGAAGCAGTAATAAGAAACTGTATGGTAAAAACGGATAAGACAGATAGTAATGGTAAAGCTATTTATGAATTATCCAAAGATAAAGAGATGATTGAATTTAATGTCAGCAAATACCCTCTAAATGTAGATGGCGAAAACGCTTACCAATCTGTAACAGATGATTTGAAAGAACTAGTAAAATCATTTAATGGCAGATATAAGTATGGTAAGAAAAACGATATGTTTAATGTTCCAGCACGTTTACAGTTATGTGCATTTAAGAGTAAGAGTGTGCCTAAACCATTAATAAAAGTATTAAATGGTATGGGTGTAACACTCACCAAACAGTAGATATATATATCTACTTCCCTTATTTTTTTATTAAACAACAACAACAAACAAGCCTAGAAAGGCATAGATAATATCGTGGTTTACCTATACCAAAGAATAGGTGTATCATTATAGATGAATAGCTTAAATCTAATGATACGACAATATAATCCTCAATTCCTTGAAACCTTAATCGGAACGTTTGTATTGTAGGTTTTATATGTTTACCAATTACTCTATGTCTTGGGTAAATTGTAATACAAACGTATTAGTTACAACACACATAGATTGCTTGTAATCATTATAGATGAATTCGAAGGAACAGTAGCTTGAGTCTAATGATACAACAAACTGGCTAAGGCAGTTTAAGGGAAAAATATCCTTACACCCAAATAACCCTTTATATATGTGTAGTAAGAAATACCATGCCACAAATGATCTAGTTAATTCTATTTCATGTGGAAATATGTCATTTCAAACAGAATATGATGAGCTAAATAATGTTCGTTCTTATACTGATAGTATAAGAAATGATTTAGCTGAGAATGATGAGAAAATAACTAGAACTAGTTTACTCTCACGTTGGTTTAAAGCATACGCTGAAGCTGATATAACCCCACATTATGAGTGGGTACATAAAAATGCTTCGTTCATATTGGATAGAGAATATCCAATAGAAATGATCAACATATATGTTGATGCATGGGTAGATATGCTCAAACTAAAATCGGAATGTTGATTAAATATTCCCCCCAAATTTTTTGTTATCACATAAAATAAGTAAGCCGAGATAATATATGTCTAGGTTAATGCGTGATTTACCAAAGCACGTTTTATATTATGTTCCCAGAACTATAAAGAATAGTTTTCGCAACAGCATTGTCTTTCCAAAGAAATGCAATAATATAATTAACATGAACGTAGATATATATTACGGTAAATGACTTATAAAATAGTTATAGGTGAAGGTCAGTAATGGTTCTTATGACCTTTGATGATATGAATCTTGAATATGAAATGAATGTTCAAGGTAAACATCAAGCCTTAAAAGAAGCTAGAGTAAATCCTCTCGAAGAAAAGGTAGTTGATAATAATGATCCACTTTCTTTGGATAGTATTAATCAATCTGATTTCAATGTGTATCGAGATCAATTATTCTTAGAAGATAAGAGTAAGAAGAAATCTAATTACGCAAAAAAGAAAACAGCATCACAGCATTATAATGCTGAACAAGTAACAAACTATATTATATCTATGCTTGAGTATCAAACAATCGCAGATGTAATTGAGGACAAGGAAGTTAAAAGAGATTTTAAACGACACCCAAAGAAATGGAAATCCGATAAAAGATTATTTAAATTCTTTAACTCAAAGGCTAAGAGTTTAGTCGCACAAATAATTAATGAACAAGGGTTCATTAGAGATGGTACAATATGTGGTAGTGGAACAACAGCGTTTGTTATATATAATTTGATCAACAAACATCATGTTAATATTAAGAGCAACAAACATCAATCAGTTCAAATGCCAAGAGATAATATAACATTAATGAATAGCCTAAGATTTACCAAACGAAAATGTGTTGGTAACAATCATGTTGATGTGTTTGACAAGAGATTAGTTAAACAAAAACATAGGCACGGTGTATAATATGTCAGAAATAACAAGAGAAGATTGGGAAAAAGAATTGCATGATACTGACGTTGAAGAACGAGTATTAAATGCTGATGGATTCTATATTGATGAGGACATTGAGTTTGATGAGAATGGAAAACCAAAAACATTTTATCAGAAACATGGATTTAAGATAGAAACTATTTTATTACTAGCATGGTTTGGCTATGATTATGTAATTAATGGCTACTATCCATTACAAAGAACTTTAGAATGGTTAGGGATAGTATAATATGTCAGCAACATTAAGATTAATAGTTGATGTATTCATGTGGTCATTAGGTAGGATTAGGTGTAGATAAATGTCTTTATTATTAAATATAAAATATCTTGTATGGAAACCAAATGTTTGTAAAGAATGTGGTAGCCAAAATTTATCTCTAATAATACAACAAGAATATAGAGGTAAAGAATGTAATGATTGTGGCTATGAGGAATCGGAATGACATATCTTAGATGTAATCTATGTGGTCAAGAGTTTGATCGAGATAGTGATACAATGATAGTCGTATTAAATAGACTTAAAAGACATGAAGAACATCATGACGGTACATTAAAACGTGCCACTTATAATATTATACGTGGTCATGTTGAGTGGTTGGTAATAGAATGACAGATAGAATGAGATTACCTAAAGGCGAAGTTGATGGTGGTCATGAAGCTATGGTAAATAAGAAAGGTTGGGCTAGTTGTGAATGTGTTCAAAAATTACATAACAGTTTGTATCCTTATTATACTAGAACATTCTATTTAGATTGTACTAAAGGGCATGGTTTCTTTGCAGTTACTGGTGGTGCTATGTGTCCAGCTTGTAGAGTAGAACATAATTGGAGGAACAATCATCTTGATTGTATGACACATGGTTTAATAGCAATAAATATTCTGAAGTATCATAGAGAAGAATACATAAGGAGGCATTGCATTTGACACATGATGTAATTATTGATCGTCTTAGTAAGTTTATTGATACTAATGGATCAATCAAAGTAAAGTTAGAACAAAAATTAATGGTAAAAAGATTAAGAGAGATGATAAGAAAATGAAATGTGAATTTGATGATTGTAATAATATAGTAGAAGATCATGTATTGCGTGTAGGTTATAGAAACAATGAAACTAAAGAGGTCGTTGAAATATCTACATATATATGTCGTGATCATTATCTTGAGATGAAGTTACAACAGTATGAATTGGATAAAGAATTAACATGAACTTTCTATTCGTAACACCAAAGACAGCACGTAAAAAGAAACAGCTTACAATCATAGATTGTATAGCATTAGCTAAAGGAACAGGATATTAATTTAGTTCCGAAACGTTTATAAAACCCCACGCCTAAACCCTCGTTGGTTACTTATCCCTCTAAAAATGAGAATGGATATGAGTGATCATAAACAAACAAGTACAGTATCAAGTTGGGCAACACCATCTGAGAATGTACTAAAAAAAGCACAAGAAATTGTGTCGTCAAATAATGTTCAGCAAGTATCATCTAGTGATTACCTAGTGAAGTCTACTTCATCTGGTACTATCTATGGTGTAGAGATTGGTGTTCAAGGAATTTTTAAATGTGAATGTCAATCAGCAGAACATAGAGGTTACTGTTCTCACATTGAGGCAGTTAAACTCTCAATAAATAACGAACAAAAATGAAACAAATATTAGAACAGAAGTTCTGTTTCCCTAGTACCTATGAAAAGGAAAAGGGAATAGAATGTAGATTAATTGACAAAGAATATCTTAGTCAATTTGGTACAGAAGGTTCGGTTTCTTTAGAATCTATCGTACCAGAACAAGTAAGGAAAATTGTTTTGAATCAATGTGCATACGTAGGATTAGATCTTCCTAACGGAGAATCTGGTTTGCTTAATGTATCACAAAACAAAAACAAATCCTTATCAGTACCAAGTGGCACAACAATATCTATTCATCAGAATAGAGTAGTTGGTTTGCCAATTGTATCAGGTGGATAACTATCCACTTTCCCCCCCTTTTTTTTGAGGATAAATAATGAGTGAAACAATAGACAAAGCTACTGATGAGGTAGAAACATATACTCCAGACGCTGGTGTTGATAAGAGTTTTGAACCATTACCAGAAGAAGTAACTGATTATGCTGATGATGGTTGGGAAGGTATAACAGATGATGATGGCAACATCAAAGTTGAATTACATTCTGAAACAATACTAAGAACATTAGCAGAAAGGATTTATTCTGATTACAATTCTGCAATAAGAGAATTATATAATAATGAAGCTCGTGCTTGTAGAATGGCAAGAGATCAATTCCACGCAAGACCACACATACATATTACATTAAACGAAACTGATAGGAAACTAATAATTCATGGCGTTGATTCATTGGGAATCACCAAGAAGATAGTAGGTCAAGTATTAAGAATCGTAGGTAAGTCTAGTAATATGAAAGGTGGTGAGGTAGGTCAATTTGGTATGGGATTCATATCATACTCTTTACTAACTGACATGATGATACTAGAAACTAACCCAAGACTTGGTGATGAGTATGCATTAATATGTGATGGTGGTATGTTATTTAGAAAAGCTCCACAGCCAAACTTAGGTTCTTATGGAACTAGATTGGAAATGGTTCTTAAAGATAATATACGTATAGATGAGTTAGTTAGAACATTTGAGGCGTGTGCTGAGTTCTCAACTATACCAACAACGATTGAGTTAGAAACTGACATAACTAATAATAGTTATAGTTATGGTTCAGATAGAATTGCTTATAACGAGGGAACTTATGAGTGTTCTCAATGGAATAGTATTAAAGATTATGTCTTGGAACTTTCAAATGTTAGCAGACATACTGATGATGATGGCTACATGAGAGAGATCAAAGATGTTGAAGGTAATGTTATTGCTAAAGCTAGAACAAGAAGAATGACAGCTTATAAAGAAATACATATAGACAATGAGGACTATGAATTCTTTGGTGTTATAGCATACGAACAACAAAGACAAGTTGATACTGAATATCAACGAGGAAGATGGGCAGATTCAGAAGGTGTTCAATTTCCTAGTACAAATATAACAGGTCATGGTGCTATAAAGAAAGTTCTTCTATGTAAGACACCAATTAAAACATCATTTAGTGCAGAACATGAAGGAACAAATTATAACCTAGATGATCTTGGAAAAATATTTGATTACGCATTAAATATTAAAGATGAACGCAAGTTTATGCCTGAAGCAAATAGAGATAACCTATCTAGAAACGCAACAGAAAAAATAATAACTAATGTTGTTGATGATATTATAACATTACTTGATGATTGGAATGTTGATAATGTTACTGAATTTTATAACACATTAACACCTGTAATTTATAGTTCAAACAACTCATACCGTATAAAAGAACTGCTTAATGATACAACAAAGAACATAATTGAAATGTTAGATACAAGATTCCCAACGGTTGGTAATAACTACGGTCAAAGGATTGGAGATTTATTAGCTAGTGGTTCTAAAGTAATATACTTAAGATCATTAAGATCAGATATGATGGTTGCATTAAGAGATCATTTCAAACCAACTGAAGTTGTGTTCATAAGAAACAATCATCATTATCACAATCAGTTATTAAATGAATTTAAAATATTAGACGGTGATGTTTATAGACGAGAACATAAAATAAAACTATCTAAAGATAAAGTTGAAAGTGATGGTGTAACTAACAATCATGTAAGGCTATCGATATATTCCGTAGGTGGTTATAGAGGTACCAGATATGGATTCGGAAGAAACAGATATAAAACAAAAACATCAAACACAATAGGTCAGATAAATACATGGCTAAAAACAACAAAAGATGATGATGTAATGTTAAAGGTTCTTGGTAAAGCTGGTGAACTAGAACAATTTGTTGATAGGATTGATGGTAAATGTGACACAGTTGGTGAGAAACTACTTGTTGTAAGAATGCATAGTAGTGTTAATGCACCAACTATTGAAGATGTTATTGATGAAGTTAAGAAGAAAGAATACATGACTACTGAAGGAAAGATGAAAGGTATTAAAGTATTAAAACGTAAAAGTATGCTTGGCAGAAATGGATCGGTAGATAAATTTACTAACATAATTTTGTGTGATCACAAAGAGAAACTCCCAGATTATAAAGACAGCTCAAATAATTTTACTATTGCAGTTAATAACAAGAAAGATATGATTAAGTTATGGATTGCTTTTAATCTTAAGTATGAAGGAATTACAGTAGAACAAGTTCCAGAAAATAACTGTCACATAATAGATAATAATGGAGCGTTACAATTTCATCTTATGGGTAATTCAAAAGTTAGTGATACAATAGCTCAAGCATTTCCTATTGATACTTGTGATCTATCAGTATTAAAGACAAAGGTTGAAGAACGAGAAACGATAGCCAAGAAATACGACAATGATTTAGTTTATCTGTTAAGTAATGGATTGAAATCATTAGATCATTTTCGAGAGTCAGATACAAAGAACAAATATAAAGGTATGAAACTAGAAGTATTATTACAACAATTACTTGAGGAAAAATAAAATGGAAACAGAAACAGATGTTGAGTTCACTTGTGAAAAGTGTGGACATAAACAAAAAGAAACTATCTCAGTAGAGATAGAACCATCTGATTCATACATGGATTTTGATTGAAATGGTGTATCAGATTTTAGCAGAAAGACCAAATACTTTATTGGTATTTGAGAATAACAAATTAAAAACATATTCAAAAGATGAATATAATATGTTGAAGTTAAAACAATTCAACGGTGAAAGAATATATCATATTGCCAAACCTAACGATCAATCGTTTGGTGATGAGATAGAATATCATGAAACATTTACAAGAGGTGTGTTCAATGTAAAATACAAAGGTGAAACATTACAACTACGTGAACCAATTAAGATAGCATTAGCTATAAGGGAATCAATAGAAAGTAACAAGCATGGTAGGTTAGTTGAAATGTTTATGGATAAATATAAACAAGAACACAAAGAAGAAATAATGTTTGCACTTGCTAAGAACTTTGGTGATAGAGTAAAATATGCAAACGGTGAGTTTATAATTGATGATATGTTTATGGTCAATGGATTGGGATCAGCTCATAAGAGAATCCCTAGTGGTGGTTGGTCTGGTATATGTATTGTCGCTGATACTAAACAATGTTCGATACCAATCAAAACAAAGCTTGGTGTTGTAATGTTATCACAGACTGAGGTAGAGATACTATCAAAGATAGGATTCCTTTTATACCCAGACATGAATGATACAGTATTTACAGGTCAGCTAACCTTAAAGGAAAGAGAGATATGTAAGAACAAGAACAAGGAGGTATCGAAATGACAAAACTAACGAGAGATGAATGTAAAATAGTCACAAAATTACTTCAAGCTTATACAAAAGGCTGGATATGTATCCAGTTGGGAAAAAATGATGTAACTATTGAAGATTACGATCGTAATTTGATATTAGCATTATTAGATTATGAAGATCACAACTTATCCACGTTTGGTTATACCACATATCCAATGGGTGAAATTAATGACGAAAAATGTATTCAGTTAAAAGCAAAATTAGAGGAATCGGAATGAATCCATATAATAATTTAATTATAAATAACCTTGATCTTTATTCACATATGGTACATGATGATGATCATTTAGGTTGGGATAACTGTAAAGCTCTTGATGATTATAGACATTATTATATACGTAGTGCGACAGACAAAGATATAAAACAACAATGTTGCTTTTGTACTATGGATAATATAAGGAGGGGTGATATGATAGCAAGATCAAGAGGTTCAGGTGGTAGCTCAGATTTCTTTAGAACATATCATCTTGAATGTATGGCTAATATGTTAGAACAAATATATGTAAACATGAAAGATTCACTTGAAGAAATGAAAGTACAATATAATATTGAAGCAACACCATACAAATTAACAAGAGAATATATTAATACACAATGTAGAGATAACATAGCAAAACAAATCCGTGAAAGATTACGTTCACTTGGGATATACAATTGGGTTGGGTGGCATAATGAAAGCTTTATAGTTCATGAACACCGACACTCATCTGAACCCATGGAATATACTGATGATAATTGTGATTGTAGGGTTGTTGTTGTGAATATATGGAAAAGTATGATAAGTAATAGATATAGTTATTCGAGAAGACGTAAAATTTTGTATGGTGAAGAACAGAATGTAGATCAAGATATGTTTATTCAAGCTATTGAAGATGATGATGAACACCCACAAGAATTTAGTAAAAGGTATTCATTTCTAATGGAAGCTATTATGGAAGCAATAAGGAGGATTGATATTGACCGTGAAAAATCACGATAGTCTTTTCGAGTTAGCTCCTATATGGAATAACCTCGCCCAAGTTTTTATATATCTCACAGGTGTTAAGACTAATTACTTAACAACTACAAGTAAAATGCCGAACCAATCGTTTGGATTTAGTGCAAGGTATTGTAAAACTGGTAGTATATTACATAAGATTAAAGGTTCAATATGTGAACCATGTTATGGTTTGGGTGGTATGTATAGATTTAAACATTACAAAAATAAATCGGAAAGAACAATAGATTCATTATCCAAATCACATTGGAAGGAAGCCATGCTGTTCATACTTAAACGTAAAAGGTTTAAAGATAATAGATTCAGATGGCTTGACAATGGCGATCTTCAATCAGTTAAGATGCTTGAGGATATATGTTGGATAGCAGAACGAACACCAAAATTAAAACATTGGTTGCCAACAAAAGAAGTTGGATTCGTAAAACGTTGGCGATATAATGGTGGCGTAAAACCTAGTAATCTATCGATTAGATTATCAACACCAATGATAAATGGTAAGCCATTAATTAAACTCGCAAGAAGATTAGGTGTTCAATGCTCGGTGGCTTCTGATACTGAAAGATTCGTAGGCAAACAGAAGAAACCATATAATTCTAATTATGTTAAATGCCACACATCTCATAGTATAAGAGATAATTATAATGGTTCGCAAGACTTAAGTAAGTGTGGTTCGTGTAGTGCCTGTTGGAATCAATCAGTTGATACAATATACTATGAGGTACATTAGTTTATATTAGGGTAAAGTCTTAAAGACACTCAGATAATATGACAATAAAAGTTAAATCATTTAGTAATCAAATAGATGCAGTTGATGAACAATTAAATCAATGGCTAGAATATATTCAAGAACATGATCCTATGTTCAAGCTTATTGATATTAAATTTACATCTTCATATATATTGAATGATACTATTGAATTTATGAATACATCTGCCCTCGTAATTTTTAATTCTTCGTTTGAAGATGAGGGTATTAACTTTGGGCATGATGTTGCCTAGTGGTCGCACATTAGTTGTACACCACTTTAAATCGAAAATATGATTTTTTTTCAAAAGAAAAATCGGAAACAAAAAATGAAAAACACAAAAAATAGACAAAAAACGGTAAAACGTTCAAATACTGAGCAAAAAGTCTCAGACCATAAATATTTAGATACATTTTTTCACAATATCATATATTATGGTGAAACTAATGCAAACATTGATGAAAGACCATGTGATTACATTGTATGGTATTGTAAATGCAGAAAAAGTAAAGGAACACCTATTGGAATCTATAATAATAAAACCCAGACTTTAAAGTGGGTTAAGAGATTACCAAAGCATATTACAAGATATAATTGTAAAATTAAGATGTCTTTTGACAATGCTATACCATTAGCAAGAAAATCTGGAGCTTCAACAGTTCTAGAGGTATGGATTCTGAAACCAGAACCAAAGAGGTATTAAAATGAAAGAAAAAACAAAGAAATATCTAAAAGAAATACATGGTAGTAATGATTACCATAGATTCGTAGAAGATTATGGAAAATGCACTAAAGATCAACTTTTGCAATCACTTGCAAACGCAGAACTAGAATTGAACTTAATGACAAAAACATTTAATAGAATGTCAGATGAGATAAATAAACTAGTTGATATGGGTTACATTGATGAAATGGTAGCCAAAACAAGTGAACATTACGAACAAGATAAAGAATACTTTCCATTTATATTCGCAGTTCATGAAGGCTATCCATTCAGATACTATGATTATAGGAATGATGACTATGGGTGTGCTAGGATTCTTCAATGGCATGGTGGAAAATTCGCAGACAAGTTAATATGGTGGGATTTATTTACCAATGATTGGATAAATATTGAACATGATAAAAACAATAAAGATTGCAAACAAAAGAAAGTTAGACTACCACAATGGATTCGTGAGAGGAACAAAAAGAAATGAAACGATTAATAAATGAAGTATTATTAGATACTGATAAGGCAAAGAAAATAGCTGAGTCGGTTGAGAGTGTTGATACGCTCTACGTACAAAAAACTAATACAACTTGGTACGAAAACGATATTTATTTCTTGGCTTCAGATACTGAAGGTGTCGATCCAATGATTCTAGTTCTTGGTGGTACACATGATGGAGAATTTCATAAAACCAGATCATTAGTATTAAAATGGATTGGAGACAACTTTATAAATGATGAATTAATTAAAGTGTTAAAGAAATCTGGATTTTACGAAGGTCTTAGGACTAAAAAATGAAACGACTCGATAAAAACTTATGCCAAGCAGTAAATTGTAAAAGTATATGTGATCATATATGCAAATGTGCAATTATTATAGATGGAAAAGAAAGAATAGAAGAAGTTCGTTTCTGTCGTGAACACTTTCTCATGCAAAAAGCAGTAGATTATCATAAGGAGGGATTGAAATGACTAAAGAAGAAATAGATTGTGACGATCCAGAAAATGAGGATAAAGAAGAGTGTCAATGTCATGAACCTGATGATGATAGACTATATGATGCTTGGGCAGATGAACAAGTAGAAATATTCTATGAGACATTAGAAGATAGACACCAAATGTATCGTGATCTATTAGAATTATGGGATAAGACAGATGATAGAGGCTATAAAGTAACCCACACAAACCATGTTGATGAAAGAGATAATCTAGAAAGGCGACTAGTAAGAAACTTGACAGGTGAAGATGGTTTATGGAGAAACATTAATAGTTTTCATGGCTGGTTTCAAGATAAAGATGATCCAGATAGAAAGAGATGACCACACAAAGAAACGCTGACTTATCTTGGTTAGATAATTATGGTAATATTGTATCACTTGCACGTTACTTAGCTGAGGAGAAAGGTTATTCAATGGACAATTTATTATACTTTATAGAAAAACCATATAAATATGATGATGAGTATAAAGAAATGAAATATAAAATGGACAATGAAATTTATCCATATGGAGATAATGAAATGACTAAAGAAGAAATGATAAGGCATGAAGTTCTTTGATCTGTTCGCTGGTATCGGAGGATTCAGACTTGGATTGGAAGCCAATGGGCATAAATGTATTGGAAGTTGTGAGATAGATAAGTATGCAAGAAAAATATACGCAAAAAACTTTGGATCAGAACCAGAATACAAAGATGCAAGAGACATCAACACCACAGAATTACCAGACTTTGATATCCTTAGTGCAGGATTTCCTTGCCAATCATTTTCAATCGTTGGAAACAGGCAAGGGCTCGAAGATACAAGAGGTACACTCGTGTATGAAATCTTTAGGATTGCTAGGGAAAAGCAACCATCTATTCTACTCCTTGAAAACGTCAAAGGGTTATTATCTCACGACAAAGGGAAAACCTTTGAGGTCATCATTCAATCATTGGATGAAATGGGGTATGATTGTGAATGGCAACTTATTAATAGCAAATATTTCGTTCCACAAAACAGGGATAGAATCTTCATTATCGGACATCTTAGAGGGTCAAGTTCAAGAAAAATATTACCTCTCGGACAAGTCAATCCAGGGAATGTTAAACCACGCGAACAACTCTACGCAACAGACGAATGTTCTTCTACCCTCACAGCGACATACTGGAAAGGATATGGAGGAGGAAGACCAATGATAGCAGAGCCAAAGATTAAAGTGTTATCAAATTCTGATAGAGATACATATAGAATTTACTCTACTGATGGTGTGGCAAGAACATTAAGAGCTGGTGTCGGAGGCTTGGGTAAGATGACAGGTGTGTATAAAACATCTGATTACCATTACAGAAAACTGACACCAACTGAATGTGAAAGACTACAAGGATTCCCAGATGGATTTACTAGTGGTGTTTCTGACACGCAAAGATATAAAATGCTTGGCAACGCAGTAACAGTAACAGTTATAAAGAGTATTGCTGAGAAGTTTAAGTTGGAGGAATCGAAATGAGTTATAAATCAGTACAAGCAGAGAGTTTTGCTAAACATAATACCGAAGCTAAACAATGGGAAGTTTGTGAAATAAAAGGCTTTCAAGATGGTAGACCAATATATAATATTTTATATAAAGTTGTTCCAGCTTGGTCATTAAATAATAAAATTTCAGAATATTTTGTTGGTGCTAACTGTGAGTTATGTGGACATCCTATAATGAATCTTCATTATATAGAATGTAAAGACAATGAGATTTGTATGCTTGTTGGATCAGATTGTGTTAATACGTTTAAAGGTGCAAAGTTTACTGAAAAACATGAAAAAATATATCGCGAAAAGAGAATACGTAAGATGTTTGACGAGTGGTTTCCTCAAGCATGGAAAGAGTTCAAAGAAATTTATCGTGGAATGAACCAACCTTGGAATGATGGCATAAGGTATGACACTAGAAAACAATGGAATTATTACAAGGAAATGAGAAGTATTAATAGGTTTTTGCAAGGTCAACTAGGAGTTAAACCAAAAGACATTACGATTAGAAAACTCTTAGGTATAATAATGAGAGGTAAAGCACTTGGACTTACATTACCTAAAGAATATAAAGAACTTACTGAGAAACCACCTAAAAAGGAGGAATCGAAATGAGCTACTTTTTACCAAAGACCATACAACATTTTATAGATAGAATCCCAGAAAACTGTGCAAGGAAATGTAATTGGGATAAAAAACCTACTGAATACACAGAAGATGGTGAGAAAAACTTTATAGGTAAAATAAATGGTCATTTAGAATTTATGATTCAAGACAAACATAGATTAAGAACCATTTTTATGTGGGATTTTGAGAATGAATATGAAGATTATCATCATTACTTTGATCCAACTGACATGCCAAGACTTCAGGGGGAGGTTTTAGAGGAGGTGTTCGTATGAGAATTGATGATGAATATTATGGAAAAATATGGATAACTAAAGAGAGAGTTCTAGATGATGAGACATATGATACTGTAATTTCTTTTCTACCAAAGTTTGATAATCCAGGAGTGAAAAGATGTAGGGTTTGTCTACGTGGTAAGTTTGGTGTAAGTGATAAATGGATTTGTGGAAGACATTTGGAAAGGTGTGTTGAGGAATGAAGTGTGTAGAGAAAGGTTGTAATGAAAAACTAAACAAAGGAAATATTGGTGATCTTGATCCATTTATAGGTGAAAGATATTGTATTCTTGGTTTATGTGAGAAGCATAAGTCTAAGACAGAGTTTGATTATATACAAAAAGGACTTATGTCTAAACAATTAAAAAACCAACTACAATCTGAGTTTTGGCAAGATATAATTGATAGATGTATTCATAAACATGGGTACGCAGATGTGTTCTTGGTTAAGGCAAGAGGTGGTGGATTTAAAATGACATTCTTTAAACCAATGGAGGAATCGAAATGAGATGTAAGAAGTGTAGCAAAGTAAACAAACATTCTTTAGGTAATGGAGATAAGTTTATGTGTTGGAGACTATGGAGATTGTGTCCGAAGTGTGCTACTGAAGAACACCCAGAAAAATACGGAAATAGCCAGAAAATTCTTTGGTCTACTGTTGGAACATACAATAACAAAGATTTATATCCTGGTATGAGAAGGAGTACCCATGGCGAAAGAAAATAATCTATGTCACATCTGCCTAAAGGAAGAAGTGACAAATCAATATGATAGATTGGATTTATGTGATGAATGTCTACATAATATCCAGGAATTAATACAAGAAGGTGTGGTTGAATGATAAGGTTATGCCTTAATTGTAAGACTGCACTCACATTTTTCAAGATGGATTTCAATAGAATACCAAAGAAGTATTGTAATGAAACTTGTAGAAATGAGTACAGAAAGAAGACTGGGTATCATAAGAAAATATATGAGGCAAAACACCCAGAAATATTCACGAGAGAATGTGTCGTATGTAAAAGAAACATAAAGGCACATGGTAAAAGAAAGAAAGTAAATAAATACTGCTCTAATAAGTGTAGGTATTTAGCAGAAAGAATCAGGAATGCAAACCTAAAATATATAACGGTTAAAATACCTGTTGGACACTATCCAGAAATAGTAAAGAGAAAAAAATGAGATTATGTAAAATGATATGTGATGATAAATCATATACAAAAAATATACGCAGTTACAAATTTAATGTATACTGTGGATGTTGTTCGAGATTTTTTAAGAAAGAACAACTAATAAAAAACAGATGCCCTTGCTGTTCAAACTTAGTAAGGCAACGATCAAGAAATATAGAACAGCAAAAGAGAAACAGAAAGATTGAAAAGGATACTAGGTCTGCCTATAAAATAAAATACCAGGAGATAACCCTTTGAACATCTATTGTAGAGAATTTTGTTGGGCAGTAAAAATGTCTTACAAAATGAAACAACCCAAATTCGCAATAACATACACAATCGCAATATTGAAAGATTGGAAACGTGACAGGGGGAGATTAACCCTTGGGTAGTTATTCAGATACTTGGAGTGACTCTGCCGTAGAAGCATGGTACGGTTGGGATAAAGATGAGGAAGAAGAGGAGGAAGAAGATTGAAAGAGATTGAGATTTTCCAAGAACAATATTGGGATAAAAAATTACTAGAATTACCAATAATAAAACAATGGTATCTTGAATCAATAGAGAAAGAACTTGCTAGAAAAGTCATAGCAGATGAGAAGCGTAAGATAAGTACTGCAAAATATCGAAAAAATAATAAGGCTAAGATTAAGGAAACGAAAAGGAAATACTATCAAAAAAATAAGATAAGGATGCTATTACAGCAGAAGAAATGGCGAAGTAAGAGACTTCTGCAAAAGAAATTAAACAATGAATAGATTTATATTGGAGCGTTTTCAAAAATCGATATGAAATACAGAGGATCAATGCAAATAATGCATGATGTTTTAGAAGAAACAAGTCAGGCTGAAAGGATTGGTGTCGGTGTTACCAAATTACTATCTAGAAGCAACCTTCCATTTACTAGGGGATTATCTTTCATAGATAAACTTACTAGTAGTGGATTAATAAATAGGATTGAAGTTGAGAACCGAGTTACATTTATTATAACTGATAAGGGTAGAATTTTATTGGAAGAATATAAAAAGTTCTCAGATCTGGCTAATACATTTGGACTAGAACTATGAATGAATTAACAGATAGGGAAAAATTCATTGCCCATTACCTTTCGGTTTTGGTAGTTGGTATAATGAGTAATCAATCAGATATGGCTATAGATAAAACAATAGAAAAACTAAAGAACAGTAGATCAAGAAGATTATCAGATGAGGAGGCATCGCAGTTAGTAAGACTATTAAATGAGGAGTTCCTTATTAGTGGTTCATTACTAAGCACTTTGAATGGAGCTTTAAGAGATGGGTTTGCTGAAAAAGAATGACTTTATGTGTGTGAACTTGGAGTGTGGAAAACCTCTAAGTAACTACGAAGTAGGAAGGCAGAATATATCTAGGAAATATAGATTCTGTGTTTCTTGTAGAAATAAAAATAGAGAACTTACGTGGAGATGTAAATCATGTGGTTGTATAATGACTTCAACAGTTCATGTTTCTGGTAAGTATTATTGTAAAGCCCATTGTAAAGCAACTCAGATTAGGGATTCAATAGCCCACGCCATCTGAAATATCAGACGTTCCTCCTGGTCTTCATCTATTGGATCAATCATTTCATGTTGGTCTAAACAAAAATGAATTACCTCATGAGTAATTGTCTTATGTATATCATCTAATGATTCGTGAGAGTTTAAATAAACTAGGATTCTCTTAGTATCTGGGTAATAAATACCCCTCTCATCACATCCATTTGTTCTGAAATCTATCTTCATAGAAAGAGTTAAATTCTCCAACCTTTAAACTTTATCATGAATCCCATTAGTAGATTCCTCGATTGGTATGAAAGACATATAACAGAAGGGCTGCTGATTTCGGCAATAATATTATACCTCCAAATACCTCATTCGTGGTGGGCATTGGAATGTATATTTGGGCAGGGTATACTACATGGTCATGGTGTTGTGGTTGACTTTCTTCTTTATGGGATAGATACACTAGAGATGATCCCAATCATAGGAATAACATTAGCAATTATAACAAAGGTGAGAAAGAATAGAAAAAAATAGTGCAACTTGTACTACTTGTTGGAGGCTAGTTGATGATTGGTGTACATGGAATAGTAAAATAACCTGTACTAAATGTGCCGCAAAATTTATGAAATATACTATATCTCATGACTAGGGATAAGCATAAGTTTATATATATAAGGTGTTGAGAAAAATCATATGTCAGGTGAAGAAACAAAACCAATAGAACCAAGATGGGATGTTGTTAATACAATGTTCAATAAGATTGATAGTGTTCTTGATGAGTGTATCAAGGAGAAAAGCATGAACTTCCTAGAAGTAGGTATAGTAATGTTAATGGTCAATGAAAAACTCACACAAGAGAAAACAAACATCTATCTTCAATATCTAAGAGAAGAAAGTGATAAGTCTAACTCAGATATATATCATTAGATTTGAGTAGATCTGTTAGTTCATTTCTACTACCGTCATTTAATTCTTCCTTCCATATGTTAGGGCACTCATTAAACCAGACATCTACGACTATGCAGTTATTCCATTCAAGCATTTGCTTTTGTATTATATCTCGTGATGATGTAACAAGCCCAGTATGATGTTTATCTTGTACCCTTATAACTAATGTTTTCTTTGCTTTCCTAAAGACAATTATATCTATAGTTTCCTTTAACTGTCTCTCTCCAAGAGTACCTTTGAACTCTTCATTCATTAGTTCACAGAATTTATATTGTCGTTTAATATCATCCTCATCAAATAACTCCTTAAGTATTTCATATACTGTGTCCTCTCCAGTTCCAATTACTTCTCCAGTTTTTGTTACGTGCACAGAGTAACTAATGGTGTTAGGTATATAAGTCTTAATAAGAACCTATTGCAGTACATTCACAGCCTTCAACATCACATACTGTATTACCTTCATGTGCCTGTTGATTATGTCCACAAGTTTTACAAACACCTGAAGCAACAATCTTTATATCTGCCATATAATTTAATTATTTATGGTATATATTAAGTTTCGTACTTTCTTATCAGCACTTCCCACTTTTTTCCTTTTGTTTTCCTAACATTTATAACCAACACAATAAGATTTCTCCTGGTTTTTAAGAAGTCTAATATAGGTTGCTTGGAAGCCCATGCATTTGTTTTAATTTGTAGTAAGATAAGATTACCATACTTATCAAAACATATACCATCAAATAAATTCCATAAGTCTAATGCTCTGTACCAATCTCCAACAGTGTAAATTAAATCATGTCTTTTTGTATGTGCCTTTAACCATATTTCATCATATCCATTTTCCAACAACCAGATAACAGCTTTCCTATTGCTGAATCTCATTCGACTTCTGTTGTCCATGATATTATAAGTTAGAAGGCATCAATGCAGGGTAAACGTGTTAACCTTGCTGAGTTTTTGACGATGTCTTATAGCTCAGATCTAGCCCTCCAATTTTATTGGTATCTATATGCTATTTAAGTCTTAGTCTCCTCTATATCATCTATTCCTTTTTCGTTAAGTGCAAACTCTGCATCTGCTATAGGATGTTCAGGGCTATCAACCATTCTTGCTATCCTTTTTCTACCAGATTTCTTAAAGTACATTCTATATGTTGATGCGTGACCTACAATGTTTCCACCTATTGGTTTTACAGGATCACCAAACATTATACTTGGATCAGATTGTACTTGGTTTGTAAACACAACGGTACATTTAAAGTAGAATGATATGTTTTTAATATGTGTCATTAGTCTTGCTATTTGATTCTGTCTTGCAGCAAGAGTTCCTCTTCCCAGGTATTCCTCCCTAAATTGTCCTATTGAACCATCAATCACAACTAGTCTTGGTTTCTTTTCTACTAATATTTTTGACAATCCATTTATAGTTCCCATTAACTGTTCTGTATTAGGTGTATAGAAGTATGTTATATTACTTATAAAATTCTTGGCATCTTCCATATCAACTGCATAACCTCTTGCTATTAATATCTCTCCTATTCTTCTTGGTTTAAATGTATCCTCACAGTCTATCCATACAACATTCTGATCTTGCTTTATAGTTTCAACAGCCAATGTGTTACAGAACTGTGTCTTACCTGAACCAAACTCACCGTATACTTCATATGTAGCTTCAGGGTTTATACCACCACCTATCAATTCATCTACTGCCTTACACTTTGTTGATATTTTATCATAATTCTCCTGGTAATCCATAAGATCAAGACAGTTCATAGTTGTGTTTCTAATAAGACCTGCATCTTCAAGTATTTTTTGTGCAGAGAATACCCATGAATCTGCTGTTGGTTTTGCAGTACCTGTTATTTCTACTATCTCATATGAACCCCTTACACATAAGTCTAACAAACTTGTTACTCCAAACCCATTAAGTTTTTTTTCTGAAACTGCACCAAGTCCTTTCAACTGACTTAGACTTAGATCAACTTCTGGTTGTTCTGGTTTAACTTCAATCTCTTCTTCACTCATGCATTTTCCTCCCTTGTTTCCAAACTCATATACTTTTTGGGATACTCCTTTTTATCCTTTTCGTTATTATTATCACTGTCAACATCTGATGAATTAATATTCATGTTTTCTATATTATGTGTATAATGATTATCAATATATTGTGTGCCAGTGTTTACAAGTGTGCTACCATTTTTAAATAATAGGTCAATAAAATACCATGCTATCAAACATATTCCAATTGGAAATAAAGGGGTAAAACATAAAACAGATCCAATGAAAACTAACCATCTACTTGCCAAATATTATCTCCAGTATTCTTTGTAAAGTCTGTAATATCTGCAACCTTATTTCCAAGTCAACCTCATCTTCTTCCACACTATGTGTTGTCTGTACTGTCTTGGTATCTTGTGTTACATAAACAATATGTTCTCCTGGTTCTGATGGGTTAAGGTCTGCTGAGTATGTGCCATTATTATCTGGTTTTATGATTTTATTATCTACTTCAGATGATGGGGATATTGTTGTTATTACTATATGTTTATCAGTATTAGTTGTTATACCTTCTACCTTATTATCAGTTACATCCACAGTTATATCAGGTATTAATGGTTCTTGTGGAATTTGTTCTGTATATGTGTTACCACTTTGAGTTGAAACTGTTACACTTCCACTAAGAGTTGGTGGTTCACGTTTATATTCAGACAAAACTATTGCATTAGAATACACTTCACTACCACCAGCATAATACTGGTATTCGCCTGCAAGTCTATTGTTCGTGCCACTTTGGCAAGTCATACCATCAGTAAAAATAGCAGGATCTGAGTGACTGCCAAGGTATGTTGTATTTTGTGAATTACCATTGTATAATAGTGAGACTGATGTTGAACCAGCAGGTAAATTTACAAACCCTAAACAAGCCGTTCCATCATTTCTAATACTATCAATTATTGTAAACTCAGTTGTATTAATAGCATATGCAGGTGTCACTGTTATAGTAATTATTAATAATAATAATACAGATAATTTAATCATTATAAATCTAAAAAACTCTCCCATATAAACCTATGTTTTTCTGTATGATCCATCAGGGTTTCTCTTTATTATTATATTCTTTTCCCAATCAGTAAACACTCTGTTTGCAGAGTTCTGATCAAACTTGTCAGCGTTTGAAAGTTCTTTGATAAATGTGTCGACTTTAACATTTCCGTTTTCATCAGCAACGTTATACCATACAGTTAGTGCTATCTGTTCTTTAGTATCCTTGGTTTTAATACCATCAAGGAATGCTTGGTTAAAGTTTCCCTTGCTTAAGTCCAAACCAAATGTGTCAAGTGATGACTTTAATAAATTCTCAACAGCAACAAGGTCTTCCTCAATAACTCTGTTTCTAAAGAATAGTTTTGCGTGTGCTAATGACATTCTTATTATTGCTTCCAGTTGTCTTGTACCTACTGGTAGTTTTGTCATCTCTTCATCCCTACACATATCCCTAAGTTTCTCATATAGTTTTAGAATTTTATCAACAACATTATCAGTTATGATTGGTTTAATTGTTCTTGCATAGTTTAATATTGATGTTAGTTCTAACTCAGTAAGAAACACATTATTAGTTTCAGAGTTATTTGTAAATGAATTAATTATATGTTTTGCCTTTGCCCTATCTTCATCCCTATGAATTCTATCTATAAACAACCATGTAAGGTCAAATCTTGACAGTAAGGCAGGGGGTACATCCAGATTATCACCCAAAGATTGTGATGTATCATACTTACCATGTGTAGGATTTGCTGCTGCAAGTATTGTTGTCTCTGCTGGTAAGGTCATTTTAGTACCAGCCTTTGCTATAGATACTGTCTGTTGTTCCATGGCTTCATGTAACCCAGACCTGTCATCCTTATTCATTTTATCAAATTCATCAATGAATGCAAACCCACCACTACATAATGGTATGACTCCAGCCTGTGCTACTTGCCTACCATCTGATAGTTTAACCATACCTATTGTAAGACCTGCGGCAGAAGAGCCCTTGCCTGATGTATAGATTGATTTTTGTGTTACCTTCTTTGCAGACTTTAATATTTCTGACTTTGCCATTGAAGGATCACCTACCATTAATATGTGTATATCCCCACGCTTCTTATCTGTTTTAACACCACCTAATAATGATAATAATATTGATTCCTTTATGGATCCATAACCAAAAATATGGGGGGCGAATGAATTGATTATTGATTTCTTATATTCAACTGGGTCTTTTTCTGCGAAGTTTTTAATCTTTGCCAGGGCTGACTCATCTGGTTTTATGAAGTTGGTTTCTTCCAAGTCCTCAAGTGATGCCGCCTCTAATACAATCTCATGTTCAATCTGTCTTGCCTGAACGACAGTTCTGAATATACCAGTAACTCTTTTTCTTTGACCAACAAAAACAGTTCCAACATTAGAACCTAGAATCTTACCAGTTAAAATAACTGGAGAGTTGTTTTTGGCTTTCTCCATTGGCTCTTGTAACAGTAATGTTTGTATATCATCCGTTACTAGATTTTCTGTATTAACTTTCATTATACTCTTCTGGCAACTAGGGGTGTCACATTTTAATTGTGGTATTTCTCTGTTAACATCACATGAAACATCCTCACTATTACCACATAACTGGCATACTACCTTACCCTTCTTCACATATGATTTTGGTGCATCTGCTGCTATTACTATACAGTCAAAACACACTGTCTTATTTTCATAATCTCTCACATTAACATCATGCATTTCTATAGTTGAAACACCTGATATCTCTATTTTTAGATTTCTATAATTTGTTTCTGAATCATAATCAGATCCTCTCTTCTCCCTGATTACTCTATAGATTGCCCTCTTTAGAAATTTTACAAAGTCTCCACCAGCCTCGATGAATACATCAGTAAGTGCTGGTGTTGACACATCTAATACAAATGTACTGTTTGGTCTTAATGCATCTATAACATCAGTGTATCTAGGTGCTTCTAATATCTCATGAATCTCATCTACAAATGAAGAATCTGTTCTCATGTTAATATAACTCCTTGCCTAATATTGATAAGGTTTTCTAATTGAATTAATCTTCTGTTTATGTTTGTAAGTCTCTGCATATCAATTTTATTTATGAATGAATTCCATACTGTAATCTCTGCTAATAATGCTGGAATAATAGTATTTGAATCAGTAAAGTTATCCAATCTCATATCATTAGTTCTGTGATTCTCCATATACTCTTTGAGAGCCAACCCAACCATCTTACTAAATGAAACATTGTTTGGTCTTATTTTATCAAAGTCATCAAATGTTTTTTCATTAGATTGTGATATAGATAGAGTTCTAATTTTTGCCATGGGGATCTTAAAATTATCCCATATATAAATCTACTTATTATGTTAATAACTAATGTTATATAACTTATTAACATTTTTTTCTGGTTATACTTTTTCTAGAAAAAAAATTAAAGGGCTGGCATTTCAAACCAGGTTTTAATTCCCTGTCTCTCTAATTTCTGCATCATTAAACCGATTTTGTTTATAGGGAAACAAGCTTTGTGAGTTTTATTATCCTTTTTCCAGCAAAGATTAACGAACATAGAGAGTCTAAGAATAAAGCCCAATATAAAGATAACTAATTATAACTTATTTATATGGCATGATAGATTGGTGTGTGTCCACATCTGCAATAAGTGACTTTGATTTTTTTATCTATTTTTAATCTTTGTGTTGCCTCCCTTATCCTTCTGTTTACAATACCTGTTTTCTGGCTAACTTCAGTATTGGTTAACCCCTTCTTATATTTTTTTATTGCCTTTAGGACTTTATCATAAATGAATTCTTGTTTTGTTTGTATACTAATATCGTCTTTAGAATCAAATACTATCTCATACCGTTTCTTCATATATGATTCACTCTTGCTTTAAGACTTGTACCCAATTCTGCAATATGTTTCTCAAAAAGAATTTTTCCATTTGGTTCTATTATCATTTCAACCATACCAATCTCAGGTGTTGTTCCTGCAACACCACCTCTAAATAGATGAGCATCTGGGTATTTCCAAGCTGGAACAATAACCCCATGTGTATGTGTAAATTCAACGTGACAGAAATAGTGAACGTGGTTTCTTACTATGACATCAACCTTTCCTAATTTGTCAGCCTCATAATGCATATTAGCCATCTCTCTTGATAGTGCTGCTGCCCTAGTTTGTAACCCTTTAGTGAATCCTATATGATGTGAGAAATTAAATATTTGACCATTAGCTTCAACATTGGCATAATAATCAGTTGCCCCACCACCACCATGGGCTTTGTATTTCATAACTCTTGGCATCCTATTTGCTAATATCTCTTCAATATTTGTGGCACCTACCTGGGTGTGATAACCAGATCCTCTAGTAAATAGGAATTGTTTATACTTAAAAACTGCTATTAATTTCATAAAGTCCATCATCTGTGCTTCCAAGTCAGTAGTCCAACTTTGTTGTCCTATCTGTTTTGGGTTAGAACCATCTATTGGTTCCCCATTACACACCATAAGATCTGGGTGTTTTTTTTCTAAACTATCTAAAACATCAAACCAAGCACTGTTTAATACAGACATTATTTTTGTTGGTTTTATCTCTGTTCCGTCTGAAAGAATAGGGTGTTGTGACGCAACTGCAAAATAAGAACCTACATGGTTATCACCAGTACTTAAAATTGATTTTGAACTACCAGACCTTCCTGGTAACTTTAAGAATTTTTTACCTAGGTGTTCACTCTTCATACAGAACCCCTAATTTTTAGTCATATAAACCTTTCGTTTTAATTATTTCTTTAGTTTGGGTTGGTTTATTTTTTAGTTGTTTTCTATATTCTGCATATAACTTCTGGTGTTCTGGAGAATCACTTAAGTGATGAACACATGGGTCTTTTAAATTATATTTTTTCTCACACAGATCACAATAAAACCAAACCTTTGCAAGTCTTGCTTGTCTCTGTGCTTTAAATGCATGGGTCATTTCATAAACAAATTCCTTTGGGTTTTTATTGGCTGGCTTCCACTTACCATTTGGTAGTTTTATCCACTGCATTACCACACACTTCCTTTATCTGTACAATCAAGGTGTGACCCACAATTATTACATATTAGGTGGCAAGTATTTAATTTACTCATTTCATTATCACACTTTGGGCATTTTTCTTTTTTCATTTTCTTTCATTTTTTCTTTGATTTGTTTCAACCTATCTTCAATCTCTTCTGCACTTGCGTTCTTTCTTCTTTTCATAAAAAAAAGAGGAGGGTGAAGTATTTATTGTTTTGGTGGGAACATGGATAAAGATAGCATCATTCTACCTGTACCTTCTGCTTCACGTTCAACAACATATACATCAAGCCCATCACCTGCATCTTTCTCAATGCATTTTTTGACTATATCCTTCCAGTAGTCTGACTTTGCTTGACCAACAACTGCTTTCCCAAACGAATGTCTGAGACCTTCTGTTGTTTTAATCTCTGCAACTTCAGAGCCAAGAGACTCTACGTGTTTCACGTTAAAGCCTTGAACAGTTAATTTTTCTCCAGCAATAATTGCTGTACTGTTCTGGAATGAACCGTCAATATCAACGACTTCAGATACGTTCATGGGAACCCTTATAATTTTACCTAATATAAACCTATCTAATTTTTTGTTAGATGACAAACAGACAAAATTTGATCTGTTAATTTACTTCTTATTTGACCGAATGTGTGTGTCTCTTCATTAAGTGAAGGATACATTGACTTTGTTAAATGATGTGCAACAACTATACATTGTTGAACCATTTCAGCACAAGTCTTAACACCGTCTGGTATTGGAACATCTGGAAGAACTATCTTAACAGCTTCATCCTGTCTTGATCCCTGGGTTTTTGGTTTCCATTCTGAAACTACTCCTCCTTGATCGGTGAAACATTTTTCTGCACAGCATATAGCCTTTGGTGTTTTCTGGTAAAAAATCTTAGTTCCTACTGCCCAAGAGTCACCACAAAACTGACAAGTGCCAGCGTACTTTGCGTTCATTATACTACCCATGGTGTTCTTTATAAATAACCACATATAAATCTTCCTATGGACAAGACAGAACAGATATTATGGATAGTATTGATAGTATCTTTAGTATGCTTCTTCTCTTTAAATAGTGCCTTTAGTCAAGTAGATTTGACTCCGTATGATAAATATGAAAATTTAAAAATTAAACACTCAACAAATCCAAACCTCTGTATATTTGAGGCAGACCCAACATTCACATCAAATTGGAAAGAAATAGAAACCGAAACAAAAATAGCTGTTTATTATTGGGAAGCATCACTTCATGCAGTTACTGGTGGTAATTGGGATATTAATATACTTCCAACAGTTCCTTTCGAGGAACATGAAAACGCAATGGCAGAAGATTACCCAATGTGTAATATCATGATAACATTTGAAGATCATAACCCAGACACCAACGCACTAGGAACTACTGGAATTGACTTTGCTAGTTCTAATCATAAGTACACATTCATAAGGGTATATCTAAACGCAGCAGACTTGCAAAAAATTGAGATAAATATAGGCGAGTTAAAAAATGATGAGGAAGTAACAATAACATTTGAAAACAATAGGAAACCACTTCCTATGAACACGGTTAGAAATATAATCATGCATGAGATAGGGCATGGTCTTGGATTAGGTCATTTCTTTGGAGTTGACCAGGAAAAATCAGTTATGCGACCATCATTAGAACCATTCTCAGATGATGAATGGAATGTTCAATTAGTAGATATTAAAATGCTTATAGAGTTATATGGTGAAGATGGTTTTGGTGGAAATGGATTGCCATATAATCCAAATGCCTGTTATTTCACACAAGATTCTCAATTGGAGGTGTGTGACTAATGGAAATAAAATTCACAACAAAAAACATTGACACAAAACTATATGAAAAATTAATTTTAATGTATATTTATGAACACTATTATCCCACAGATTATAAAAGGTATATGTTGCAAGATAAATGGGTTATAGAAATCAAACCAACAACAGATTATGATACTACATTTTATGCTAATGATAGCAGGGCTGAAGAGTTAGATTTTAGTATACCTCATGGGGTTACTGGTAAAGGAAATATTATTTGCTATGTAACAGACAGTAAGAATAGTTTAATTTTATTACAAAATATGTCAGTAATATGTCATGAATTGGCACATATGATACTTCAAATATACTATCCAGATAAAATAGTTGCTATGAGATATAATGACTTTCATGGCAAAGCTGGTGACATGAGGAAATTCTTTAGTTGTGAAGTACATGATAGAGTAGCAGAAGGTAGGGTAAGACAGTTTGAATACAAACTATCAAGGTGGAGAAAACTAAAATTCATAGGTGTTGATATTGAGAATCTATGTAACACGAGAGAAATGTGTAATATTGCAACTTTGTAAAGACTTATATAAGGCTATATTTAATTAACTCCATGGCAAGGAGAAAAATTGAAAACTCTCACACGACTATAAGTATATTATGGAAAGATAAAGAAGATTTCCGTAAGCACGCAAAGGTTGTAAAGAAGACAAGGACAGGTATCATGCATGAAAGCGATGCAGTTTTATTTCAAAGGGTTCTACAGTTTTATAACCAACATCATCATACAACAGAATCAGCAAAATCTACCTATCCTTCTCAAGATACAAACCAGCAAGGTTAGAGTGCCTTCTTATCCACTTTATTTTTATCTTATCTGTTAGTCTTCTTTTACATTTATCATGTAATGGTTTTAATGTTTCAGTTGTAACCCTCCATCTTCCATTAATTTGATTGGCAACCAATAGAGAATCTGTATAAATATCAACACTTCTATTCTTATGATTATTATTAATATATTCTAGACAATATAATAATGCCAGATATTCTAACTCATTATTTGTTGGGTTTCCACCACGAAATTTTGTTATTGTTTTATTCTTGAAAGTATCTACTAGGCATATTTTTGATCCCCTGGTTCCACCGTCTATATAAATCTTCACTGTTTAGGCTTTGGATTCTTTGATGTATAAGCTTTACGGCATTCATTACTACAATAAATTCTCTGTCTTCCCTTATATCTCCATGGTAATGTGGCATTACATTCTATGCAATGTTTAGGATCATCACGCCTCATATGATTTGTTTATATATAAGCTATTTAAGCTTTTTCTTCATCTTCTGTTTTTGTGTAGTTTAAGCCCCATGTATTTGTGTTAACATTGGCAAATTTCTTTGTTTTGTATGGTTTGACATCAGAGTAAACAAAGTTTGCTGCTCCCTGGGTTGCAGTTGTTGCACTTCCACTACTTGTGGAACCAACATCTTTCTTCTTTCCAGTTGCTGGATCATATTCTGCATCTTTTGTTTCTGGTTTTAATTCTTCATGTTTAAATTCTTCATCTTTACTATCATGTGATTGTCCTTCATAATCTTCTGGTGCATCAACTGTTCTTGATTCGTTTGTTGACACTCCTATATTTGGTCTTCCACCTACAGTGCCTAATGTTGTTTCTTCTACATCTGATTTATGAGATCCAGTTGCTGGGTCATAATCTGCATCTTTCTTCTGATCATCATTTTGGCTGTTTGTTCTTTCATGATCTTTACTTTCTACCTCAGCAGACTCACCATCTTCATATGTGAATCCCTCTTTGGTCAAAACTTCTTTTAATTCATTTGGTAAATTATCCCATGATTTTGAAACAAATCTTGGTGATGGGGCGTGTGCTGCCTTCAAAGCAGATATTCTCTCTGAACTATTCATGTCATCCCATGTCTTGTTTACAATAATATCCTTAACAAAAAATGTATCATTAATATGTATATCAGAAAATGTTCCATCTTCCTTTGCTACTGTTATATATGAACTACCCATTTTAACTACTATACCTCTTCCATCTTTGCCGTTATCATAATAATGTATATCATCTCCTACTCTAGTATTTTTTATCTTGTTCATATCAGTCATCTTCTTGCTGTTTCTAGATCGTTGCCCTATATAAGTTTCACTTATTTGTGGCTCATTGGGGTTATTTTGGTTAAATGCCTGTCCTGGATCTCCATATCCTATACCATCCTTCTCTTTTTCATGCTCTTCAGCGATTGTTACATCACCAGATATTGTTTTTACTGGTTCTTTATGTACTTCTTCATTAGGATTTTCTATTGGTTCTGATTCAGTTGCTCTGAAAGTTGGCTTTGGATTACTCCATCGTGACAATTCAGAATGACCAACCTCATCTGGATCCATTGATCCAGCAGGCTGAAATATTGATCTGCCTTGCACAGTTCTCCACTTACCAGCCTCACCTGTATTTGGGTTTGCTATTGATGGATGTTTCCAAGGTTTCTTTACCTGCTCTACCATATATGTCCTAACAGGTTATTATATTTAAAGTTTAACCAAATAATGCTTTCTTTAAGCCCTTTCCTACATCTAAAACATACCAACCCTGACCACCAGCGACTGCTTTACACGCCAATACCAAACTGTCTGGGTAGTCATCATGCTCGTCTGATTTAATCTTCATAATACCTGTTTCAGTATATTCCCTTCTTAAATATGATAATTGGTATACCATTTTATCAATGCTTTTTAGTGTTATTTTATGATTTTCAAATAATAATCTTAGGTTCTTATACATATCTGCCTTCTCTTGAAGTGTAAACATAACACCCCTACAAGCCAATCCCTGCTCTCTAGCTAGGTCAATTAACCCACCTCCAAGACCAGTTTCATCAACATAAATTGTTTCTACATTGTAATCTCTTGCAAGATTATTCATCTTACCACATACATCAACAACATTTGATTGTGATTCTGCTTCAACATATTCTACAAATACATTGTCCTTTTCATCAACACCAACAATAGTGAAAACTGTTTCATCTCTTCCAGTTCTAGCAACGTCAACACCCATGAAGTTTCTTACACGACCACTTGGTCTTTTGTCGTTTACTGCTTCTTGTATCAACGAGTTTGGTATTAATGCATCACCAATATCCAAAAATTCTCCTTCGACTTCTTGTACATATTCTTCTCTTGTTAGTTTCTTAATCTCTTCAATAAACGAGGGATCTTCTTGAACAAGTGGGTTGTCTGTGCTTTTAACGTGGAATTCTGTCCACATTCCTTCTGGGTTTAATCTCTTAGAATTTTGACAAGCTTCAAAGAAGTATCCAGACTTACTAAACGGTGTTGATGTTAACCAAACTCTAGCCTTTGTTGCCATACCAGATGGTAAGAATGCTCTTAATATTGATGTCTTAATAAAACTGCATTCGTCTGCAATTATAACATGAGGAGAATAACCTCTCAATGAGACACCTGTTTCACCTGTTGCCCTAGTTACAATTTTACTCATTCCAGTATTGTCTAAAAAGTTAACCCACATTTCTGTCTGTGTATTTCTAACAATAAATCCTTTAAGGAAATCATTATTAATCAAAAGACTTCTTATCCTATCGAACATAATTGTAGCCTGGTTTTGTGTAGGTGCCGCTATAACAATAGTACATTCATTAGTTACTGTGTCTAATAATACTGGAGCAAAGAATGCAAAATGTACTGCCTTAACAGCAGTTGACATTGTTTTACCTACCTGTCTACCTGATCGATATACTATAAATCTATCTCTACAATCCACATATTTTTGATTGTATGGGAATAGTTTGTGGTTAAGAAAAATCTCACTGAACTTACTTGCGTTGGTTGTGCATTCTGATATTACTTGAAGAAAATTCTTCCTCTCTTCAATTACATCCTTTTCTGGTCTAGCCATTAGTGAAACTCCTTTCCACATCCTAAGCATTCAGAATATCCTTTTGAATGACCATCGTTTTTACCCCAATGCCATTTGTATCCCTTAGAACTACCACACCCAGTACAACTATCTCTATATTCTGCCATTATGACTGTCCTGTATGCTTTGTTTTAATATGTTCAATTACCTCTTGGGAGTCCTTAAACCCAGTCTTTCCACACCATATACAATGTTTAATATTATAAACCTCATTCATCTACCCACACCCACTTTCCTTTTGTGTTTAACTTTATAGGTTTCTTTGGTTTTTTCTTTTCTTGTAATTGGTTTAAAAATACCATAGAATTGGCAAGCATATATATTAGTTTGGTTCTTTCTGACCCACTAGCCATTGTAAGTTTTTCATTAATCTCCTCAATATACTCATTTAATTCTTCCTCATCAGGTAAAACAAAATCCTCCCTTTCAAACAAACCAAACATATTTTTTAATCCCATCTTCCATCTCCTCTCTTTATTCTAGTCTTTTTCCAATCTTTGGCATACCATCCTATTGTGGCTCCACCAGCAAAATATGCCATACATATCAGCGTAAACATTAAATCACCTATTGGCATTATTCACCACTTTTCTGTGCCTTTATCTGTCTAAAGATATTTGCAATGTCTCCCTCTTTGGTGTATTCTGCCTTTTCTGTTACAACTATCTTACTGTTTAATTCATTAATAGATTTAACAACGTTCAATAATGTATTAATTTCACTTTTTGTATTCCTATCTGGTATGTTTCCATCAAGCTTAGCCTGTGTTAATGCCATTAATACATTCTCGAATGATAGTTTTGCTAGCATATCCATCATTGACTTTAGATCTTCTGGATTTCTAGTATCCATTTCATTAATGAATTTAACAAAATCTTCTCTTATAGCACACACTGCACCCTTTTCATACTTTGGACACTTACCATTACCACCGTCTTCAATACTCCTATAGACACATTGATCACATAGTGCTGGAATGTTTGCCGTTTTAAAATGCTTTACGGCATTAAACTTTGATATAGTTTTACGCTTATCCTCTACTACTATGTTAGTATTGCCTATTGGCTTTATTTTGAATAAACTATCATCTTTACCCATGAGTAACAATTATCAAATCAATTAATAAAGTTTTCTGTATATATATTATATGACTCACACATAGGCATAAATAGTAATGCGATAGGTGCTTTTAGTAGAGCATTATACTCACCATCTATTATTTGTTGTGTTGTTATGCCTACCTTTTCTAGATTTTCCTTGTATTTCTCACAATTATATCGTAATATTGGTATCATACCCCTGCCTTTTTCAGCAAAATACATGGATGTAGTTGAGTTGTTTGTCCAAATTTCAGTCTTCTTAGTCATTGCCGCAGATATCCAACCACTTGTATCAATACTTTCAAACACTCTTCGTTGAATGTATCTTCCTTTTGCCAACCCATGATATCTTAAATTACCAGGGAGTTTCCTAATTTGGTCTTCCGTTTCTAGTTTTCCCCTGACTTCTCCCAAACATACATATGAATCTGCCTTAAGATTTAACTGTGATAAATGGTGTAAATAGTTTCCTTGAAGTACTGGTAGTGTCCAATCAATGCCACCTTCTCTTTCCTTCTTCAAATACTTTATAGTATTATCCATATCATAAAAAACATCAAACTGTGTAGCATGATCATACATCTCTCTCTTCTTTTTAAGAAAATCCCAATATTTCTCTGGATCACCTTTTGTTCCAGCAACTACAAAAATAGATTCAAACTCCTTTCTAAACTTATCGATATTAGCATATGAATATCTATGCGAAAGCATGACATTTTTAACACCACAGTCTCTTAATGCTTCAAGGTGTGCCTTATTATTGGCGTTAAGATAGATCTTCAATATCGTCTTCCAGAACCCATCTTAATGCACGTATCATTCCTCTTCTCTCTTCGTCTGGGATTTTTATGAATTTTAAAGGAACTTTAATACTTGTTATAGATTCATGCAAAATCATTTCTTTCTGGAATAAAAGAAGATCTCTTACTAACTCTTCATTCTTCATATGATTCCCTATTATCAGTGAAACACTTGCTTGCATAGGGGCACATTCCATCACATAAGAAACATTTTGTTCTCTTTGGTAATGTTTTATTTAATAATGCATCTTTAATTATTGTTGCCTTTCTCTTCATATCTTCTACTATATCTTCATATGGTTGTAGTTTGAAAGATAGACAGACAGGTTTATCTCTGACATCTTTTTCAATTTTATTTGAGATATATATAACACATCCAAAATCAGCATTTATACCATAACATTTGTGAAGTAAAACACGGTATCTATTTATCTGATCCTTATGGCTGTCACTTGGTTTTGAAGTAGCCTTTGAGAAATAACCAATACTTCCAGTTGTTTTCTTGTCACATATTACCCATTTATCACCAACCTTCATCAAGTCATCTATACTTCCATAGATAATATCCAGGTGTTTTGGGTCATCTTCTGGTATTGCTTTTGCTTCTTCATATGTTAATGGCTTATCTTCAACATAATCCCAAGCAAGAAACTTTTCATGATGCTCATCATCTGCTAATTGTGAATTAGAATGAACAACTTGACCAAAATATAATGACTTTGTATCCTCAGTTGACATCATTTTTGGATAAATTTTTCCATATATTGTGTATCTGTCACATGGTTTAATTACATCTGATACATGGATTTTACCAAGCCTTTCGGTTTCCATAGCTTCCATTTGGGCTCTACGAAATTCAAAGTATATTTCATTATTAATATCTTCAAGCTTGATCATGAAGAGTCTTAAAATTTAACCCAATATAAACGTATCTAATATGACTCGTCTATTGAAAAAGAGAATGATTCCGTCTGTTCTGAAATATCTCCGTTTGAATCCAATAATTCAACTTCTCCTTCCCATTTTCCAGCCTTTGCATTTGTTGCATCTGTTGCAGATAATGCATATGAAACAACACCATTTGCTCTATCACTGAATGTTAAAGCACCGTTTATTTGTAGTGTTCCGTCTGGTTTCCAAACCTTCCATCTTCCAGTTGCATATGTTGTTGTGTTTGAAATATTCTTTGCTGAACCTGTTGCATCAGAAATTGTTAACTGAAGTGTAGCACGGCTACCAGCCTTAACCTTATATTCGATTGCTCTTGGTATCATATCCATGCTCATTTCTAATTACCTGCTCCTTTTGCAGACTTATTCCTTTTAAAGATTCTTGCTATTCTACTCCTATTGAATAATCTGGCAGTCTTACCTCTCCTAAAAGTTCTTGTTACCCTATTTCTTCCAGCTATTACAAGTCCTTCCATTACGTTTTTAATAGTTGATTCTGAGATCTGAACAGTTTCAGATATTAATCTTGTCATTGCTTTTAGCCTTGTTGTATTTTCAGAAATACTTAATGATTCAGAAATCCTTTTAACCATTCCTAGTGCAGTTAACTTTGTTTCTGAAATATGTAATGATTCATTAATAAATATGGACATAAATTTGAAAGAAAGATATGAATCAACTATACCTAGTGTCTCATTAATCATTTTTACTAAGGTTCTTGCTGACCCATCAAACTCACTTATACTTAATGATTCGTTTATAGATTTTAATCCAGTACCAAGTCGTGTTGCTGTTTCTGACAAACTTAATGATTCGTTTATATGCCTTACCAAAGTTCTGAATGATCCATCGAATTCACTGATACTTAATGATTCATTTAATACAATGTATAAAGCCATAAACTTATTTACACTTTCAGAAATTTGTAATGTCTCATTTACAAATTTTAGCAGACCATTAATTTTATTCTTTGCTTCGTTTAATTCTAATGTTTCTGAAACAACTCTAGACATCACACCCAATCTATTTATTACTTCTGCAAACTGAACAGTCTCTGATAAAATCCTGGTTAGTGCCCTAACTGTTAACTGAGTTTCTGATAGTTGTAGTGTTTCATTTATTGGTTTTATACCAGTACCAAGCCTATTTACTGCCTCTGATTGTTCTATGGTTTCTGCTATTATTCTGAACATGGTTCTTACATTTCCATCAAACTCTGAAAGACTCTCACTCTCTGAAATCACCCTAGCCATATTTCCTAATCTTGCCAAACTTTCAGATGTTTGTTCTGTTTCATTAAGTATTTTTATTTGACCTCGTATGTAATTCAATGCATCAGACATTTGTTCTGTTTCATTAACTACTCTTAATAATCCAGTTAACCTTACAACAGCTTCACTTATTGATATACTCTCATTTAATATTTTAATAATTACTGGGTCTCTATCAAAAACTGCTGGTAGTTCAGTTTCCTGGGCAAATGTATTATCTTGAAATATATTGGCTTGAAATGTGAGTCTCTTAAATTTACCTTGAAATATATTCCTTTGAAATACATAGCCACCCCAAGTATTATCTTGGAATGCATTATCTTGGAACACATTATTCTGAAATACAGCTCCTACTTTAGCCAAGATATACCACTATGTTAGCTGTACCCAAGCACTACTATGTCGAACGTATGATTTATGAGTATCTAATTCATCAAATATAGTGCCAGCTTGAATATTTGTTGGTTTGGTGTCAGATGACAATCCTTGAAGCCTTCTGCCTGATAGATATTTAATGGTCATGTATCCCACGCCTCATAATAATTTATGTTTAATGTCGTTGTATTACCACTATACGAATATGCCTTGACCACTGGTTGCATTTTATCATTGTTACCTGTTGGTAAATTAGTTGTCTTTGATGTTCCAGCCACACCATCTACTGAACACGTTATTGAGGTTGCTGTATTAACAAGTTTGTAAACATGACGATTTGCATCTCTTGATATGCCTGTTGAAGTAGCTGTTTGTGCAGTTCCATCACCTGATAAAATATATACTGTTGTATATCCATTATCTAATTGAACAGCAGTAGTTTTGTATGCGTTATCTTGTCTATAATCATTTCCTAGTCCAACTATTGTACCACCACTAGATGTTACAGTTTTTCCAACATAAATTACTCCACTTGCTCGCGATGAAAATTGTCGTTTTAGATTAAAATCTAAAATTGCTGCATGAGTGTGTGATGCATTGTTAATCATTTTTAATCCACCATTAACTGAATCATCCATCTCTATTGTATAACCTGCATTACTATTACCTGTATTCCAAACATGATCATCTAATGAATGCCCACTAAACCATTCTACAAAGTGTTGTTTTTGTGTGTAACCAAGACTTCTTCCAAATGAATCATTAATTGAATCAAATGGTTTGGTAAACCAACACGTTCCATTGAAAGTTTGAATATTACCTGTATCAGTTTCTATGAAGATTGAACCTGAATCAGCATTAGTTGGTTTTGTATCTGTTGAAAGTCCTATGATTCTACCACCGTCTAGATATTCTATCGCCATTTCAATCCTCCAATTATTTCATTAACTCTTTCAACTTCGATTTCCTTACCTGTGGTTGTATTGTTTCTTTCTTTCGTTGCATTTTGAACCAAATCTGTTCTAACATTCACTATCTTACCACCATATTTATCTAATATTCTCATTACTTTCTTTTCTTCTGAACTAGCAAAAGTAAACTGTGCATCTACATACGCACCCATTAAATGATCCGAGTTAATCCATGTGCAGTTGAAACCTTCAATCTTTGGCAACATTCTTCCACCACAAGACATTCCACTACTGCTTGAAAATAATTCAGAATAAATTCTATTGTTAATGTCTTGTACTGCTGGTAATTTCATAACTTGTTTTTCACATTCACCAACTACCATTTTACCACTAACTAAGTTAGGAAATCTTACACGTATTTTCTTAGTCTTGTTTATGTTCATGTGTTGTATGCCTCATAATATCTAACTAAGCCTTCAATGACACCTGATCCCTCACTGTTATTTACATTAACAAAAGGTTGTAATTTTGTATCATACGCATCTGGTATATCCGATGTGGTGGCAGCAAGAACACCATCTATTGTACCTTCTGAACTTGATGTCTTTGTTTCTATTTTATAACAATGCCAATTATTTTCCTCACCTGCACTTAAACCTGAATCAATGGCAGTATGACTATCAACTTTAAATTTTATATTATTATTATATGAATCTGCATACCATCTAATTTCGCTTTTTGCCTCTGCCATTAAATTACCATTCATTCCCATAGACATAACACCATAATTTGTTGTGACTAATTTTGAAACAATTATACAAACAGAACCATTTATTGCAAATGGTCTAAACTCATTTCCACCAAAATCAATAAACGCTGTTGTTCCTGCGTTGTTACCCTGTGTCTTTAATGATAGTCCACCATCTACTGAATCTGATATGGCAATAGTTTCTGTGCCTTGACCACCTTCTTTCCATCTTTTTGCTGATGATCCAACTTTTTCTAAAGATGCACCTGTAAACCACTCTACAAAGTGTTGCCCTGCTACAGTTGTTAGTGGGCAAAATTGTTCGTATAGTGAATCTTTAACTTCGGTCATGTGTTATACGCCTCACAATATCTTATCCAAGTTTGTCCATCAGCAGAACCTTCTGATTGAAGACCAAATGATACTCCCATGTTTTCTATTGGTAAATATGTTGTGCTTGTTGCTTCGGTTACACCATCTATTGTCAAAACAGCAGATGAAGGCTTACATTCTACTGAAAAAATATGCCAATCTGTGTCCATACTTGATGTTGTTACATATGTAGAACCACTATAATCTGATCCGTTTGCTGTTCTTAAAACCCATTTTGAATTTGTATTATGATGGGAAGTTATTAACCCAGCACCTGAAGCTACACCACCAAATGCATCAGGTCTTAATTGTTTGTCAAAACCTGATTCACTAGCTTGATACTCACCATTAGCAGAAAACTTCTGAATAAAAATTATCTTTGAACCACGACAATTAAATGGTCGCATAGTTTGAGTACCACCTATTGTTCCACCAAATCCTATCCCTGCTGAATCATTGTCGTTTGATCCACCTTGTAATGATAATCCATCATCTGTCATTGATATTGTTTCTGTGCCTTGACCATAAGCTTCCCATCTTAGTGTATCTAATGCATCACCTGAAAAGTGTTCTACAAACCTTGTTCTTGGTTTTATATCACTTGCAAATAATTCATGTAATGATGTGGTCATGTGTTCCATGCCTCCACATATCTAACCCAAAATTTTCGTGCCACAGATGGTGGCGTATAACCATGTTTTGCTCTAACCATTGGTTGTAGTTTTGTATTTGCTGCAAAAACTGGCGATGTTATTATACCTGATAAAACACCATTAACTGATGCTTCTTCACTACTAGTTTTACATTCTATTTTGTAAGTGTTAAAACCTGTTGGTGATGCTTGACCAAGTTTTAGTGTCTGATAAGTTGGACTTTGAGATGTATCTTGAATTTGAAAATGAACAACATTTGGCGTTGACTTGTCTGATGACCAACCTGCATGGGATGACATGACATAACAATGTTCAGGTATATCATTAACTGTTGGATCACCACCAAACCCTGAACCACGTTGATCCATATCAAATTCTGATGCCTGTGTAACAATCATAGCACAACCACGACCATCATACTGTCTTATATTGTTGAAATGAATCTCACCCTGACTTACACCTGTAGCAGATGTAAAACATAAACCAAAATCACTCATAGCCCATGTACCTGCTGAACCTCCCGAATTACTTGTTGTCCAATAATCTGTATTCAATGATTTACCTACAAAATAATCTACAAAGTGCTGTTTCATTACTGTCGTAAATCCACCATTCATCATTTCGTATAATGATTTTGTCAATTTCCTAATCCTCCATGTGTATTACCTTCGTTTAATACTACTGTTGCACCTGTTAATTCAGGTATGTCTAATGAACTGTAACTTGTTGCACCAAGCAATCTGTCATCTAAACTAGGATAACAAATGTAATAAATTTGAAATTCAGGTGTTAGTGCTGTATAGCAAGTGTGTCCTAATTCATTTATGTATTGTTCTTCTGCCCACACATTTAAATACATACTTCCAATTAATGCTAGAATTGCTACTCCTACCCAAAATGAAATGGCAAGTGCCTTTTCTATGATCAATGATTCCAAGCCTCACAATATACTGCGTGAACGTCACTGTCTGGGTATTTTTGATTTAGAAATGGTTGCATACTATAAATTGACATCCCTGATGTCCTTGTGGCTTTTATCACACCATCAATATAACAATTAGCACTTGTATTATTTTGTTCTAGTTTGTAAGTTTTATAATCTGCTGCTACTATGACAGGTAAGTCTGTGTTTGTTCCAGCTTCGGTTGAATGATTCATTGTGTAAAATCCAATATAACTTGAAGCACCTGTTGGAACGTTAATTTTAATTCCGTTTAACCAATAACTAGGCATTGTTCCACACATTCCCCATGCACCTTGCGAAGCTGTTATATCATTAGTTCCATCTAGTGAAGCTGGCATTGGTAACGTAAGTTTGGCAACCCAAATAATTGTACTACCATCTGTTCCACTTGCATTAAATGGTTTTTTATCATTAAATGCCAAAAGAGATTGCTGTGATGATCCACTACCTGTTCCTTCTAACGTATATCCACCATCAACACCATCATGTGTGGTACTGCCTGTGTTGTTTCCACCATTGTCTGTTAATGCCCATCTTCTAGTAGTAGGTAATTCTTTGCCTGTAAACCATTCAACGAAGTGTTGTTTAGCAACAGTTGATAACGGATTTGTTATCTCATAAACTGATCCGAAGGTCATGTGTTATACGCCTCCATATAATTCACATGAAGCTGTGCAGTTGGTGTGCCTGTGCCATGCCATACACTTGCACAAGGTTGTAAATTATTAGTTGGTAAACTACCTGTCTGTGTGGTACTACTTTGAAGAACACCATCAAGTGATATTGTTGAGTTTGAAGATGTTGATTCAATTCTTGTAACGGTTCTATTCTGATGAAATGCTACTGATGTATCTGCCCATGTTTCACTTGCATATCTAAATCTAATGTATGTTTGACCACTATGAGCTTCACACATCAACATTTGTCCACCTGCGTAAAAACTTGTGCCTGCTATTAATCCAACATCACTAAAATGATTTGTGTTTGCATAGTTTACGTCTGGCTTAAAAACACAAATAAATACAGAAGCTTGAGGTGTATATTGTCTTTCACCATCAAAATTAATTTCTGTTGCGTGATTTGTTCCATTTGATGTTTGTAATAGTAATCCACCATTAATTGAATCTGACATTGTTGCTGTGCCACTACCTGTTACATCTGTGTTCCATCTACTAGAAAGTTGTTTTCCACTAAAGAAATCCCAAAAATGCTGATTAGTTTCATCTGCATAGTTTAATGATAGACCAGCAGAATTATTTGGTTGATTTCTTTCTGTCCAATCACCATAATATTTTATGTATTCTTTGCCTGTATTTGTTTCTGTAAAAATTGTTCCATCAACGAGATTGATTACATCAGGTCTTGTATCAGTTGATAAACCTGTTATTCTATTGCCACCTTTGTAAGCTATAGCCATGATGATATCACGCTATCTGTACTTCTACTGCTGCACCGTTCTTCCAAATTTTAGTGAAGACTCCTTCCGTATTAGAATCTATCTTTTTAATATAAATGTCTCTGTCACCAGACCCAACTGTTCCGAATGAACTTGCTGTTCCAGCATAATTTGTTGTTGTGGTATTTGAAAATGCGTGTACTATAGTTGCACCACCACCTGCACTAGCCCATGTTAAACCACCAGTGTTACCTGATTGTGCTTGTAGGAAAAGTCCGTTTGTTGGTGAGTTGCTTACTTTAAGATTTGCTTCATCAACCATATTGTCTGCTATTGTTGCTGCATTACCTGATGATGTTACTTCGCCTGTTAAGTTTGCGTTGGTTGTTACTGTGTCTGCATTACCTGTAACATTACCTGTCACTGCACCTGTAAATCTCACTCCAGTTAAATTACCTGTACTTGGATTATATGTTAAACCTACGTCAGTTTCAATTTCTTGAGCACCTGTTTGTGCATCTACAAATGTTGGATATACTGTTTCATTTGCAGAATCATTTGCTGCTGATGTTACTGTTCCAGCATTACCAGTGGTATCTTGATTTAATGTTGCTACTCTGCCTGCTGCCAAAGTACCTGAACCAATATTTGAAGCATTTGTTGTATCTGTTGTTGCACTAGTTGCAAATCCAGCCTCTGCTAATGTATTATTAACCCATGCTGATCCGTTCCATTTTAATAATTCACCTGAACCTATGGATGAAATTGTTACATCCCCAATATCTGATACTGCATTTACCACTCCTCCACCATATCCATACCAGTAATTTCCTTTTCTAATTAGGATTGTTGGACTTGTTTCTGAGAGTGTTTCATTGGCATTGCTTACTGTTTTTACCTGACCATTTGATGATGGACTTGAT
>VTLG01010945.1_pt1 | contig 62203 bp, 98 predicted proteins | sample 4694571 | NCBI WGS metagenome assembly VTLG01 (sample SAMN12604809, study PRJNA352737) | marine metagenome | biome: ENVO:00000447; feature: ENVO:00000209|ENVO:00000569|ENVO:01000036; material: ENVO:00002151; isolation source: viral sequences binned using virsorter ...
GACAGCATTATCTATTGAATTATTATCTGTATCAAAATCTTTGCTATCTTCTATTTCATATGTATCTACTTTCTTCAATCTAAGTCATACCTCATCTCTTCAAAATTTTCATACTCACCTACTAAATCATTATCATTAGCATATGATCTGCAATCTTCCATGATGTAATCACCAAAGATAGGAAAGACAATACGATTGTAAGTAAATAACTTTGCCTTACTATATATATTATACATAATCATATAATCTACCATAGTTATCTCCTAAAAAAGGAGAGGATTAATCCTCTTGATCATCTGAATGATTCAGATGACCAGAAGGATATGCCTTTCTTTCTTCAGGTGTTAGTGGTACGTTCATACTTAACCACCTACAACTGGTTTAGTTATACTAACTTGACCACTTGCATCTCTATTAATTACTGTGTTAGAAGGAACTCTTGCCCAACCTTCACCAGTAATATTTAAGTTGCTACCTTCAGCAACTTCTGTACTGATATTGATAGGAATGAATCTAGATTGACTATCATATTGTAATGATACCCAACTACCTTGTTTCCCATCACGTACTAATTTGTCTTTTTCAAGACCACTTAGCTGAGAATCTACGACAGTTTCAAAACTAACTGTTTCAATTCCCTGTTTTTGTATGTCGCTTTGCCACATTTGAAATCCTTCGAGATCAAATTGACCGTTGCGATCTGTATTCTTTACTTGAGTTTCTTGCGTACTCATTTTAAATTACTCTCACGAGTTTGTTTTACTGCTTCAATGTGTGAGCAGTAGCCTTTGTGTTCTCCAGCAGGGCAACTACAAATAAATATACCCTGTGTGTCCACGTTTACATTATATAATTTACTACTTGTAGTAGACTTTACAATGTATGCTCTATCATCTACTTCCATAACATTACCTGCCATGATAATAGACTGTGCTTTACTATCGATATGTTCACTCATATCTCTTTCCTATTACTAAGGGAGATAGAAACGAACAACGAAAGGGGTTAAACGCTGGGGTTTTATAAACCTTCCGACCTGCCCTTACCTAAATCATATTCATACCAATCTAATAATCTATTTATTATTTCTTCTTTAGTACGTCTACTATTCATATTACCTAACCTATTTAATTCATCCAATGCTATGTAGAAATTATTATCTTCATGATTACTAATCAATGCAGGTAAGTAAAGAAATCTCTTACCACATATTTTTCCTTGATTTACATAGTGTCTTACTATTTTTATATCATCTTCTTTAGTCATCTTCATTCTCCCAATCAATAACAATGTACTCAACTTCACCTCTAATTATATTAGATGAAGCCGTACTACCTATTGGATTGTGTCTTTCTTTATGTCTTAACATTCTATCACGTATGTCATCATCATCTATGTTAAACTCTTGACCACATAGATTACATCTTACGCTAGTCATGTTATTGTTCACACCCACATAAACTACAGTAATCATCTGGATATTCTTTGAGTTCTCTCTTACATATAAAACATCTGTCAAAGCATGAACCATTCTTTGCTCCACATGAAACACAGAATATATAATCTATGTTTAGTTTCATGATTGCGACACACCTTTAGCTAACCTGCGTGAAAACATATCTAACTTGCGACACACAGGGCATAGACCGTCAGGTAATAGTTCACCCATACTAAAGCCTAACTTATTACATCTTTCACATCTCATACTTACCATGCTTCTCCGTCTTGGTTGAACTCATCATATCTTAATGACATCTCGCCATCTTCAGAGTATGATACCTGTTGATGATAAGGACATGACTCTGGTTCATTATCATATACTTTACGAGCAGTTTCAAAGCCACACATATTACAGTATACATTCTGCGTTTCTGTCATGTATATTCCTCCTCAATTAGAACATCATCTTGCGTGATATCCACACCTCTATCTCTTTCATTTATTAGTTGAAGTGCTCGGTCAATTAATGCTTGACGTTTGCCTTCATCTTCCCATTCATTTGCAGAGTCACCAATCATAACAAAACTGTTGGCTATAACATCATCAGTTAAAAGAACTGCGACTTCTTCATCTGTTCCATTAACTGCACATGATTCTCCTTCTGCATTGTAGAACATCATCTGCCACATATGATGTCCTTCTAATTCACAATAATGTGTGCCACCTATGTTATCTTTAAACATAGAACACATTACCATGAGTATTTCACCTGAATAAATAACATATTCATTTTGACCACGCAGTTAATAAGTGCTAGTCCACTCAACGCATAACAAACGACCATATGGTTTGATGTTATGTACTTACTTGATCGACATCTTATCACTTGCGTGTGTATCATAAAAAACTGGGGAATTGATACTGACTAGGTATCAAGTTTATACCCTACTCTAAACAATCATCACAGACACATAATCTACGTGCTTTAAATGATACTCTTGAGTTCTTCACTAGGCGATTACATATCTTACCATTCTCTTTCACATTCTTACAATGAAAGAACTTTGCTGAACGAACAGCATTAGCATGGTCGTTTACTATGTTTTGTTGAGATTTCTTATGAGAATTTAACTCATGATTCTTCATGAGTATTTTCATATCTTTCTCAACCAACAAGCCTAACAAAGCAAAAGTATTACTACCACTTGATGTGATGTATCTTTTTGCACGTATTGGTGTGATACATTCAGTAATCTTACTGAATTTACCATCTATAATACTACCTGTTTGCTTGAGTTTTCTACTCTTGCGATAGTATATATTACCTGCGTTTCTTTGTTTGATTTCCTCAATCAATTCTTGTTTGTGGCGATACAATATGTCTAGTGCTTTACCTTCATCAGTAATTCTTCTACGAACTACCTCTTTATCAGCTTGGTCTTTCATTTGACGAAGTGTTCTACTAATAAGTAGACCACCACTAGGTATCTCAGCTATTTTCATAGCTCTTATTTGATTTTGCAACCTGCGTGTTTTTTCACCATCTGATAGAACATATCTATCACTCTTGAATTGGTCGAGAAATTCTTGAGGGTTTTTGCCGAACCTTTTTAATAAGGCTAGGTCACCATGAGATACTTTAAGAGTCAAGCTCTAGTTCCTCTCTTACATCTGCGACCATATCTTTTACCTTGTTTTCCATCAATGATATGGAATCATCAGATATATATTTGTAGTATCTACGATACTCATTACCTGATGTCATTGATATGATGTCGCTTAACATTTGTGAGAGAACATTGACATTAAGTGTCATAATGTCAGCGAGTTCTAACTCTTTACGTATGTCGTCAGCATAGAGATCAAATCTTTTGCTGAACTCACGGTTTACATTATCTATTGAAGACATTGTAATTCCACCGACATATATAATACTCTATTCGATATGATGTTTATCATATACCAAACAAGTTGATGACCTTTGTATATATATGTCGTCTATGGTTCAATGACCTTTAGGTATGATTGATACTGCCACCTGAAATGGTGATATGTATGTTAGTAATACTAGAGTTTTTTGATTAGACACTCACGTCTTTTACATATATACATAGTAGATGTTATTATGCTCACGGTTGCAATCCGTACTGTTTTAACTACATATAATGTGTGGTCTTTCAATATACCTTTTCGATTTATATTATTCATATAATTATCGAGGTTTATTAAAAAATAAAAAAAAAGAGAGAGGTATATATTATACCTTTTGTATCTTTCTGCCCATTAATTTCTCAATGGTTTTTCGTGCTGTTGGTGGAATTTTACCACCTTTGAATGCTATTGCTGAGCACATATGACCATCATATCTACCCTTTACGACACGACCATCAACACTTTTTGCTAATGCAAAAAGCTCTTGACCTTCAGTAGCTTTCCAATCTATGAAGCTACCAAATGTGATGTATGATCTAGACATATCATCACCTTGTGTCATACCATAGCCATTCTCATCTAACATTTGTTTGCCATCTTCATCCATTACTTTCTTTCGTGGATGTCCAATAGCCAATGTTAGACCAACAACATCTCTTAGATGATCTACCATTATTTTAGTAGATGCTTTTTTTCCTTTTGTTGTCGAAGATTTACTAGGTTGTGCTTCTTCACTCTCTAAACGAGCTTCTAATGAAGCTATACGTTCTAGTAGTTCTTCTACCTTATCTTTTGGCATGGGGTTAGTAAAACTCGGTGGAATAAAAACGTTCCGAAAATCGGTGGGTTTAAATACCACCACGCCCAGCCCTCGTGGTTTCATCTGATACTCAATGTATCAATAAACAATTTACAGAAAAAAACTGCGACAACAATTAAATTAGAGCTACGAGCTACGTATATATATCATTAATCTGCGAGGGATATTAATCTACGAGAATCTACGAGATACATAATGATAAAAACAACAGTATAAGCAAAATAAATCTAATTAATTGTTATATATTGATGTCATTTCATTCATAGAATGTAGCCAAAATTCCAGCCACATACTCAATATAAACCTATCTAATTAAATTATTACTACAACTGCTATTCTCATTATCTAGAATCATAGTAAGATATATATTAGGTGACTAACAGGTCGCATAATAATAATAACAACATATAAATTACCCTAATTAAATAAATTAATTTACCCTAATTACTAATTAGCTAATTAGTGTACAAATTATACTAATTATATACTAATTATATACTAATTAGTGTACAAATTAAATAGGGTAGGGGGGCTCTCGCCCCCCGATTCTAATTAGCTCATCAACTAATTAGCTGGTCGTTTCTTTTTCTTCAGCTCTTGAATCTTCTGGTCATACCATGTCTGGTATTCAGATTCCCAAGCCTGACTTCTAGTGCCAAACATCTCAGCTCTTTGGTTTTCGTATGCAATAAAAAAAGAGGGAAGGCTACTCTGTCGCCCATTCATTCGGGATTGCTAATCCTTACTGATTATCTATAAAGACCACCAATAGACTGAAGGTTATCTTTCATGGCTTCTACTTCAGCCATGAAGTTATCCCAACCGTCAGCAGTATTCTCAAATTTCTTTGAGATATAGATATCTCTCATGTTAGTTTTCTTGTCGACTGGTGTTGCTTTGATTCCAGTTTTGAAACCGAATTGTTTCAAAGTTAACCATCCACTATACTCACTTACCATGAGTGATTCTAATGCTTTAGTTGTCTTGCTAATCTTCCTTTGAGATGAAACTGTTAAACCAGTTTTACCCTTCTTGGATTCTTTAGCTGATAACTGAGCCTTCAAATCGGCTATCTCTTTAGCCATATCTTCTTTTGTCGTCATACTATACCACCTTCTGACATCGTATGTCGGGCTTTTGCCTCAGTTGATTTTGAGTCGTGGTTGTTATCCCTACCTCTCGATTGATTGCAGTTTTGTCGTTCTACATTCTGTCTTGTATCTACCAAACTTGTTTGGTTATGAATAGATAATGAAAAAAAAGAAAAGGTTGTTTCACCTTTGGAATTTTTAGACATCTTGAAATGTCCACCAAATGTGAAGCCTGTTTTCTTCTCGAGAACTGGTATTAATTTCTCGATTTTGTCAGCAAATACAAAGAGGTTGTGACCATATTTGGTTTGATTTTCCTTCTCTTGAGTTAGGTATTGTGAGAATTGTTTTCTTACATTACCTGCTTTAGTATAGAATACGCTTTGTTCTATACCTGTCAAGAGTACGCTAGAGTGTTTATCCATGCCTACTGAGTGCAATACATAGAATGTATTTGCTAATACAGGCATAGATGTGTATTCTCTTTTCTTTGGGAATTTTTGCATTCTCTTTGTTTTGTTTGTGGCTTTTGTTGTGGTCTTAATGGCTTGTATGTAGTGGTTCATAGCACGTTCATTAATACTAGTGCTAATACGTACGGCTTTTACCACTATGCGACCAAGTAGACCGATTTTAGATTTTGCCATGAGTTAGTATTGTTTTTGTGTAATATAAGCAATAATTACAGGCACGAAATAAAATAAAGTTAGGCACGAATTCAAACTATTTCCATACTGTATAGAATCTTGATATTTGGTAGCTGGTCGATATGGCGAAAATTCAAAATTTGAAACTTTTCAAAATTACAAATCGTAGATACAAATCCGGGGCTTAATAGTCACGGGTGCCACACAACGGACATTTAACTGCTTTGAAGCGTACCTTACATTTTTTACAGAGTTTTCCAAAAAACTGATTCATTTCGAAATCTCTACTTGTATACATCATCACATCACCAGAAGAGTAACTCCTAACATAATCGGAACAGCGATAGCTGGTATGACAATCATATATAATTCGGGGTGCTTTTGGAAAAGTTTCATTATCCTACACCTGTATTGAATCCTTTCACTTGTTCGGGTGCTTCGTTTTCAATTCCGTCGCTGACAAGAGTTCCTTGGATTCTGAATATACATCTTATCAAATCTCTTTTACTATGATTATTAAATGGTTCAGTACAAGCAACACATATACAAGCACCTATTATTTTATTACCTAACCTTGTAGACTTTGGCTTTTTTCTTTCTCTAGACATTTATAACATTTCTCCCATTAGTCAAGTCTGCTATATCAACACCTACATACTTTACACGCTGAAAGCGTTTGAGGGGGTAAGCAAATTGTTTGATTCTGCCTTCGGCAACCCTATCATGTACCTCAGAGCTGAAAAATTTACGATCCGTACCTGCTTTACCATAAAAGTCATCATATCTCTGCTTAGTAATAGCATCAGGGTAATATATCATTAATATCATATGAGCAAGCTCATGACATATAACACTCATGTTCTGTAAACGAACTAGAGGGTTTTCGGAATCTATCAAGTAACAAGTTATATCACCAAGTCCAGTAACCCCATGAGGAATAGAATAATCTAAATTATCTTGGTTGGCTCCATGATAAAATGATTGATCAAACATCTTAACATCCTTTATAATGATTTTCCATGTATCTTGCGCCCGAAGTCTTTCATAGTCTTTATAATGGTAGTGTTCATAAATATAATGTAATATCATTTTTTGATAAAGCTTTTGGTCTAAGTTTTTTGTTTCAAAAGAAATTTCCATGGTTAATCAACAGGCTTGGGCTTTATAAATGTTTGCTCATGTTTACTGTGATGTTTTAATATCACATAAATCTTATCAATTGTTCCCTCGAACTTCCACTTACAATGAGGACAGCGATAAGTAATCATTCTTCCTTCTCCTCGCGAAGTCTGTCTTCGCATAGGAACGTCAACTTCCAAAAAGTTCTTTTAGCCTGACGGCTTATGTTTGTTGGACTATCTTTACCGAATGCTAGACTAAACCAATTTAATAGTTCTTCATAGTCTTTTGTATCAAAGTCTACTATTTTAACGCCACCTTCTCTAAAGCAAGAACCATCATACGATACTGTTCAGGGTTTTCATCTTTTACTATTCCGGCTAATGCTTCGAGTAGACCTGCAAATGCACCTAAAAATGTATCTAACTCTTCAGGGTTCATATATGGAACTTCATCAGGTGTTTGATGCTTAAAACACTTTAAAAAGAAATTAGCACCTGCACCTATTATCTCTTCCATGTTTTTTTAAATATATACACTTATAAATACTTTAAAGTAGCTGGCTCGCAACACCAGTCCTCTGCGTTTGCAGAATGCTAAAGCTCACACCACTACTAATCTTTATATAGACAGATTGTTTTTAAAGTTTAATGTCTGAGGAAAATAATGAAACAGTGTTAGAAGGAACAACTACAAGTGTATCTTCTATCGATAATCGAGTACCAGAAGAGAAAAGTTGTTGCGTATGCACCTCTGAAGCCAGATGTGTAGAATGCTATGATAAAGAATGTAATTGTGCGTAAACGTTACACTTTTTTAACATTTTTTTAACAAAGTTTATATACACTAACATTAAGAATTATGCATGGGATTTAAAGAGAATTTAACGAATGCCTTTAAAAGCCTTAGAGGAATAAATAAATCTTATAGTGAAACCACAGTAAGACCTTCTATTGCTCAACCTTATATGAGTACCGATACTGGTGCTAAACTCCCGATATTTCCATTCCCATTAATTATGATTTATGAATTAGCAGATAACATAGATTCTCTCAGAATTCCAATCGAAACCTTGAATCGTGAGATTTTCAAGAATGGATTTGAGATTACAGAGAAATTCAAATATAAATGCACAGTTTGTGCTAAAGAGTTCCAATACAAGCCTTTAGCAGATAATGTTGCAGATGACCAACCTCACGAAACCAACGAGAGTTTGCATCCGGCAATTGGCTCAGACAGAACCAATAAGGCTTTGCCTACGGCTCAACAATTACAATGTGATAATTGTGGTTCTACTGATTTAATTAGACCAGATCCAGAGCATAGAAAGATTTTAGAGAATTTATTGAATACACCGGTTAATGGAAACGAACAAACCCTCGAGGACATCGCTAGACAGCTTGAACGAGATTTGGAAATAGCCGACAACGCATACCTGCTTGTTTTGAAAAATTATTTTATTAATGATAGTACAGGCGAAATTGATCCGAAAAAGACTGAGATAAAAGAACTGCTTCGCATTGATCCACCACAAGTTGCTATGATTGCTGATAGTGATGGTAGAATTGGCTATGATGATAAACACAACCCCGTTTTCGTGTGCCCACGTTTTGAGCACAGAGATAAACGTCTAACGACTGATAGATGTGACCGTTGTGATAGTAGAGCATTGAAAGCAGTTGCAGAAGTTAACTCTGTTTATTCTGTAGGTATACCACAACCAAAGAGAGTTATCTATGGTCAAGGAGAAATTATTTGGAAAGCAGGTAAATACAAACCGGGCTTGATTTATGGATTTTCACCAATTTATTCCATTTGGTCTAAAGTTATGGCTCTATCACATATGGATGAGTATATTAGAAAATACTTTGATAAGATGAGACCACCAAGAGGTATGTTAGTTATTGCTTCTCGTAACTATGAAACATTTAGAAAATCATGGGATGCATTAGAACAGAAAGCAACAGAAGATCCTTACATGATTCACCCATTACTTGTAGAAAGTGATAAAGGTGGAAAGAACATGGCACAGTGGTTAGACTTTACAGGCTCATTAAAAGAATTAGAATTTACAGCAATTAGAAAAGAATTAAGAATGATCATCGGTGCAGTATATGGTGTGTTACCTTTATACTTTGGTGAACTTCCTACTGGTTGGTCACAAGAAGGTCTGCAAGTAACTATCACCAACAGAGCAGTTAAATGGGCACAAGATGTATTACAACAATCATTCTTAAAGAAATTAGCATTATTACAAGGTGTTGATGATTGGGATTTGAAATTAAAGACAGGTGAAGAGACAGATAAACTAAGAGATCTACAAATTCAAGGTGTAGAGATTGAAAACATGACTGCATTACAGAATTTAGGATTTGAAATTACAAGAACACACACAGGTGAATTCAAAGTGAGTAAAGATCCAGTTATATCAATTACAGATATGATGGCAGCCGAAGGTGAACCAACAAAGAAACCGGGTGGACGTGGTAGAGGTACTGCTGCACCTAAAGAAGAACAACAAAGATTTGAAGGTGAACCAAAACATCAAAGACCATCAAGAGAAGGTGGTATGTTACAAGGATCACCAGAAAAGAAACCAGCAGCATCTGTAAGAAGAAAAGGTGATTTAGATTTAACATCAAAATTCAAAGATGGTATTACACCAGATAATTTTGAACTAGTAAAAAATACTTTACAGAATTCACTGGATTATGGTTGGACAAAAACCAAAACAGTTGAACAACTTAGAAAAGTAGCACGTATGACAGTACGTCAAGCAAGAGAATGTGTAAAGAATGAACTAGGAGAACAAAGGAGGTGGGAAGATGGTATTCCGGAAGAAAAAGAAGAATAAAGAAGCAGAAGAGAAAATAGAGAAGGCAGTTGTTAAGCCTATTAACAAAGCTGATAACTATAAACTTGTTATAGATTCTTTGAAAGAACTAGAAGAACTCGTACCACAGAAATGTGTTGATCATTATAGTTGTAGCAACGGCTTTGTTATTCTACAGAACGCAATTAAACAAATCAAATTGGCAGGTCAATAATGGCAACAAAATTAGATAATAATTCACAATCAAACGATCTAACAAAAAAGCTATGGGATAAACATCAAGCAGATGAATATACCCATGTAGATAACTACAAAGAAGCTATTTGTATAAATTGTTTTAAGAGAGATGTGTCTATTGCAACCATATGTGATATTTGTGGAGACTGTGCAGGTAAAAGAGGTAGAGAACCACTTTTAGCTAAAATAACAGACAAGTATTATGGTCTATGTTATTTTTGTGGTAAATATAAATTTAACATTGAACAAATTAATGCTAGGTTCTGTAAAACTTGTCATGGAAGAATAGCCAAAGTAATGAAAGATTATAATAAGAAAGGTGGTATGTTTGGTGCAGATCCATTTTGGTTAAGGATGAAAAAGAAACATGGTAAAGATTGGATGCATATAATGAGTAAGGAGTTAGGTAATAAGAGATGAGTGATTGGGGTTCAGGTAATTATCCTATACAGGCTTGTCCTAAATGTAAAAAGAAGGCAGGTTATACATGGACTTGGGGTAAGAATGATGGTCATTCAAAAGGTTACTCAACTTGTAAAGGATGTAAAGCAAAGTTTTAATCTAAACCTTTTCTTTTTTCTAATTTCCATTTATCATATTCTTTAAGATCTGGTGGAGTTAATAACAACTCTAATAATTTTTGAATTGTTTCTAATCTATCGGCTATTTCATCTAACTTATAATTTGTTAAACCCAAAGACTTTAAAGATAAAAAATCAAGATTAACCATTGCATAACACCAGATTTATCCTATCTAAACTTAAATCATACATTCTATATGACCAATCTAATTTTACAGGTTTTTTTGGTCTATCACCATGGAATCTACCAACTCTCATTACCATCATTGGTTTTCTAAAACGCCTTGTACAGAATTCTATTTGATCTGTTTTAGGATTATATCTAGATTCATCATACTTTACTAATTTTTCATCACCTTCTTCCCATTTACTAATATCATTGTTTCTAAAATGAACTATTGATCTACTAAGGTCTGGTCTTTCTTTTTCTAAATTTGTATTTGTAACTATCCAGAGTTTCTCTCCTTTAATATAGAAATCTTTTACATCTGTTTCAAATAAAATAGAATCAGATTTGTTTTTATATACAGCTCTATATGTACTAAAAGAATCATATACATGGAATGTTGTAGCCATAAGAATTCAAGGGAAAACTTATTAATAAACGATTCCCTTTTTCGATATGACAGAAGAAATAAAATGTTCATCATGTGATAAACGTATGTATGGTTATACTGATGATATACATGATATTTGGATTTGTTATAGATGTGGTCATTATAAAGGACAATCTAATGCAGATATGTTGTTTTTTGACCTCGTGAATTCAGATCCGTTAATTCTTATAGAACTGGTGGATAAGAAATTCCTAAGACCGATGAAATAATTATATACTAGAAATATATCATAATTATATGAACGTAGCACGATCAGCAGCCCGTATATCCGGAAACTTTGGAGTTTCGTTTTTCTCTCCATTAGTGGGTGGTAATGTAGCCGAATCCATATATGATGTAGGTGTTTCTTTTGAAATGTCTATAGTAATTGCATTAATTTCAGCAGCCTTTGTAACAGGTCTTGCTATATCTAAAGAAGCATCAGAATGGGGTAAACAGAATGACAAAAAAAGAAAATAAGAGATCTTGTGAATGGATAAAAGAGTTTCATGATAAGTTTTGCTTCCTATGCCTAGTTTTTAAATAAAGTTTATATAACGGTATTCTGTTGAGCTGACATGGTCGATCCAGTATTAATCACTGTTGTAGCAGCAGTAATTGGTGCAGGCTTGAACACTTTACGTGGCTACTTGAACTCTGAGGAACAAGCATACTCAGCAAGAAAGCTCGCAGGTGCTCTAATCATCTCCACATTTGCTGCAATTGCAGTCGCACAGACTATTGCAGTAGAAGGAGTTGGTTTGGTTGGTCTAGGCTTAATTGGTCTAACTACCGGCTTCGCAGCAGACTTCGCTGTTTCAAAGGCAAAGAAAGAGTAAGAGTAGGCAATATTTTGGGTAAATTACCCACCCTACATCCCTTTTTTTATCAAACTTTATATACTTAATGAATGAATTGTTAATAGACATGGATCCATTGTTTTTTAAGCAAACCCTAACGAAAAGTCTAGAACCAATTAATTCTGAAGAAAGATTCTTTGAGGGAATACTCACAGTTCAAATGAGAGATAAACAAAATGAGATTACAGTGACTGATGAGTTAATGAAAGTCCTACCTGTCTGGATGGATAGAGGGGCACCTATTACAGACACTCATACAAACAGAGTAGTTGGTAAAGGTATTAATTTTGCAAGATTGGAGATTAAAGATGAGGAAGGTGCTGAAATACCAGCTATAAAAATTACAGGTAAAATACATAAGAATTATGAACTAGATGATGAGATTTGGGATAAAATCAAGAGTGGTGAGTATAAAGGCTTGTCATTCGGTGGTGCAACCAAAGCAGAAAGAGAACCAATCACTATGAAGGATGGTTCAGTAGCATATGCACTAAAAGACTTGGAACATTATGAAGTAGCAGTCTGTGAAGATCCAGCAGTACCATTAGCATTAATAACTGACTTTAACCCATTGGCAAAAGCAGTAACTCAAGGAAAGGTTCTCGATAACGGTAAGATGAAGATAAATTGTGATAAATTTGGATGTGCTGTAACTAAAGATGCTAACCTAACAGAAGCAGATACATTTGAAGGTAAAGTAGCAAAACTAGTAGCAGATGGTAAAACACATGAACAAGCAGAGAAAATAGTAGGTTCATTCGTTAAAAACAAAGATGATGATAGTGATCAAGGTAAAGAAGGCGTATCAGATGCTGAGACTGATCAGACACAACACGGTATGTATAATCAAGATGTAGACGAGAATTCCAGCTCTGGACGTAAAATTAAAGAAGATTTCACTGGAACAGGTCATCCACAACCAAAAAATCCAGAAGAAGGAGATATTATTGAAAAAGATCAAGCAACTCAAGGTAGAGGTATGGGAGTTAGAGGTTTAGGAGCATACAATACAGCACAACAAGGAAATGAGATATTAAACCAAGTTTCAGAGGTTAAAGAACCAGAAACAGAAAAATATATAAACCCCGAAAAAGTTAAATATAATAATAACATGAGCGATTCTGACAAGAAAATTGTAGACAATGAAGTAGAAAATAAAGCACATGATGAGGAAGAACCTAAATCAGTCGCTGTTGAAGAGAAATCTGAAGACAGAGAAGATGAAGAGAAAACCAAATCAGAAGCTATTAAAACTTCAATCGACACTCTCGTAGAGCAAATCAAATCACTCGCTGAAGGTCAAACTGGCGTTCACGATTCTATCAAATCAATTGATGGAAGATTAAAAGCTCTAGAAACCCCAACAGACTTACCATTGAAACCATCAGGTTCTGAAGGTGGAGATGATGTAGGTGCAAATGTAAAGGTTCCAGAAAAACCATATCCACAAGGAGATCAATCCGGATTGGATAGTGATAGATCTGGAGATGACAAACCTTCCACTGATAACGGTGGATTGCGAGCATCCGAGAAAGCCGAATTAGTTACAAAATCTCAACACAACTTTACAACTGAAACTCCAAGACCAAGTGCAGCACTAGAAACTGTTGAAAAATCTGGTAAAGACTTTTCACCAATTTTGAAAGATGCAAGAGGACAAGGATATGAAGGACTAAGTAAAGTTGCACAAGACATTCTCGCAGGTAAATACTACAAACCAACAGAAGAAGAGGTAGGATTCTAAAATGGTTCAAATTAAAACTATTGACGAACTCGAAGCTCTCTACTATGGATACAACAGAAACCTCCTAAGAAAAGCAGATGCTCCAGTTACAACATCAACAACTGGTACATTCAACGCAATCTTCGGAGCATACGCATGGGCTCAATTAAACCTTGAAGCAAATGCATTTGGTATACTACCAAAATATCCATGGGATAAATCTGGATGGCGTGTAATTACAGCAAAGCCTACCTTAAATACTAACCAAGGCAACACTGCTTTAGGTGGTACAGCAGAAGGTGGCAACATCGCAGAGACCGTAAAACCAACACTTCAAGAAATTGATGTACGTCCAAAAACAGCTCAGTTGCCTTTCAGTGCATCTGAAGTTATGGAATGGTTGGCTACACACTCTAAAGATGACATTTGGGGAGGACTTGGTTCTCTCAGATTGTACATGGCTGTACAACACAAAGAATTCCTAAACAGAATGTTATTGGCTGACGTAGAATCAGAAGCAGCAGGTGCTTCTGGCGCAAACTCTGGTCATAAAAACTTCGAATCCTTAGATAGAATCATCTCCAGCGATGCTGAAGAAGATGCACTAGGTGGTTCACACGCAGGTTACTATGATCCATGGGCAGCAAACGCAACCATTGACAGAGATAGTGGAACTGACTTCGACTCAACAGTAGAATCAGCTTCAGGTACCATTGGTACTAACGGAGTCCTTACCGACGATACACTACGTACTTTCTTAAGAAAGATCCGTATTGCAGCAGGTAAAGATCCAAACGTATTCCTAGGTTCCCACGAAGTTTACTCCGAAATACAAGGCTTGTATATGCCTTCAGTCCGTATTCCAAACCCATACGGTGAAGCATTAGTCCAAGTTGACGTAAACGGAATTCAAACATTTAAAGGAACAGGTGTAGGTATTCACGTAGATTCAATCTATGGAATCCCATTCATCCCATCAAAGGATGCACCAAGCAACTCATCCGACTCAGCAGAAATCGGTAGACTATTTGCATTAGATACTTCTGATGCAGAAGGTTACGGATATCCAAGAATTGGAATTCAAATTGCTATCCCAACTGAATACTATGAAGCAACCAGACGTTCACCGGGCTATCCATTCGTAAACAATGCATTTGTTGAGAAAGGTGTCTTCAGAACTATGGGCGAAACTGTATGTCGTCACTTCAAGTCACAAGGAAAGATTAGAGATATCAAACTCTAGAATAAAATACCTTTTTCTTTTTTTTTAAACAACTACCTAGCGTATGCTAAGGGGGGAAATGCTTATAGCTTAGTAAGTATTACAACCTATAATGAACGTACCATTAACAGAAAAGGAAAGAAAAGCTTATCCTAAAGGTCATCTATCAAAAGATTTAACCCTTAAATAGGTCAATATTTCAATAACTCTATGTCATATAGAGATACTCCTATTTTTTCTAAATGGATTTTTATAGTTCCTATAGTTTTATTTTTCTCTATAATGATGTTTGGTTTAGCGTTTCATGATCCAACGCCAAGTACAAACGCTCCTTTTGATAGACCTGATTGTATAAATCCTAATACAGCTCAAACGAGGGTGTGCCCATAATGTATGAAGATGAGAAAACTTGGAAACAACATTATGATGATTGGGTAGTTATCATTAAAAGAATACCTGAAATATCACCTCAAAATCTCTACAGAAGGAAACTTATTCAGAATCTAATAGACACTTATGAGCGAAACTTTATAAAAGATAAGTAATCTCAATAATCAATGGCAGTAACAGTCAGTACAGCAGATTGGACTAATGCTAACGTCAGAAAGACACTTTCATGGCAAGCAGCATTAACCTCAAAATTGCGAGTATATAAAGTCAAAGTCACAGCAGGTGGCTCTGATGCATATGCAACCAACGGAGTGTCAGCCGACCTTAAAGAGGGAAGGATTTCTACACTAGTTGCAGTGATTCCGGAATTCACCGATTCACTATACAAAGTAGAATATGACAAGACAAATGAGAAAATCAAACTCTATTCCGTAGGTGGCTCAGCAGGCGCAGTATTTGCAGAAGTAGCAAACAGCACCTCAATTGCAAACAAAGTATTCGAATTTCTAGTCATAGGCTACTAGAGTCCAAAATAGCCAACTTTTTTTTCTCAATAAAGTTTATATATGAACACATGAATAAACCTGTATGGTAGAACTAAACCACAATGTAGCAAATGTCAACGCTGATGCCACTATAAAAGGTGGACATGGAGTTGTAGTTGCTGTAAAAGTCACAAAGAAAGGTTCATCTGGTTCAAAAATTCAATTAAGAAATGGTACTAGTAATTCAGATCCTATAGAGTTTACAGTTTTTGGCGAAGATATACAAGATAATGGAAGAATCCATAGAAGATTTGAGAATGGTATTAGGTGTGATATAACCGGAGATGCTGAATATCTCATCGTCTTTAAGTAAATTTAAATACGATATCACCTCAACACTATCATGGCTACGACCTACTGTTCAGTTGAAGATGTTGCAGATTTGCTCAGAATCCCCATTACTGCTACTACTATTCCTAATAAGGCTCAAATTGAAAAAATCATAAACAGAAAAGAAGATGAGTTTGACAGAAGAACAGGTCATGCTTGGAGATCAAAAACAAAGACAAAAGAATTACATGACTTACCATTACTTTATACTTTTGGTTGGGGTACCCCAATATTTCTACAACATAGAAACATCTATGAACTTGACACATCACAAGGAGATAAAATAGAAATTTGGCAAGGTGCTAGTGCAACTTGGGAAAATATTGTAACAAATGAACAATGGTATGATGCAAACTATGAAAGAGGAACAATACATCTCAGAGGTTTCATATTTTCTATATTAAGAAAAAACAGAGTTAGAGTTACTTATAGATATGGTGGAGAGAATTATGCAGGCGACACAACAATACCATATGACGTTGAAGACTGTGTTGTTAAAATGGCAGCCATAGATGTTCTCAATGGAAGTTTAAGAATGGACAGATTACCAATAGGTGGTTCAGGTGTTGATCTTGAATCAATCAAAAAAGATTGGAGATCTGACATTGAGAAGTGTATTGAGAATCGTAGAGAAGTATTTGTGATACCTTAGATGGCAGGTACAGTATCCGGTGCAATAAAAGGATGGATAACAAGGAAATTAAGAGAGAAAGATCCAAATCTAAATTTTGAAATTGTTACAGGGTTGGTAGTTGCAGAAGATATTACTGATGTTGAAGATTTTTTAACAGAACAAATGGTAGAAGACTATGGTATTGATAAAGAATATTTGAAAGATAAAAGAATATACTATGAAGATGGTGAATGGAAAGCAGATCAATCTGTCCAAGAAACACTTCAAATCGAAAAATATGGTGTGCCAAAAAGTGACAACCGTAAAATAATAGTTAATATTAATGCAATAAAGAATTTTGTTAGAGCTAAGGGTTATTATAAAGAGATTAAAGAAGGTTCTTGGCTAGCAAGAAGGCTTAAAAACAAAAGCATATCACAAGATTTTCTTAATTATGGTGAAGGTTCTGAAGAATCTGGAATAACACATGACAGATTAATTAGTGATATTGCATATGCTATACAAGATGATTGGTTTCATAATGGGTTTAAAACTGAATGGGAAAAAGATCCAAATAAAGACAATGTATGGAAAAATAAGTATACAGATAAGGTAATACCTGATAGATTAGTAAAAAAGAAAAGGTTAGAATAAGTTAATTTAAATACACGATATATCTATATAAAACATGGGTAGTGCTCTATACATTGCATTGAATGACTTAAAATCAGTCATAGAAGAAAAATGGAATACAGGCTCAACTGATGCCGGATATCCACCAAGAGTTGTAAAGGTTTGGGAAGAAAAAACAGTAGGTTATGGAGATTCAAGAAATCCAGTAATTCTTTTGAAGCCAGAAACAGAAGATATAGAATATTTTAATTTATATGGTACTAATCATCTTCACGAAGTAATAGTGGAATTAGATGTGAGAAGTTATCTTAATATAGAAAATCATGAAGATATTATTAATGAGTTACAGAGAATAGTGAAAGACCAAATAAGACGGTCTGATTTTGTTGATTTAAGACTTATGGGAAGTGAATCCCTCAGTCATTTATACAGAAATATGTATAGGCACATTCTAACAGTCAGTTATAGGAAAATTGATCCATAGGCAATATTTAAATACTTATAGAGAGGAATGATATTATCATGGTAAGAACAGGTGCACATGGCTATATACAATACGCTTGGGAAAGTACATTCGCTACAGATCCCGGTTCAAGTGCATATACTAAACCATTTGGATTACAACAATCAGTAGGCTCAATTACATTAAATAACTCTAGAAAAGATATCAGAAAATTAAATCAAGTTGAAAGAGAAGCATTTGCTTACGGACAACAGACTGGTAGTGTAGCAGTAGACTTTGTATTATCAAACCCTTGGTTGTTCAAAGCACTATATGGAAACGCAGCAACAACAGGCTCATCAGCACCATACACTCATACATACGAAGATGCACCAAAAACAGCAACTTCATTCAGTACAGAGGTAGGATTTGCAGGTGAGACAGAAAACATATCAAGAAAAATGCTTGGTTGTATTTTGACAGGTTTCACACTTAACACAGCAGTAGATGACTTAGTTAACTGTTCTGCTGATATAACATTTGGTTCTGAAGGAGATGCAACAACATCATTAGATTCTACACCAGCAGCAGATGATATTAATTTCCCATACACATTTGCACATGGTACATTGAAATGGTATAACGGTTCATCATTGGCAACAGTAGCAGAAATACAAAACATCTCAACAACATTTACACAAAATGCAAACTTACTTTATGCAATAGGTTCACATAAAGCAACATCAGCATACAGACAAGGATTTGATATTAATGGTACATTCCAATCATCATGGAAAGATAATAATAAATTACAACAATTAATAGACCAAATTGATACTCCACCAAGTTCAGAAATTCATTCTGGATCAAGTGCAGCATTAGAACTTAAATTTACAAATGGTGGTTCAGGTGCAGCAGAGAAATCAATCACAATTACTTTACACGGTGTTACAATAGATACACATAATGTAGATGGTATTGTTCCAGTAGAACCAGTCTTCGAAACAATTAACTTTGAAGCAAGAGGAGCAAGTGTAGTCTGTAAGAACGGCATATCAGCAGCACTTTAGGAAACCTTTATATTACCGAATTATTCTATATTTTCTATGGCTATACAGACTATTACTGTAGAAATTAAAGGAGTATCAGAAGTTATTGAATTCGAAGATGATATGCCTTTTGGTGTGTTTGAAAAAATAATTAAGAAATCTGCTAATATACAAAATGAAGAAAATTTACTAGACAACGTTCAACAATATAGAATGGAAATTATGTTAAACTCAATTAAGAAGGCACCCTTTGAAATAACAAAGGAAGGCATTGACGGTGTTGGCTACAAGACCGTTACCGAGATAGGAAATAAGATTCTCGAATACTACCCTTTAGGGGAATACTTGAGTCAGATGATGGAGCCCTTCAACGACTCACCGACTTCGAAGTAATAATATACGATATTTATCTAATATGTGCTACTCAATTTGGGTGGACTAAAGAACAAGTGGATTCACATCCTTTTAAATTCTTAAAGATATTATTAATGAAATATCAGAAAGGAATGAAGCAGGCACAAGGTAAAGCATATCAACCTCTAGGAGATCAGCGTGTAAAGAAGCCAAAGAAGAATAAGAGAAACTTAAATAAGACCAAATCTTAATCAAATATATATGGCATCAAAGAGAGATACTGGTAAAGATATAGCTGACAACACAAAGAAATCAGCAAAATTTGAAAAAGATGCAAAAGATGCTCTTAATAAAATTGCAAATTTACAAGATAAATATATGAAATTTTACAGTCTTGATAGAAGAAACATGACTCCTTGGAAAAGAAAGGAGGTAGCTGCTAGAACAGAAATGAATAGTAATTTAAAGAAATTACAAAACGATATGAAAAAAGTAAAAGATGCTTTAGGTGTAGTAGAAAAAGAAACAAAAAAGAAGAATAAAAAGGATTCAAGTGGAGAAAAAAATACTGGAGGTAAAGATGCTAAAGATGCTAAAGAGGAAACCAAAAAAGGATTCAAAGGAATGCTTAAAGGTTTTGCAAAGACATTATCACCTCTAAAAATGAAAGGAAAAGATAAAGGTGAACAGACTGGTAATGCCATGAAAGATGCAATGAAGTTTGCAGTTGGTGGAAGTATTGTTGGTATGCTAGGAAAGAAATTATTTGATTCATCACCTATATTAAAGACAATGATGAGTTTGTTTAACACATCTATCATGTTAATCTTTAGACCTATTGGTGACTTTATTGGTTCATTCTTAAGACCTATTATGTTATTCTTTATGAAAAATATTGCTATACCATTTTATAAGAATTCCAAACACGCTATGGGATTAGGAGAACAATACGGTAAACAAGCATTAGGGTTCTTATTAAAACCAGCAGAAACTATACACGCTGCAATTGTTTCTGCTATGGCTGATAATGAATTTTTTAGAAACTTCTTATCTGATGAAACAGTTAATAGAGCAAGAGATTATGATGGGATGGCTCATTGGCAATTAGATCAATTAAAAGAAGCAGGTATGGATCCAAGTAATCAATTTGATAAAGCCATATCAAAACACGGATGGACACACATGAAAGGATTGATAGCAGATGTATGGACAGGTGGAAAAGAAAAACAAGGTGGTCAAATGTGGGGTACTACACCGGGTGCTTCATCAATGCCGGGTGCACCAGCAGCAACTGTTGAAGAGTATTTTGCAGAAGTAGAAACCAATGCAGAAGCTTCAGCAGGTCATATGGAAGAAGTAGAAACTTTCATGGCAAGAGCTTTAATAGACGGTCAATTAATAGAATCTGAATGGGATGAACTACAAGAGATAATGGGTAGAGCTGTATTAGCAGGTGTAGATATTAAAAATTCTATATTCTTCATAAAAGATGAAATGGAAAAATCTGGTGCAAGATTATCTAGTAGGTGGGAGGCATTTAAAACATCTAATCTTAATGCAGGTAAAGGTATACATTCAAAAACAGTTGGAACAGCAAATGATGCAATTAATATGTGGAAGACTGGTATATTCTCTACTGCTACAGGTACTAACTTTGATATTAACACTAGTTCAAAACCAGCATCACCTGATAAAGTAAGAGCAACAGCCGTAATAGAAAATTTAGAAAAAAGAGCAGACACAACAAACACACAGACAGTTTGGAATAAATTACAAGAAGCTTCACTTGCTGGTAGGTTCGAAGGTAAAAATGAACAAGAAACAGCAGGGTTATTTCAAGCATTAGTTAGAGGAGGAAGTCAAGTTGGTGTTGAAGGTCAGAGATTATTAGATAAATGGAAGAAAGATACAACAGTTGGAGGTGTAAAAGGCGTTAATGATAAAGAAGCAAGAAAACACGCTGCTGCATATAGTGCAGCGATGACATTATATAATATGCATGGTGGTACGAAACCACAGATGGGTGATTTGACAAATATTGTTAATGGTAAACCAGCAGGTTCAGTAGGCTATGCTAATGGAGGATTAATTACTGAACCAATATTTGGTATAGGTAGAAGTGGTCAGACATATACATTTGGTGAAAGAGGACAAGAAACTGTTACACCGGGAAAAGGTGGTACAAACTACATATTGAATATTAATGTAGGTAATGTGACAAGAGAAGCAGACTTTGATAAGTTAAAACCTTTAATACAGCGTTGGATATTAGAAGCTAATAGTAGGAGAGGTGTTGTATAGTGAAAATATTCTTAATTAAATATAACCCAACATCTTCTGGTAATGAGCTATATAAATTTGAAGCGAGAAACATTAATCAGTATGATCAGAGTATAGAAATACCAGTTCAAACTTTTGGGTTGCCTGAATTTTCTTCAGATAGTGCTATACTTACAAAAGCTGAAGGTAATACAGAGAGAATAACTTTTACTTGGATTATTAAAAATGAACAATATTCACCCGTAATACAAGCAAATGGTTCTTATTTGGATTCATTCACAAGAACTTCTGATAATACGACATGGGATCCAAAAACACCTGAAGGTGCAGTTGTATTTCTACAAGAAGAATATGAAAAAATAGGTATTACAACAAATGAAAAATATGAGTTTAGAATATATGATGATGCTGGATCTAAAAATCTATTTAGAAGGTTTGGTATTATATCTAGACTTGGATTTAGTAAAGGAGCACAAGATCCGGCAACATGGAATGCGACAATAGAATTCACTGTTGGTGAGGATGTGACGGTTGATTGACACTAGTAAAATTAATAGTTAATAATGTAGTTGCTACACCACTTGAAGCAGATTTAAAAAAAGAGGGTGATAGGGCTATTGATCAAATGCAGTTTAAAGTTGCGAGAAATGTATCAGTTGCATCTAACAATGAAGTTATTTGGATGCAAGATTATGTTAACTTAGAAAACTTATCTGCTGTATATAATTTACAAGCAACAGAAAAAGATGAAAGTAATAATGATAATCATGGAACAGCAACAAATATCACATATGTAGATGGTGCTTGGGATGATTTCGCAGCACAGTTCAATGGAACTAATAGTAAAATAGTTGTACCTGATTCAAATAGTTTGGATTTTTCTGGTCAGTTTGATATTCTTGTTTGGGTAAATTGGACAGCAACAACAACAAGTATGCCTATTCTTTCAAAAAGAAGTGCTGCAAACAACGGTTGGCAATTAGAAGTTAATACAACAACAGCAGGTGATGTTTCATTTAGGGTTGGTTCTTCAATTGTCACAAGTTCTTCAGCAGGGTTCAATGATGGTAATTATCATTTAATACGTGTAACAAGAAATTCTAGTAACTTAATAACATTGTTTGTTGATGGTGTTTCTAAAGGAACAGTTTCCAGTTCTACGAATTTAACAGATACAAACACATTAGATATTGGAACAGACTCTGTAGATAGTGATTATTTTGCAGGTATTATTTCTAGGATAAGATTATACAAATCACAAATATTAGATACAGAAGCTAATAAAATATACACAAAAAGAAATCCTAGAACCGTAATGAAATTTGGTGGGTATGTAACAAAGATAGAAGATAAAACAACACACTCAGAAGTTATTGCTCAAAGTTTTGGAAAAATATTAGGAGAGAGTGAGATTAGAGGAACTGTATTTGATAATAAATCACCTGAGTTTATTGTGAATAATTTGATAACAAATAACACAACTTTTACTTACACTGGAAGAGGAGCAGATTCAGGTATAAATATTGTGAAATATACAGCAGATGGAAAACTTATTGATATAATAAGAAATCTTGGTGCATTAACAAATAAAGTTTTCTATACAACACCAACAGGTTTATTTGTATTTGAACCAGCAGAACATAATGTAACTTTAGTTCATTTACAACATGGAGTTAATTCTAGAATATTAGAAAATGGGTATGATGATACAGAAATAGTAAATGACCTTACAGTTTTAGGTGTAAGAACTGTTTATTCTACATCGGAAACACAAAATCTTAGTAACGCAACATCCATGACATTAGCACATGGTGCTATATCTGTAAGAGTAACAGATGATGGAACTGAATTAACACCTGAAGTCGATTACTCCTTAGATAGTGTAGGTAAAAATATAACATTTACTAGTGCAGTTAGTGGTGCTATTGTTGCAACTTATGATTATGAGAAACCATTATTTATCAGAGGTACTAGACAGTCAAGTCAAGATACATATGGGGTTCATGCCAAGAGATTAAACTTACCTTGGATTACAAACAGAGATGATGGTGTAAGATTTGTTCAATCATATCTTAATAGATATAAAGATGTTAATAGGAAAATCAAGGTTGAAATAGGTGAACTAGATAATTACTTAAACGAGAATGACCTTATATTTATTACTAATGCTAATATGAGTCTATCTGCTCAGACATTCGTAGTCAAATCTATTCAATGGAAATATCCTAAATTTGAAACCGTTTTGAATGTAGGAGAATATTACTTTGATTACTTTGAGTATGATAAACAAATTGTTCAGAAACTACATAATGTGGAAGGTGCGTTATCTACTATCAAAGAAATAAGAGAATACGAATCACCTGAAGAGATTTTACCTCTCGCTGATACTACATCATTATTTATTCATGATATTCATGTTTACACAGAAACCTTAAATATCACACGGCAGATCAATATATATGATAAGAGTAGAGCAACATGGGGAAGTTCCAGTTATGGTTCTAGAAGAGCAGGTGTTGCATCACAAGATGTATACGGAAGTGGTGCATAATGAGTAATGAAGTAGTACCGTTAAACGGTCATGTTCATATAAAAGTTTGGGAAAAACAAGCTGATGGCTCTGAAAAACTTGTTAGAGATACAATTAATAAGAATTTAGTAGTAAATGTGGGTAAAGATTCTATATTAAAATACTTAGGAAATATCACTGGTGGTGGTTATGGAAATGCTATAGGTGTTGGGGATTCAACTTCAGCAGTAGCAGCAGGTCAAACAGACTTACAAGCATCTTCTAATAAATACTGGAAAACAATTGCTAGTAGTGAAAGAGTATATGTCAGACCTACATTATTCTTGAGTGCTGATTTTGGTTATTCAGAAGGTAACTTCACATGGAATGAATTAGGTCTTAGAGATAATCAAGGTAGTCCGGTAATGTGGGCAAGGCAGGTTGATTCATCTCCATTAGTTAAAACATCGTCTAAAAGGGCAATCGTGGAGTGGCAACTTAGCTTATGAGTAGAATACTTATACCAAGATCTGATTCAGTTTCTGCAAAAGTTATAGAACCATCAGATTTTGAAGAGATGAATTCTCATGTTCAAGATCATATTAAAAGTGGTTTTACAGTAACTGCTGGAAGTGGATTAGCTGCAAACGTAGCAGCAGGTAAAATATCATTAAAAGGATTATATGTTAACAACACAGCAACAGAAGCAGTAACCGTTACTGCAAGTAATACAAATCATATTTATGTTGTTTTGGCAAGAGATAGTAATAGTGAAGCTGAATCTTGGTCATTAGTAGCAAATACAACTGGAAGCGCACCAGCAGATTCTATAAAAATTGCAACGTGTGTTGCTAGTGGTTCTGCTGTTACAAGTGTAGATCAAACATTTACATCTGCTGTAGCAGGTCAATATTATCTTGTACCAAAGGGTGGTATTATTATGTGGTCTGGAACACTTGCAAACATTCCTACTGGTTGGGTTTTATGTGATGGTAGTAATGGTACACCAAATTTAATTGCTAAATTTATAAGAGGAGTTGCAACAAACTCTACTAATCCGGGAACTACTGGTGGTTCTGATACTCATACATTAACAACTGCTGAAATGCCAGCACATAATCACACAGATTCTGGACACGGTCATCCAAATTCTAAATGGTCAGGTGCTCCTTATAATTCTAGTGGTAGTAGTACTCAAACAAGACCTCATAGTCAAGGAGCAGCAAATGCTACTATGGGTGACATTGGTGTTTCTGTTGGAACTGGTACAGCAAATATTCAAAACACAGGTGGTGGTGGTGCTCACGAAAACAGACCTGCATTCTATGAAATAGCATATATAATGAGGACATAGAAAATCTTTAAATACTCTAACTAATTAGTAGATACAGTATGATTGGACTATTCGAATCAAAAACACCAAGAACAAACTGGATAAATCCAGACCTTAACGTATGTATCGTCAAGGAAGATTCTGAGGGTAATAAATCATGGTTATATGCAGAGAATATTGTTACAAATGATGGAGATTTATACTATGCACAAAAGGCAGCAGGTGAATCACCAACAAGTGACTTTGGAGGTTCTAATGGTAGAATGGAATTAAGAACAGGTTCAGCAACTCCAGCAAAAGGAGATGCATATGCACAGGTAGCAACACCAGTAACAGCATCAAGAAAAGCATTAGATTCTAATTATCCTAAAACTAATGACGGTGACTCTGACAACACAGGTGCAGGTACAGATATTGTAACTTGGAGAACCAGTTGGACAACATCAGACTTTAACGCAAACGCAATCATTGGTGGATGTATTCACGTAGGTGGAGGAAGTCCAGCATCAGGTACAAAAGTATTATCTCATTTCAGTATTACATCATTTAACAAGACAACTTCAGACACTCTGAAAATTTTCGTAAATCACACCTTCAATGGAGTATAGCCAAATGGCTAATAAACTCACAATGGGTGGAGTCTTTAAACTATTAGAAAGACTTAATCATACTCCACAAGAAGGATTAAACGACAAAGTAAGAACTCATGAAAATGTGGTGGTAAAACTTGGCTAGAAAAGCACTTTACAAACACGCAACACAGGTAGACACTAACACATACCCTGATGATGGGAGTTCCCCCGTTGGTTCAAATGAATGGAATGCTGATCCAGATGCACAAGGTATGTTGGGATTTTCTCCAGCAAATGCCACACGTACTATATCTAGTGGTGTGTTAACAGTTACAGATACTATTACAGTTGCAGCAGCAGAGTCTGGAACATCAGACGTACTTGATAAATTAGCAATTACAAACACAAGTCAGTATGATTTAATATACTTATTTGCAGATACAGGTGATACAATCACTTTAACACATACTGGAAGTCCTAGTGCAGATGGACAAATAAAAACAGTAAGTGGTCAGAATGAAACACTCTCATCCACCAGTCCAACAATCCTAATCAGAAAGGGAAATTACTGGTATGGGTATGGTGGTGGAGTCGTTAATGCTATTGCAGATGTTGGAGATGTAACAGTCACATCAGTAGGAGATAATGAACTTTTAGCATATGATAATTCAACTTCAAAATGGATAAATCAAACACCAACAGAAGCAGGTTTTGCAGCAAGTGCAACAACAGATACAACTAACGCAAGTAACATAAGTAGTGGTACTCTAGCAGCAGCAAGAGTAGCAACATTAAACCAAAATACCACAGGTAGTTCAGCTTCTTGTACAGGTAACGCAGCAACAGTAACTACTAATGCAAACTTAACAGGCGAAGTAACCTCATCAGGTAATGCAACAACAATAGCAGATAATATTGTTGATGAAGCAAATCTAAAGGTAAGTAATACACCTACAAACGGATATTATCTACAAGCACAGTCAGGTAATACAGGTGGATTAACTTGGGCTGAAGTAGCAACTGGAGGAGGAGTATTTTCAGTATTTGATAACTCAACAACTACATCTTATGCAGGTCAATCAGGTGAATCACAAACTATTGGTACAACAGTTGGTTCATTAGCAAGTGGTTCAGGTAATAGAGATGTTTACATTCGTAAAATAGACACAAATAATGAGGGTGTGTTTACAGTTATTCACAAGAATGGTGCTCTTGTTGAAATACAAATAGCATAACATGGTAGAATATTTAGACGGTGGTAGAATCCAAGGTAGTTCTACATTAACAGTACCACCAGCTAAAACAAGTTGGAAAGAATTAGATAGAGTTACATTAGGTTCAACAGGTGATACATTAGATACAAGTACATTTACTGCAAAAGATAATATTATGTTTCAATTTCATATTTTAAGACCTTCATCAGGCGATCAAAATATTAGGATAAGATTCAACGGAGATAGTGGTAGTAATTATTCAGAACGTTATTCTTTAAATGGTGGAACTGATGCCACAGCAACAAGTCAAGCTAATATAGCATTACATAGTGGTGTAGTTAATGAAAACTTTGGTTGTTTTACATTTGTAAATACTGCATCAAAAGAAAAATTATGTATAGGTCATGTTACTGGTAGTAACGCTGATGGTGCTGGAAATGCACCTAGTAGTAGAGAACAAATATTTAAATGGGCAAATACTTCTGATCAAGTAACAAGAATAGAAATAGTAAATACATCAACAGGTGATTTTGAAGCTGGAAGTGAACTAGTTGTTTTAGGTTGTGATAATGACGAAGCAGATGGTGGAACACCATATTGGGAAAGATTAGCTGACTTTACACAAACAACTGCTGGTGATGCTATGGACACAGGCACTTTTACATCTAAAAAATATCTATGGATTCAAGTGCATGAAATAGCTGACGGTGCTCTAGATATGAATTATCTTAGATTTAATGCTGACAGTGGTAATAATTATTCATTTAGAAAAGCAAATAATGGTGCTGCATCTGATACCAATACAAGCATTTCAGGTGTATTATATGCAACTCATAATGGTTCTGTTGATCATTACGCAGAATTTTTCATTGTAAATAAATCAGATAAAGAGAAATTAATTACTGGTACTTGTACAGATTCAAATTCAAATAATCAAGAACCACGAAGAAAAGAATTTACTTCTAAATGGGTTAATACATCATCACAGATTACAAGCGTTCAAACTGCAAATGGTGGTAGTGGAAACATCGGAGTCGGTAGTAGAATTACCGTATGGGGAGCTAACTAATGGCTTGGACAAGACTTTCTCATGTTGCCTTAAGCAGTGCTGGTGATATATTAGATACTGGTACAATTACTGGTTGTCATAAACTTAGAGTTGTAATTCATACAATAGCTTCAGGTGGAAATATTAAAGAGAATATAAGATTTAATTCTGACTCAGGTAATAATTATAATAGACGTAGAAGTAATGATGGTGCTGCTGATTCATCAGATACATCTCAAGCACAACTTGAAGTGTATGGTGATACTACAGAAGATAGATATTTACAATTAGATATAACAAATAAAGCCGATAAATGGAAACTAATATTCGGAGAATATAATATTAACACAGCAGGTGCAAGTAATGCTCCAAGTAGATCTGAATGGGTTGGAAAATGGCAAAACACATCGGCACAGATAACACAAATTACTGTCACAAATGATGGTTCAGGTAGTTATGATACAGGTTCTTACATTACTGTTTTTGGTGATGCTGAAGATGGAACGGAAGATGAAAAAACTACACTAACAAACGTAGAAGCAGGTACACGTTATGAAGAAACAGATACTCGTAAGATTTACCGTAGAACAGCAGGTGCTACTGTAACATTTTCAGATGATTTTTCAGGAACAGATGGTTGGACTGATTCTGATTCTTCAAAGATAGGAGTTAATACAACTGACAATGATTTAGACTTTAATATGATGAGAGATGGATCAAATGATACTTGTGTATATGATTTAACAAGTGTTAGTAATGATAAATGGGTTCTAAGATTTAAAATCAATTTTTCTGCTATTTCAGGTGGTTCAGCAAATGGTAATGATATTTGGGTAGGTCTATCAGATAAAGATGAATCTGCTGGAAGTACAACATCACAAGACTTTATTGGTATTGATATGAACATGGATGGCACAAACGTGATGAGAAGTGCAACAACAAATGATGGAACATTCCCATTAGGTGCAGGTTCTTCAACTGTTAATTGGACACCATCAACATCAACTGATTATTATGTTCAAATTATTAGAACATCATCTACAAATGCTACTATTGATATATTTTCTGATTCTTCTTATTCTACTAAAGCATTTACAACACTTTCTTATAGTGTTTCATCATCAACACAAAGTTTACGATATATTAAAATAGCAAACAGAGTAGATAGTGGTGGTGGTAGAACTATTACAGGTATTATTGACGATGTGAAGTTTTACAATGGTGCTTCAAAAGTAGATGCTGAATGGAAAGAGAGAGGTACTGCATAATGGCTATTACATATCTAGGAGCAAAGAGAATACAGGGAACTAAAGCTGATAGAGTTAGTGACTCATTAGGTTCAGATGTTGATGGAACAAATACTGGAGTTTCATTAATACCTATAAAAGATTATGCAGTATTTGATGGTTCTAATGATTATATTACATTTGCAACAAAGTTTAACCAAATGCAACAAGCTGGAAGTTTTTCGGTATGGCTTAAACCATCTAATATTAGTAGTACAGGTAATGATATAATATTTGATAATAGTGATGCAAGTAGTTCAAACAATGGATTTACAATTAGACATAGTGATCATAGTGGTGGTAAAACACTTGTTTTGTTTGGAATTTGGGGTTCAACTGATAGTAGTATTACAACAGATTCAGAAATTCTCACTGGTGATGAATGGCAACACTTGTGTGTCACATACGATGGAACAACAGGTAAAATTTATCGAAATGGAGTATTACAAAAATCAGGTTCAATGACAGCAAACAGTTCTGCTGGAACATATAATGCTAGAATAGGTTGGAGTGCAAATGGAAATGATCATAAATTTGAAGGTGGTATGTATCAAGCATTAGTTTACAACGATGCATTAACACAATCAGAAGTCACTACATTATACAATAGTGGAACGCCTGTCACAAGTCCTTCAACATCAGGTTTAGTTTCAAAATATAATTTATCTAGTGATACAAATGATTCACAAGGTTCTAACAATGGAACAAATACAGGTGTCACATTCTCAACTGATAATTACAAACTTGGCACAGGTGCTTATTCTTTTGATGGAACAAATGATTATGTGACAGCAGGTTCAACAAGTGACTTTACATTCTTACATGATGGTGGAAAAAATACTATCACATTTTGGCTTAAAAAAGATACACCTGAATCAGGTGATGTAAGAGTTGTTCTTTCAACAGCAGATGGAACAAGTAATGGAATTGAAATTGTTTACTTAGATAGATCATCATCAAGTGAAGATAGAAAAGTAAAAATAGAATTTACAAACGCATCAAGTCAGCAAATTGGATTATACTATGCACAACAGTTTTTCCCAAATGATAGTAATTGGCATCATTATGCAATAGTGACTGATCTTTCAAACAGTTATTTAAAGGCATATGTTGACGGTACAGAAAAATCAGCAGACTCTAGTTATCCTTCATTTACTGGAACTCCAGTATCAAGTGCTCAACAACACGTATTAAATATAGGAAGAAGAGGTTCAGGCACATTTTATCTTGATGGTGATTTAAATGATATGTCGTTTTGGGATAGAAATTTATCTACAACAGAAATAACAGCATTATATAATAGTGGCACAGGTGCATTAGTTTCAACATTAAGTAATAAAGCAGGTCTAAAAGCACATTATACTATGGATAGTACAAGTTTGGGTGCAACAGCGATTTTTACACCTGATGATGATTATGCTTCTGCATCAGGTTGGACAGATGTTGATACAGGTGGTGATATAGCAATAGATACTACAAACAAAGGAGTGACATATACAGATGTTAATGTAGGTGATTCAGGTATTGGTAAATCATTAGGAACTACATTGTCTAATAGTAAATGGCTTTGTCAATTCACATTCCAAATTGCAGATTGGAATACAAACGATGCAGGTCTTGTATCATTGACAAGTGATCACACTCAAGGATTCAAAGTTTCAGGTTTGAAAACAATTAACTTCATGCCACAAGGAACTCCTCTTGGAGCTGGAAGTGGTTCATATAACAGATTCGTATTAATGTCAGGTCAAACTAACAGTTATGCAGAAGTCACATCAAGTAATAATGCTCTAGCAGTTAATACACAATATTGGGTTGATATGTATCGTGATGGAAGTAATATTAAATGTAAAGTTTGGACAAATGCAGATAGAACTGGAACTCCACATTTTGAATCATCTAACTTAGCAGTAGGAACTAATCTTGATGGTTTAACTGGAATACAGCATTGGAATGAAAATTCTGCCGATAGTGATATCGGAACAGCTTGGGTTAGAGAAGTGAAAGTTTATGATGGTGTTACAGCAACAGAAGGTTGTAAAAACAATGCTTCAACAACAAGCGAATTAGATGGAATGACTAATCTACCAGTTAACACAATCTTTGAACAAACAGATGATACACCAAAATATTATTGGAAACAATCTGATAATACTTGGTTAATGGATTATCATACTGATCTTGCAGTAGTTCATGCTTCAACAGGTGACGGATTATATTGTGGTGGTGCTGGAAGTCTAACAAATAATACATCATTGGCAACAGATTATGTATGGGCAACTAATAGTGCAAACTTACCAAATAACTTAGGATATTCTGCTGGTGGTGGTTATAAATCATCTTTTCAAGCTTGTGGTGGTTATATTGCAAGTGGTAGTTTCTTTGATTCATCAACAATTTGGAATGGAAGTTCATGGGCTTCAGCAGTAGCATTAGACACTCAAAGACGAGATACAACTGCTTATGGTGGAAGTCCATCAAGTGCAATAATAGCTTTAGGAAGAAATAATTCTGGAACAGAAGTAGATTCATCATCAAAATGGAACGGTACATCTTGGTCAAGTGCTGGAGCAGTAGGAAGTCAAGCTGGTGAACACGTTGGTGGAGATGGTTTAGATACTAGTATGTTAATTACAGGTGGTAGTAGAGGTAAAGAAGCAGATAAATGGAATGGTAGTTCTTGGTCAGCTACAACTGCACTACCTCAAGATACCTCATCACATAACCATGCTGGTAGAACAGCAGAATCAGCTCATGTAGCTGGTGGTAATGGTGCTTATGCTTATGATTGGGATGGAACAACTTGGACTTCTGTTACAGCAATAACTTTAGGAAGTGATACTACTCCTAGATATGTTTCAGGTGGTGGAAATAAAGATCATCATTGGGTTATGTGTGGTTTAGATGGTGGTTCTTCTATGAATAATTGTACGTTATGGAATGGAAGTTCTTGGACAGCAAAAGGTAACATGACTGAAACACAGTATGCTGGATTAGGAGATGGAACAATAAGATGACCAAAAACGAAATAACCAAATACACAAAATTAGGTGTAGATAAAATAAAAGATGTGGATATTCTTGAGAAGGATGATTTAATGTCAGTTTCAAAATTATCAAAAGAATTACAAAGAGTATTTGAAGTTAAACAGGTATGGAGAACTGAAACAGAAATGAGATATTCCGTTCTAAATGATGTGTCTTTCCCTACCCCAGCAAGTAAGTATTGGCAGTGTGTTCGTGAGCAAGATTCATTCTTTTCAAACCTAATTCAATTATCATGTGACTATCAAAAAGCACAGGGTGAATTAGAGTTATTGGAATGTGAATATGACGAAACAAAAGGTGCAAGTAAAAAATCAAAGGCATTAAGAATGATAAAAGATGCAGAAATTAAACAAAAAAAGTTTGCATTAATGAATATGAGATTACAGGCACATGACAGAGTAAGAGAAATTAATTTATGGGAGCAATTAAAACAAGAACAGATGAATAAAGATGACTTTAATATAGATGATGTTGATGCACATCAAAAAGAATCATATAGAAAGAGATGGATGGAAGAAATGAAAGTAGGTCAAATGACTAATCAAGCTGATCTTTATAGACATTCAAAAGCAAATCTAGAAACAATGGAGAAAGATAACTAATGGCTATTAAATATCTAGGTGGTAGAAGAATGCAGGGAACTGCTGCTGAAAGAACAGCATTAAATCTAACTTCACCTCCACAAACAAGTTGGAAGGAACTAGGAAGAACTACATTAAGTTCAACAGGTGATGCAATAGATGTTTCAAATTTTGCTGCAAAAGATAATCTTATGATATTACAACATGGAATACCAAGTGGAGATATATCAAGTCGTTTAAGATTTAATTCAGATACAGGTTCAAACTATGCACAAAGAGGTTGTAGAAACGGTGGTAGTGAAGCAACAAGTGCTAGTAGAACAAATGTTTCATTCTCACTCAATCCCGGTAACGCAAGTGATGAATGGTTAGTTGCTAATGTTGTAAATGAACCAAGTAAAGAAAAATTATGGATTACACATGGAATAGATGGTACAGCAGGTGCAGGTAATGATCCAAACAGATCAGAAATATCTGGCGTATGGCGTAATACTTCAAATGCAATAACATCTGTAAATGTATATCATACAGAAGGTGGAGATTATGCTGCCGGTTCAGAATGTGTTGTTCTTGGATGTGATAATGATGAAGCTGATAGTGGTACAAATTTTTGGCAAGAATTAGCAAGCACAACATTAACATCTACTGCTAATGAAATTAATTCTGGAACTTTTACTGCTAAAAAATATTTATGGATTGAACTTAATGTTATAGCTGATGGTTCAATATCTGGTTCTGATTTACAATTCAATGAAGATACAGGTTCTAACTATGCAAGAAGGTATAGTAATGATGGAGCTTCTGACGATACAGGTACATCAGAATCAACATTAGGTGGTGGTACTGGTGGAAATTACGGTCGCAATCATTGGTTTATTGTTAATAAAGCAAATAGAGAAAAAATGGCAATTGGTCAAGCTATGTGGGGTTCAACTGGAGCTGCAAATAATCCAAGTGCTAGAGAACTTACTGGAAAATGGGCAAACACTTCAAACCAAATTACATCAATTAAAGTAAAAGAAAATGGTTCAGGTGGTTGGGCAAGTGGTAGTATCTTAAAGGTGTGGGGTGCTGACTAATGACTTGGAAAAGATTAGCACATCAATCAATATCAAGTACAGGGGATAATTTTAGTAATTTTACATTTGATGAAGCAGATATTTTGAAAGTAGTTGTATATGTTGTAAAAGAAGGAACAGGTGACTTTACATTATTTCCAAATAATGTTACATCTGGTAGTAATTTTTCTGCTAGTTATACAAAGAATGGTGGTAGTTATAGTGGAAATAATAATCATACCGGTATTCATGGTAATTATGGTCAACTAGCTGGAAACACTCTAGCAACATATAATATAACAAATCTCACTAATAGTGAAAAATTAGTTCAATGGAAATATTGTTTATATAATGGTTCATCTGCACCTGATAGATTTGAAGCAGTTGGAAAATATACAGATACCTCAAATAAAATAACCTCATTTAGTGCAACTTGTGGTGGTGGTGGATTTGGAGCTGGTTCATATATTACAGTATGGGGCGATGCAAGTGATGTAATAGTTGATACAACAAATGACGGTTCAGTTTTTGAAGAGAGTGATACAGGTAAACACTATATATGGAATGCAACATCGAATTCGTGGACAGAGATAACATAGTTGGCAAAAGTATTACCGGTATTCCAAAAGAATATAACACAAAATAACACATTCCAAAATGAAAAGTGGGGTGCATATCCATTTCAAAAAAGTATATTTCAAGGAATAAATAAGAATCAAAAACTATTTCAGACTAATGTCTTTCAAGCAAATGCTTACAATGTAGGCTCATATGAGATAGCAGCAGTTTTTGATGTCATACCAACAATATTAAAATTCATTAATGAATCAATGTCTGTTAACGAAGCAGCAATAAAAGTATCTGGTTTGTTTAAACACGTTAATGAATCAGCATCTATATCTGAAGCAGTTGCTTATTTGAGAGGAAGGATTAAAGCAGTAAATGAAACAGAACAGATATCTGAAAACTTTAACAGATTAGAAGAATTATCAAGACAAATCAACGAAACAGAAACAGTAGCAGATCTTGAAGAAAAGACAAGATTTTTGGTAAGATTATTATCTGATACTATACAACAAGTTGAATCAGTTAGTAGATTAGGAACTGGATTAAAACCAATAGATGAAACACTATCTATATCTGAATCACAATTAACAGTTAGAAGTTTAGTAAGAATATTAGCAGAGACATTACAAACAAGTGAGGTTTCTAATAGACTTGGATTAATAATAAGAGCAATGAATGAAACCATACAAACATCTGAAGTCACAAGCAGGTTACTTGGAATGGCTTTGTTTGTTAATGAAACATTACAAATATCTGAAACAAAGAACAGGTTAGGAAACACTGCAAGATTAATAACCGAAACAATTCAAGTCCAAGAAATAAATTCATTACCAAGAGTTTTAGCAAGAATGATTAATGAGGTTATAGGAATTGATGAAGCAGAGAATTTCTCAAGAACACTTGTAAGAATATTTAATGAGTCACAACAGATACAAGACTTACAAAAACTACCTAGAACAATGGTACGAAGAATAAACGAGAGTGTTAATATATCTGAAGCATTTATTACTGCATTAAACGTAACAATTATGATTAATGAAGTATTAAGAATATCAGAAGCAAGTGCTATAGTAAGAACAATGATTCGTGTCCTATCAGACACATTGAGTATATCTGATAACACTACTAGGTTGAAAGGAATTATACGTGCTATAGCAGAAACTGAAAATATAATAGAAACTTCATTAAGAAACTCATTAGAAGGAAGAGTTGTAGCAGGCAGAAGAAGAGTGGCTAGAGCATTCGGTAGAAGTAAGATTGCAAGAATATTTAAAAGGAATAAGAGTTTAAGAGGAGCAGGTTACTAGAATGAGTATAGATATGACACCAAGAGCAATCGAGTATAAGGTAAAAGCCGGAAGTAGGGCAACACTACAGTTGACTATATCTGATTCAACAGGCTCAGCAAAGAACCTATCCAATACTACTACATATGCCACAGGTAAATGGAAGGTATGGAAAACAGATGGAACACTATTAATAAACGGAGACTTAATATTTGATGATAGATCTAATGGAGAAGTAAGTTATGCACTAAGTGCAACAGATGCAACCAACTCTAAAGCTGGTAGATGGGAAGGAGAAGTAGAACTATTAGATACAAACGGTGCTATTTCAGAACAAACAGAATCTTTTTCTTTTAGTATAGAGGAGAGTTACTAATGGCAGATATAACAATAGTTGCATCAGGTGTTTGTGGAACCTGTAAAAAGAAATTTGACCATGATGATCAAGGAAATGTATCTTGTGATTGTCCAAAAGATATAGCCTAAACCTTTATATTAGGTATAGTTTTACACCAGACAATGTTAAAGATAGAAGATATTAATAATCAAATATATTTTGAGTTTCGTAGAGCCCAAATGGAAGCTATGGAGACAGAAAGACTTGGTACAATACACGTTTCTGATGTTATTAAACCATGTATGAGAAATGTTATTTATAAAAAAATACTACCAGACACAGGCATGGACACAGAGAATACAAAATCTCTTTATTTTGGTCAAGCTGTACATAGTAATTCACAATTAGCAACAGATGAAAATCATGAAAAATTCTTGGCTTGGGATTGGGTGGAAGATAAACCACTAACATATGAAGAAGCCAAAGCTATACCAGATGATGATCCAAAACACCTAGATATTATATATGGAAGCATAGATGACCTAATGAAAGTAGAGGATAAATGGGTAATATGTGATAAGAAAACAACCGGTTCTATAGGTTATTTCTCTAAAGCATCATCTAAACCAAGTGATTCTCATAAAGATCAGATTAATAGATATAGAGTATTGTTACATAAATGCTATAATATCGATGCAACATTTGGCTGTGTCATATACATTAGTAATAAGATAGAAAAAGAAGTTAGAGATAAGCCAGTGGCTTTAACATTTAAATTAGCACCTTATGAAGAAACCGTGGAAGATATGAAAGAAAAGGCTGCTATAATCAAAGAATCACTACTAGATAAAAAACTCCCTGAAAGAACGAAATGCTTCTTGTGTGATGGTATGTGTCCATACGCCAGTAAATGTTTCACAGATAATAGGGAGTATTATGATGAGAACTGAAGAACAAATCAGACATCTAATTCTAGTACAGAAAGAACTATTATTACATGAAGAAACAGATGTGAGAGAGACACCAGTAAGATTTCTTAAAATACCTGATGAAGAAAGAAGAGGTATTATAAGGGCATTGAGATGGGTGGTTGATGCCGATGAAGATTTATTTTAATGCTAATAATAAAGCTCATTTAGAAGCATTACAATCATGTGGAATAAAAAATGTGATGTTATCACATAGATATTCATATGCGAATATCAAAAAATTTCAAGAATTTGATTCTGTATTCGTTGTAGCAGGTACGAATGGAGATGCAGACAAATATCATAGTTGGTTAAAAGCTAATAAAGAACGTTACAATTTTGCGACACAATTTGATGTGTTTTATGACATGAATGAGACATTAAAATACTGGAAAAAAGAAAAAGAATTGGGTATTGATTGGACTTTACCTGTATTACAAGGTAACTATTTACATCATCTAAGTCAATTACAACTACCAGCAGACACTTATGTATGTCTTGGAGAAATAAAAGGTAAGCTAGAAACTGAAGATCAGATGAGAAAACTACCAATGAATTTAAAATATCACGGTCTTGCAAAAGGAAGATATATTGAACAAAGGTTCTTTGAAAGTTTAGATACTAGTGGTTGGATGTCAGCAGCCATGAGTAAAAAAACAGAAGTTTGGAATAATAACTCTACTTTATCTATGTTCTTTGGTGAAAAAGGTAGGGGTATGGTACCACAATTACGTCATTGGTGTGAGGTTTACAAAGAAAACCTAGAAAAATGTAATATAAAAACAGAAGATATAATTAATGGAGATTATTATACATTGATGAAAGTTCCAATTGCTATATTATTTATGCCAATGTGTAAATCATACGGAATTTATGAAGAAAACTTTATTAACTAATATATAACAGTTATTATATGGCAGATGATATCTTTAAGATTAAGAAGCTTGATGGTACATATATTGCTAGTGAAGATAAGAGGAAAACACTCTCTAAATTCAATGCTGCAAAACATTTTAAGACGGCAAATATCCCTGCTCTCTGTGACCAATGTGTTTATAGATCAATCGAAACAGGTGGCAATGGAAAATGTCCTAAGTATGAAGCTGGTGCTGCTTGTGGAATACGAGATGACTTTGTTCAATTCATTAATGAAATTGATACTAGAAACCCTGAAGATTTAAAATCAATGATGGATATGATTGCAAAACTATCATTTGAAAATGTACTTATGGCTCTAACACAATCAAAACTTGATGGTAATATACCTGATAGAAACACTAAATCTGAAATTAATACTTTATTAAATGTGGTCAAATCTATCAATGACATGAACTCAAAGATAGTTGTAACAGAAAAGGCAGAATATAATAAAGAAGGGGATATTGCTAATATATTTAGACAGATAAAAGCACAGAAGAGTGGTGATTAAATGGGTATATTTGACTGGTTAAAAAGAGAGAAATTTGTACTACCTCCAGAGGAAGCACAAGAAAAACTGGTAAGGGAAATAGAAGAGAAACTAAAAACTGCTACCGGTTCTGAAAAAACTACACTAACATATATGCTAGCCAATCAACTAATGTTTCTAAACCAGATAAAGAATAAGAAAAAGCCAAAGAAACCAATTAAGATGAATAACAGAGGTAAATGGGTGTGGGTAGAAGATGAGTGAATGTAAACACCCTAATTTTTTCTTCAAGGAATTCAAATTCTACTGTAGAACTTGTGGGGATGAAGTAACTGATGAGTGATGTTGATGAATTTCATGAAAGATCATGGGAAAAATCCAATATCTATAATATAAAGCACTGTATATGGTGTGGAAAGAGGGGGTTCAAAGACTCTCAAGAAGTAATAGAGCATATAAAAGCATCTCATACGAGGGCAGTATAATGCCTAGAACCACAATGGAAGACCTGAAAGACAGAGAAAATTTTGTCAAGGTAGTAGCAGAATGTGTAACAAATCCTAGTAAATTTTCTGAGATATTCTTAGACCATAAATTATTTGAGTATAATCAGAAATATGTTAACTGCCAAGACAGATTTATAGTCTATAGATCAGGCAGACAGGTAGGTAAAACAATGTCAACTGCTGTTAAAACAGTACACTTTGCTTTCTTTGCACCTTTAATGTTGAAAACAGTAAAAGAAGAATGTACCATAGTAATTGCTGCACCTACACAAAATCAGGCAACAATCATGTTTGATAGAATTAGAAGTCTTATCATAAATAATGAGTTTCTGAAAGGCTACATAGTTAGAAATACACAGACAGAGATGTGGGTAAAATATTTAGACCAAACAGGCATGACACGTATAGTAACAAGAGCAACAGGTGAAACTGGTGTGTCACTGAGAGGTTATTCTCCACACGTAATTATAGCTGACGAATGTTCTTTCATTAAAACAGAAATACTTAGAGCGTTCTTACCTTCTGGTATGGCTACACAAGCAAGAGTTTGGTTAACTTCAACACCGTTTAGTAAATCAGGTTATTTTTATGAAGCGTGTCAGAATGCAAGACCTGCTAACCCTGATGGTATGTGGACAGAGTTCCATGTAAAGTCAACTGATAACCCACTTGTACAAGAAGATCCTACATTTATTGAGGAGATTAAAAAATTAACAAGAGAAGAGTATGTTCAAGAAGTTGAAGGTGAGTTCCTAGATATAGGTGATGCATTAATTCCTAACTCATTAATACAAGATGCTGTTAATGATAAGAGTCCTAAAGGTAGACCAAGATATTATATGGGAGTTGACGTTGCACGTACTGGAAGAGATGAAACTGTATACACTGTGGTAGGTGTTGACGATGATGATCATGTGTTTGTTGAACACGTAGAAGCAGAATCACAATCTAATGTGGTAGATGTATGTGGAAGAATGGGTGAATTTTGTAGAGATTATAAAGTAGAAACTGTATATGTAGACGAAACTGGATTGGGTGGTGGTCTTATAGATTTGGCACGGGAGCGTGGTTTACCTGCTAGAGGGGTTATGTTTACACTACAAGAAAAGGCTGATATGTATAAGAATCTTAGATTACTATTTGAGAATAAAAGAATCACTCTAAAGGATGTTAATAAGTTGGTTTATCAATTGTCCTATTTGAGAAGAGAATATACTGAAACTGGAATTATGAAGATTAAATCAGATGAGCATGATGACTACCCTGATAGCCTTGTTTTAGCCTGTAGAGCAGTTCAAGGTGGTGATGGTTGGTTCGCTTTAGACGTAGGTGAAGGTCTCAAGAAGGCTTTATTTGGTTAAACTTTAAATATTAAACACATTAGTGATATATATGGTAGAAGAGAAAACAAAACCATGGAGACATCCATCTATTGCACACCCTGCAACAGGTGAATCTGGAAAATGGCAGACTGTTGGTGGTCGAAGTGTATTCATGCCAGCAGGTAATATGGATCCAGATGAAGTAGGACATCAAGAGTTATCTAGGTGGTCTAATCCTAAACCAACATTCAGATCAACAGAGTCTGAACCAGTAGAAAACCCTAATGAAGAAGTAGAGAAAGATCCAGAAGAAGAAGTAGAGAAAGATGGAAATGGTTATGGTGATTTAGCACCTGCGTTTAACCAATCAGAACCTAATGAAGACGTTGAGGGTGAAACTTATATAGGGCGACCTGCAAAAAAGAGTAATAGAATGGCTGACTTAAACAAAATAGCAACCACACAGATAGGAGATGAAATCCATTATTATCAAAATGGCGTAGATAATGGTAGAGGAGTAGTTGTAAAAATGGGTGGTTCATATATTACAGTAGCCAAAGATGATGGCACAATTGAAGATATTCATATTAATGAGACGTTTTACGTTAAAGATATTATAGTAAATAAGACATGGGATTCCATGGATTATGAGGAAAGAGAGAATGTTTTAGCATCAGCTAGAGTACCTTCACCTAGATTTATTTCAAAATCATGGAGAGAAATGCCACAAGAATTAAAAGATGTCTTAACTAAAGAAGGATTCACATATGAACAAGGTGAAACAAAAGAATCAGAAACCAAAGACCATGCTAGAACTGGTAACTTCCAAGACAAATCTGATGTTGAAGATACAGCATTAGGTAATGTAGGAGGAAGACCATTTGTAGGAATTTCAGGTAATGTATCAAGACAAGTAGATGCAACTGAAGATTATGAAGGACAAACACATGATGAGAAACCAGAACAATTTAAACACGAAGAATTAAAACCAGAAACAAAAGATGATGGTGCAGATATAGATCCGGCAACTGGAAAAAAGAAAGATGTTGGTTCAACCTCTAGTGGTAGTGCAACAACTGCTACACAAGGAGCAGCAAACTTTGTTTATTCAGATGTTAAACCATACAAAACAAAGAAATTCAATGATGTCAATGTTAACACATGGGGCATAAGATACACACAAGAAGAAGAAAAAGAAGAGTAAACCTTTAAATACATTAAAAGCAATACCTTTTTATATGAGACGAGATGAACCCAAACACTGTATAGAGTGTAACGCCACATTACCATGGAGGTATAAGGGCAGACAAAGAATCTACTGTAGTAACGAATGTAGGAAACTTTATACATCAAAGAATCCAAAACCATCTAGTGATTAATATCTACGTAGATGGTGGTACAAGAGGTTCTAGAATATGTCTTGTAGATAGATCAAAAGATTTAACAACCGTTAAAACGAGAACGGGTGACTTAACAAATAATGAGTTAGAGTATCTTGCCCTAATATATGCATTAGAATATATTAAAAATAGAAATTATACAGAAGAAATAACCATACATTCTGATTCAAAACTAATAGTAAATCAGGTTAATGGTGGGTGGAGAGTTACTACTGAAAAACTATTACCTTTGTATAAAAAATGTAGGGATAAGTTTTCAGATAATATTAAACTGAAGTGGGTTCCTCGGGAGAGGAATTTTGCTGGGTTTGTCCTTGAGGATATGTAGCCTTTGGGCTCTCTGATGTAGGATTATTTTCGTTGTAATAATCTAATATCCTTTGGAATAAAACTGAATCACTTTCATACATATCACCATTCTTTGTTTTCTTAACTAGTTTGGCGTGTCGTCTAAGTTTTTCTTTATCTTCCCAACGTACACTTATTGTGGTGTGTGAATTACCAACTTTTCTTCGTGCCATATCAACCTATAAAACTACACATATATAAGTCTTAATAACAACCAATCACTTTTATGCCATGTTCAAACAAACAATAGTCATCTATCCATATTGGCTGTGGTTTACCATAACCGTCTGTGCCATAAAGATATCCAAGCATAAATTTATCTGTAATTTTAATTCCAAATGCATCATCTGAAAATGGTTTTAAACTTGGTGTCATAGTAGAACGTTCAAGACCGTTTGGATAAGCAGATTCATAATGACCTAATCCTAATCCATGACCTAATTCATGTAGGACTATATTATATACAGTTTGAATTGGTAGAGGTTGTCTTTCAAGATTTATTTCAAACTTGGTCAAACCTGATTCTGGATCTTTATAACCATCACCAAAATTCAATGATAAAGCAGTGTTGTTTACTGCTTGTAAGAACACAACTATGAATGTAAATTTATGAGAACTCTTAGAAAAATCAATACCTGTATAACCTAAAGCCTTATCTTCATCATCATTCCATGCTTCAAACGTTAAGAAAATATTACAATGCCTATAATCATCAGGGATTTTATTCCAATGTTCAACGTAAGGAACCGTTGAATGTATAGTTAAAGTCCAATCTCCTTCTGGTAAAAATTCTGTCATTTCTGTTTGCCAATCAAGTATGGCTTGATGAGAAACCTTCTCTACTTCTAACCAATAATCCCAATCAATGTAAGTTGGGTTTGGTTCAAACAAACAAACGTGTGGATTTTTATCATGTCTTATACCAAGATATTCATATCTATCACTTCCCTCATCTGGATATTGTGCATAAGCATTTAGTAAAGATACTGTGGATAGTGTGCATAATGAAAATACTATCAATACTATAGATACTATTCTTAATATGTTCACTCTTTTTATCAATTTTTATGTAATATAAAGATTTATATTTGGCTATATTAATGATTAGATATGGGCTCTATAATGAACGCCAAATACAAAGGAACCTGTCAGTATTGTGATTCTGAATGGAAGGTCGGAGATAAGATATATTATCAAAAGACACCAAAAGCAATCTGTTCAGAAGAAAGATGTTTCAATGAACAAGGTGGTAAAGTATCTGAATGGAAACCACAAGATAAAAAAACAGGTAGTTTCAATACTCAGCCAGACACTAATTTGAAAATGGATATACCAGATGTGCCTGTATCTGATGGTGTTAAACAATGTGCCGAAATGGTTTTACAATGTCTTGTAACAGCACACCATATGACAAAGTCGTTGTACCCTAAACTAGATGAGGAGACACATACCTTTGGACAAATCCGTTCTAAAATTACAGACCAACTATTATCTGTTTGTCACTTGACAAAAGAGTAGGTTTATATTAGGTATCTATTTCTACTAATACAATGAACGTATCAGAAGTCGTGGACATTGAAGGTTCTTTCCAGAATAGCGTTGCTATTAAATCGGGAGATAAATTCACAGTACAAGGATTCAGCGTTAGACACGTTGAGTCACTAGGCTCAGATATAGTAGAGATTAAAACTACTGAAGGACTTAGACATTCCTTTGGAAAAACAGTTATTGGTCAAGCTAAATCTGAATACTGGAACGATGTCGTAGAGAAATGTGTATCGAAAGATGCATCTGACGGACTTGATGTATATGTTGTTGAGAAGGAAGCTGAAGGTACAGGCAGAATCATGCTAGCACTTTCTATGTTCCCACCAAAACAATAAATACTTCAATCTTCTTTTTTTTATTATGGCATTAGAATGTGATGATGTTGATTCTATTTTCGAAAGACTTATATTAATGAGGAAGAAATTACGTAAGCATGGTAAAACAAAAGTGCCCGAGATGTGATTGGGAGATGGGTGAACTTAGTGCTTGTCATTTAAGATGTCCTAACTGTGGTGCAGAGATGGATTGTTCTGATAAGGGGAGCACTTGGTAATGAAGTGGCAGAAACAACCTAATGGTAAGTGGAAACTATACTCAAAAAATGTAAAGGATTATAATTACTATGCAACATACTCTTATAGAGATAAGGTAAATTCTAAGTTAAAAAACATATGGTTAGAATGTACAACAGAAGGATGTAATGAATGTGGTGGTAGATATAATTTAGCAGAACCTTGTCCTTGGCATTTGTCAGATTCATATGAACATAGAAAACAATTTACAGAGTTTTTAAGAAAAAGAAAAGCGAAAGCAAAAACAGCAAAGTCAACAGAAGTTGAAGAATACAAAGGTTTATATGAGTAATGTTTTCTCAGACTGGTAATGAGTAGACTAAAGGGAATCACCGGTAGAAGTAAGTCGTCAAAGACTGTACTTATGGCATCAGACATACATGATATGTCACGGATGGCTGTCTGTTCCGACACACCTTACAACTCTGAGTTAGACCAAACTATGAAACTAACAGGTTTGCAGAAAGGTTTGAATCAGGCTTGGAAAGATGTTGCAGCAGATGTAAAAGATAAGTATGGTAAAGTTGACTTGATGGTCTACAATGGTGAACCAGTAGATGGAGCCAACAAAAAGAATTTGGGGCAACAATCTTGGACTACAAACCTAGAAGATGGAATGCAAGACTTCATGAAATTAGACAGTCTAATAAGTAGAGATAAAGTTCTACTTGTAAGAGGTTCTAATTATCATACAACTGTAGACGGCACTAATATTGAAGAGATATTAGCAGATAGAATGGGAGCAATCCGTGCTAAACCATGGGGAGGTTCTGGCTATACTGATGCTTATGCTATGGTTAATGTGTATGGTAAAGTATTCAACTTCTCACATCATATAGGTTATTCAAAGTCCATGGCATATAGGTCAACTGCTCTAGCAAGAGAGATGGCTAATATGCACTTCGAAGATGACAAATTAGGTAAGATTGATGTGGTCGTAAGAAGCCATGTTCATTACTTCTGGCACCATGAAAGTGTTAACAGGCATGGGATAATAACCCCTGCATGGAAGTTTGCTGACTATCACCTTTTCCGTGGTGGTGTTGCAGGCACAACTCCAGACATTGGAATGGTACTAGCACAAGTAGAACCTAATGGGGATATCTATGTTGACAAATTCATTAAAGATATTGGTGTCAAACCACAGCAGGTGCATATAAAATGAGTAAGAAGAATCAGATCTTCATTACACTTGAAGACTCAGACTTGGAACTTTGTAAAAGTTTTAGAGAAAGAGTTTACGATGCACTACCAAAAGGTAAGAATACAATACCTTCTATAGTTGCAAAGGCTATGGGTGTTGACAGACGTGCTGCTTTGATGGCTCTATCACAACTAGAAAAGGAAGGTAAACTAACTTCCGAAATGGGCACTATAAAATTTGAGAAATCTACATCAAGGTGTAGAGTATTCACAAAATTATAACCCGACTTCTTCTTTTTATAAATCAGATTTATATTCAGGTTAATTTATATAGACCATTCTGTTAGGAGTCTTTATGTTCGTTAATATATGTTGGAAACGAGATGGAGAGATTAAGAAATCATGCGTTCATATTGATAAGTTATTTCCTATGGTAAAGGAGATAGAATCACAAGGCGTTAAGACTTGGTTCGAAGTTTCAAAATAATTAAATAAGTTATTTAAGTTATATTATTTAACTTATATAACATTTTTATTTTTATTATCACTTTCATTTTACCACGAGTTAGGTTTATATTGGGTAACTATTTCTATACACTATGGCAAAAATTAAAACAATTTCAGTATCAAAAACTAGTGAGCCTATCCTAGATAGACTTAATGAACTTAGACCTAATAACATATCATTTAGTGAAATGATTGCTATCGCTTCTAATGAATACATAAAGAATCATGATCCAAACAACATGAAGATTGATGACTTTGATTCAGAAAAGAAAGTAGTACCTAGTTTCTATTCAGACATTACTGTATGGAGAGAACTTATTATGAAATCAGATAGTGGTAGACTTGAAGAAATTCAAGACAGACTTATCCAGTTAGAGAACTTAGTCAGACAAAGAGAAGAGGTACTAATGAAATGAATGCAACACCTTCATATTATACAGACGAGTTATATGAAATACTATCATCACCAAAACACACAGAAGTTATTGATGCATTAAGACCTAACAGTACATATGTTTTAGATATTAGTAATGAAAAGATAATTGATATCTATGTTGAAACAGGTAAGAATTTCATGACATATTTATTTGATGCAGTTATCAAAGTGATAGCAGATAAGAAAGGTAGTAGTGCTTTAAAGACTTATAGAAATTTAAGAATTGAATTGACAGGTTCAACAATAATTAATATGCATGACATAACTTCAAGGGAACATGAAGGTAAGACAATCACATTTGATTGTACAGTAATCGCAGCAGAACCTCCAAAGACTTATGTAAAGAGAGGTGTGGCTGTGTGTGTTCTTTGTGGTAATGAAGAAGAGTGTGTAGCAAACCAAGATAGAGAAATCAATATACCAAGATGCACCACGCCTTCTTGTAAACTAGCAAAGATGAAACTAGATTCTTCAAGAGTAGTCACTGATGATATACAGACTCTGTTAATGCAAGAGCCTATGGATAAAGCAAAGAACCATAGCCCTGTAATATTAATGGGTAAGATTATAGGAACTAATGTAGGTACAGTATTCATTGGACAACCTAAAAGAATAACAGGTATATTTAGAAGTATTATAGATTACAAGACAAACGAGAATGAGATACTTATTGACGTTGCTAGCATTGAGGACTTGGAAGAAACTGAACTCATTAAACCAGATGAAGAAACAATATCAAAGTTAAAGTTAAAGTCTGAAAAGGAACCAGATGAATACAAGTCTGAAATAGTAAACTCATTTGCTCCTCACATATTTGGTTACAGTGAAATAAAAGAATCTGTTTTACTATCATTACTTGGTGGTTCAAACAACTCTAAGAAGAGAGGTGATATTCATATGCTAATGGTAGGTGATCCTTCAATGGCAAAGTCTGAGATTCTAAAATCAGCAAAGAAGATTACACAGAAATCTCTATACACATCAGGTAAAGGAGCAACAGCAGCCGGACTTACAATAGGTATGGTTAAATTACCAAACGGTACACAAGTGGCACAAGCAGGTGTGTTACCATTATGTAGTGGTGGTTTTGCATTAATAGATGAGTTTGATAAAATGGGTAGGGAAGATAGATCTTCAATGCATGAAGCAATGGAACAACAAACAGTATCTATTGCCAAGGCAGGTACTAAGATGACACTACCAGCAGAAGCAACTATACTTGCAGCAGCAAATCCAAAGTTTGGTAAGTATGATTCAGACCAATCTTTAGGTGACAACCTTGAGATACCATCTCCATTAATATCTAGATTTGATATCATTTGGTTATTCTTAGATGATGTTCATAGAGATAAAGATAGAGCAAAGGCTAAACATATTATTGAATCATTTAAGAAAAATGATAGTAAAGATTATAATACATACTTAACTGATACAGAACTAATGTCAGTATTAAATTATTGTAGAGAATTAGAACCTGTATTAAATGATGAAACAGTAGAAAGAATATTAAAATTATATGAGAAACTTAGAGAGTTAGGTAGAGAAGAACAACAACAGAAACTACCTGTGGGTGTAAGACAACTAGAAGCAATAGTAAGAATGTCAACAGCACACGCTAAACTTATGTTAAGAAGTCATGTGTTACCTGAAGATGTGGATGCAATACAAAAGATTCTAAGTGACTCACTTGATTCATTTGGACTTGACTTAAACAAAGGTGGATTTAATCAGACATTCTTAGACGGACTTAAGACAAAAGACACCAAAGAAAGAATCGCTTTGAGTGTTTGGTATAAAGTAGCAGATGATAAAGGTAATGTAAAGTCTGAAAAATTCTTGAAAGAATTAACAGAAGCACCAAAGTTTGATGAGAACTCAGCATCAAGATACTTTGGTCAATGGGAACAACAGAATAAAATAAAGATGAATAAGGATGGTACTTGGAGAAGAACATAATGGAATTAGATACTAAGATAATATTAGTAATAGCAATAGTTGCTTTCAGTACAGTATTAATAGGTGAAGCATTTGGTGAACAATATAACTTTACTAACACACTACCTAACTACTTAGAGATAGAACAGAATGATGTTATATTTTTAGAAAACTTTACTAATTCAACCATTAATCTTCGTCATACAGGTGGGGTATTTAGTACAAGTATAAGTACTAATGGAACATGGACAGGTAATTTTCCATATGATTATGGTGCTTATGAGTGGGTAACAGATACTAACAATGGAACAATAGTTATCAAAGAAAAACAATTAACACAACAAGAGATTATTGTAGAAGATAATATTATACAAGGTAAAGTAGAACCTGACATACCTGTAGCAGTAACAGTTGTATCACCTTCTAATGAAGTAACAAACAAAGTCATTACACCTGATAGTAATGGTGACTTTGAAACAAAACTAAACCCTGATGAAAAAGGAGAACATAAGATTTACATCACACAAGATAGTCATACATTAAGAACTACATATACAGTAGAAGATGAGTTTAAGAACTTAGAACTTAGACTTGATATATTAAAAACACTTAGAGATATCTTGGAGATAATACTTGGCAAGTAGATGGTGGATATTCATTGCTTGTGCTTGTATATGCTCTGGCTTTTTATTACCTGTTGGTATAGTAATAATGGTTTGGTATATAATTGATTTAATAATGAATAAAGACACACCTTTAATTAATACAGGTAAACAATATATTGATAATCATTACACACAAAATATTGATAAGTTTAATTACTTTGACCAGAAGGGTACAGAAGAAGAAGATAAGAAAGAGGAAAAACAAACATTTAATAAGGGGGCTAATAAAAACAAACCTATGGATTTTATGGATTATAAAACAAGGGATGAAAACAAATGAGTGAAGAAGAAATAGAAACACCTGTTGAAGTTGAAGAACCAAAACCTGAAGTTGACTTAAGTCTTTCTCAACTTGCCGGACTTGGTGCAGTTTCGGAAAAAAAACTCAACGGGTTTGGAGTAACAAGTTTAATTGATTTATGTGTAAGAGGTTCTCGTGAGATAGTAGAGATTACTGGAACTGCTAAGTCAAAAGCAGATGCATGGGTATTTGAAGCACAAAGAATACTAGAACAAGCAGGGTTAGTTAGAGATACTACAATGTCAGTAACTGAATTAATGGAATACCAAGAAAACTATCATAGAATACCTTCAAAATGTGAAGCAGTTGATGAGTTGATTGGTGGTGGCGTTGTACCAGAAGCAGTCTATGAAGTCTATGGAGAATTCGGCTCAGGTAAAACTCAATTCTGTAACAGTCTAACTGTTGAAACTATCAAAGATGGTGGTAATGTAGTATGGATAGACTGTGAAGATACATTTAAACCAAGAAGAATACAAGAGATACTACAGGCTAGAGGATATGCTGTAGACTCTGATGACTCTAAGAAATTCTTAGACCAAATAACATATTTCTATACACCTAATACTGAACATCTAATGGGAACTATTAATGGATTATCCAAAACACTACAAGAGAAACACCCTAGAATAGTAATCATTGATGGTTCAATAGGTCAATTCAGAGAAGAGTATCTAGGCAGAGGTACACTTGCTGAAAGACAAAATCAAATAGCAAGACTCATGACACATATCAAAAACATATCATACTTCTTTAACTGTACTGTGTTGTTTACAAACCAAGTACAAAGTGATCCAAGTATTATGTTTGGTGATCCAGTGAAACCAATAGGTGGTAACATTGTAGGTCACGCTTCCACTTACCGTATGTACTTTAAGAAGTCAGGTAGGAAACGCATTGCCAGAATGGTTGATTCTCCAGAACATCCAATGGCTGATGCAGAGTTCACTCTAGGGGAAAGAGGCATTCAAGATGTTGAGGAATGACTTAAATATGTCACCTTACATTCTAAAAGTTAGTAGGCTAGATTCAGGTTATATTAAAAAGCCTGACACGGTTTCACGTTTTTCCGGCATTGATGCCTACTGATTAACTCTTATGAATCCAAGACAACGAATGCGTTTCAGTAATAGGAAAGCAGTTAATTGGTTATTAGAAAATGGTTATGATGAGATATGGTTAAAGGCTCACACTAAAAGACAAGACTTAGTATACACAGTAGGTCAATGGTACAGAGCTTTAGATTTATGGAATCTATTTGATGGTATCTGTTTTGATAAGGGGGGTAATTTAATACTGATACAGATCAAAACAAATGCGTGGGCTAGTAAACAACCTATCATAGATTTCTTACAAGATAAACATAGTCTTAAAGTATTAGTAATTAATGTTAAACGAAAAGGAGAAAGAACTTGGGAAGTGTTGACCAGAGATTATGAAAGTCCAATATAATGTTGAATATATATTAGCATATAAAGTTTAAGGTTTATATAGGACAGGTTTTAACTACTACTGTGCGTATAACAAGCAACAAAGAATACATTGGTAGTGGAGAGGACACCTGTTTCGATATACTAACAGAGTTATATCCATCAGCTAGTATTAAAAGACAAGTAAAGTTTTATACATTAATGTCTGATGAATTTAAAGACACACTTGGAGAAAGACAGATGAAAGAAACATTAGATATTGTTATCTTCGAAGCAAGTGGTGATAAGATAGTAGTAAGAGTTCAAGATAGACATCATAAAGGCAAGAGAACTGATGATGTAGATATCATACAGAAACAAATGCTTGAGTGGAACAAATGTAAAGTTGTAGATGTTTGGTATAATGAATGTCCTAATATTTTCTTAGAAGAAAACACTAAAGAGAGTAGACAAGAATTAATTGCGTGTCTTAAAGACTCAAAATTACTTTAGTTATTTATAGATATCACTAGTCTTTTCTTTATCATCAGTTGATTTCTTTGCATCAATTAAAAGACCAACCTTACTTTCAGTTATCTTTTCTCTTAACATCATTAATGCACATTCAACTTCAAGATAATTCATTTCTTTTTCAGCCACATATTTACCAACCAGACTATCTAGGTCATCATACATACTCACTATGTTATCCCATCTAGGACTAATGGTTTCTTCTTCAGCCATACTATCTTTTACCGAAGTTATACTTTATAAACTTTGCACTACATTTTGAGCACGTAGGCTTACCATTATACGTACACATATCAGTTGGCTCGAATTTCTTCCAGCACGTAGTACATCTATTTGGAACGTCCAACTTTATACCTCGCTATCAACGTCAATGTTACACCAATAATAGGTATCATTTCTAGAGTATCAATACCATATAATAAGAAGTCAACAACTATACCATGTCCGTGTAAAAAACCTTGACCAAATACACACTCCAGAGCCCACCAAGAATGAGGGATTTGAAGGTATAAAATAACTGCTGATATCGAAAGGCTCTCAACCATCCTACGATTATACCATTCCATGAATCTACGAATGTATGACATAGGAAAATTATAAATTTGACCTTATTTATATCTTTACATATGATGGACTTTAAAGTAGTAGGCTGTGATGAGAGGGGTATTTTCTACGGAGAAACTGGTAGGATTATTATATATCTTAGCAACCACGAAAACCTCACAGATATACTAGGTACTATAACCCACGAATTAGTTCATAAATGTATCAACGACTTTGATGAAACACTAGATGAAAAACAAGAGGAAGATATAATATATCAAATGGCGTGGGCTAATGAGTCATTGGTTTAACACATCTAGAATTACAATAGTATTTTCCATACACATTTAATGAAGATGTCATATACTTACCACAACTACGACATAACCAAGTCAATTCTCTGTTGCTTGACCTGCATTTTTTGCAGAACCTATACTTCCTTGAATACTTTTGTCTACCAATTTCATAACCAGTGAGTGTAAAACCACAATTAATGTTTGCACATACAAAATCATACTTCTTTAATACTCCCATTACTTCCACTCATCATTTAATTCTCTACGTCTATGATTAAGTAGGGCACCTGCGTTTACAAACTCATCATTAAGATACTCAATGATTTCATGTGCTTCTTCTTGTGTTATCTTTCTTGTTCTACTTTGACGTAAAGTCTCAACAACTTTCTGCATAGCACTCTTTGGTTGGTTGTCAAGCATACCTATTATAGTCACAGATAAATAATGTGCAATAAATTTCTCTCTATCAGTTAATTGCATGACCAATCGTTATCCTTCTCCAATATAAATCTATGCTTTTTTGCGTACTTCATACACGTAGGACATATCTGCCACTTCCAACTGTATGCGCTACTTCTATATGAACCTCGATTATCATCAGCCCAAGTATATTTTCTTCTTAACCATAGGTTAGTAGTCTTTACAGTTTTGTGGCACCTTAAACACCTCATACTTTACAACCCCATTGTTTAGCCATAGCATTAGCAATACCTGTGAAAGCACGACTTCTATCAGTAGAATTTCTAGGTGTTTCATACCAACCTCTTGTATATCTATGACCATTCTTTGTAGTTATGTATGTTATTTTTACTATTTTTGTTGGTTTTAATTTAGGTAGGTTCTTCAACCAAAGACAAGTTTTCTTAGAGTGGTCATGTCCAAATTGGTATGGTTGTATTATCTGATCATACTTAGGAAGCTCTGCCTTTAACGAAGGCACTGGATTCTCAATACAAATCTTTTCTATTGGTGCATTAAGTAAAGACATAAATAAACTTGTGTCTATTTCTTTGTTTTCTTTTTCATTAAGTCTAGCTCTGTTTCTACAAATAAATGTACAAACAGGGTGTCCTATCATCATATCCCAACCTTCATCTAAGTGATTTAATACATCATCTTGTATGTGATATTTATCATTACCATTTTCATCTGGTTTTATATCACACGACCATGCATCATGTCCTAGTTTTCTAAATGCATCTCTTTCTATACCTGAGCATTCACAAGCAAGTAAAACTTTCATAGTTCTAACCCCATAGACTTAGCAAAGTCATCGAACTTTTTATATTCCTCTAGGAATAACTGACCAACCTCAGTAATAACAAATACATTCTTACCCTTAACCTCAATCTTATTCATCATACCATTTGTAGTAAGTTTAGCGATGAATGGATTGATTCTTTTATAAGATAGATTAGCCTTTTCTATCAGGGGGGTGATAGTAATACCATCACGCCCTTGATAGTTTGTTGTATCTAATATATCATAGATAATTTTTTGTTCAGAACGATATGACTTCGGAATTTACGAGTGCACCTCCTCTGATTTTTTATCTTGAAGATGTGGATTTACAAAGCCCGTAAATTCATTATCTCCATAAGGATAGATATCATTTTCATGATAGTATTTCATCTCCTTGTATTCATTATCAAACTTGTATGGTTTTTCTATAAAATACAATAGGTTTTCTGTATCAAACCCCTTAACTTCTACAAGAAAGTTTGCAAGAGATATAATATTACCATAATCTCCTAACCATTTATCTTCTTCACTCATTTTCTTTCTCCTTGTCACAGAAATAACTACCAGTTACAAATGGTTCTGTATCATTACCACGATAATATAGAATATCATCTGGTCTTACTATCCTATGTATTTCAGTACCATCTAAATATAAATGATCACGTCCATATATACAATCAAGACAGAATTTATTCTCACTCATTTCGATTCCTCCTTCTTTCTAGGTAGAGGTCTCTTCTCAATTATCTTGAAGTATAGTTCAGGTAATTTAAGTCCATTCTGTGCACCTCTTTTCATTATGCCCAACAACTTTCTAGTAGATAGTTCTGACGGATCAGTCACAACTACACCATAAGGTGCGTAGACACCTCTTGGTCTTCCAAACCCTACAATCTTTCTTATTTCCTTCATGTATGCCCATTGCTTTTTATCATGGTATCTTATACCATCATTCCAACGACTACCACCACTATAAATCTCTTTGAACTCTTCCCATGCAGATATTATCCACTCGTCAAACATTTTACGTGTTTGTTCTTCACGATATACTTTCTCAAGTTTCTCTGAAAAGTGAGCACCTTTAAATGAGTTAACACAATCAGAGCCAACCATCATAGTCATCTCTTTACTCTCACATTCAATGTAGTGGTCATAAACTATTGGGTGTCCACATAATTCACAATGTAATTCACCAGCTAGGTATTCTGCTATTGCATTACCCATTGACCAACCTTGCACTTGTGGAAATCTTCTCTTGTAGTTTGGGCGACCATTTAAGAAGCCATCAAACTCACAGACTTCCCAATCCTCAGCAGTTGTTTCATGCTTTGCAAAGTTTTCTGCTTGTACTTGTGTGTAAGAACTCATTCTTTACTCTCCATAATTTTATTTATCTCATCAAGTTTAATCTTAGCAGTAAATAATAGACCGTCATTAAATCCATTCCTACACTTGTCTAAGATTTCATCTATCTCTATTAATTTAGAGGATATTTCAATGTGTTTACTTTTATGACTCATCTCAAATCCTCCCTTTCATCATGGGTTTCATCAATCTGCCTGAATATATCTTCGTATCTTTCAACGAGTTCAGGCTCTAACATTTCTTTTGTTAGTGCATTTATTAAGAATTTAATTTTTAAATTATTTAAATCCTCACCTTGTTGCAACTGTTCATGTAGTATGTGAAATACATTCATCATTCCAACGTGAACTTGGTCGTGTGCAGAATCATTACCATTCTCAAAAATGTATGGGTAACTCTGCGATAATAAATCTGGTTTTTCAATATCTCTACGTTGCATTTCTATGAGATAAGGAAAGTCTACTTCATTTAATGAGTATTCTTCATCAGATTCCTTTGTTTTTTCGATTATCTTATAGGCATGAATCATACCCATAATCATCCAATCGGTTTGATCTATTTCGTTATTCATTTTTTATCACTTTGTATACAGGTTTATCCTCATTATAAATGTAGTGTTTTTTACGCTTTCCAAAGCTATACTTTGAACGGTATCTAACATTACCATTACAGCAAGGACATCTCTGTTTTTCTTCTGTTCTTTTTATAAAAATATTACAGCTTGCACAGAAAACATTGCCGTTGTATGTTCTATTGACTTCTGCGAAGTCATGTCTACCTATACACTTATTGTTCAAGGTGTCCACCTCGTAATAGGTCTAAGTATTTAGTCAAAGGTATTCTAACCTTAGTATCTTTAATTTCTTTTTTCTTAGAACTCATGTGATTATAAATTTGCATACATTTATGACCACAGAACTTATCTATCAGTTTTTTTGTAGGGTTTACCTCATGTATATTTCTACCACATAATTGACAGTCTTTTGCATAAGATTTAGCCAACCTTTCAATTTTTGTATTTTTATACCAATTTTTAAAGTATATTTTCCTATTTTCATAGGCGTGTCTACTATTATACGCTATCCTTTTACAGTAATTACTACAATACTTTGCATTATAATGTCTACCTTCTAAAGAAGCATTACATTGTAAACAATGTGTGTGCATACGTGCTCTCCTTTTTAAAGTCCAAGCATAACCCTTACTTATAGTAGGAGTTTCTTTTACCACAGGCATTTCTGACCATGATTTTATTTGGGCTTCAGTAAATTCTTCAGGGTGTAGTTTAACAGCACATTGACCACATAGTTGCCATTTTTTCCAACATTTTGCTGTTTTTCTATAGCTTGCCTTGGAAGTTCTTGGACAATTCTTACATCTCATGCGTTATCAACCTCTTTTTTCCATTTAACAGCACATTTTACATGAACAATCTCATTAGACCATAAAACAAGTGAATTTGGGTTTAAAATTGCATTTCCACAATATATACAATCTATATGACCGTCATTTGCATAAATACCGTCAATAGCGTTAAAAACGTCATTTTTTGCAATTTCAAATTTCATTTTGAAAATTCATCTCCAATTTTTGCCTGAAAAAAAAGTATTATTTTGATATTAGTTGGTGTACAACTCATCAGGCTACATCCCCATAATGATATTGATTAATAACATCATCACATTCATCACGTAAACAATAAACACAATGAGCAGTACGGTCAGAACGTTCTTTACATTTTGCGAGATACTTTTCTCCTTCTTCAATGTTGCGTTTGCACATACTACATACTCTCCATTCAGAATTGCGTACTAGAATCATGCCTGTTCATCTCCTTTCTTCCAATCAACGTAAGGTTCTTGCGAGGATTCATACACAACAATTACAACATCTATGTACGCATTGTTATTGTAATGTAATTTATATTTAATATCAATTAGATTGATTGAAGGATTACTTATTAACCATTTGTTAACTGTTTGATCAATAGGTTCGGGATGTCCATCTTGTGTTGCGAACATCTTAATCCATGTACTCATTGTTCACGCACCCTCTTAAATGTACATAACATCATGTCTCTTGCTTTTTCTATGCTACTTATAAATCTTCCGTGTTTAAATAACATATGTGTTTGAAATGTTTTTTCTTCATAGAATCTCTTATTACATTGTGTGCATTGAATAAAATCTTCTAGTCCATAGTATGCTAACAAACCTCGAAGTAATTTATGTTCATGTCTTGGCGACATAATTCTTTTCTTCTTAACTTTTATTTTATATCTCATACATGAACCACCAGCATAAATATTAATTTAGGTAGAATCAAATGACCATGACCTATTAAATAATTAATCATTTAATGCACCTCGTAGTAGATAACATCTACCTTATTATTATAACAAGCAGTACAACCAGAGCATGATGATAGTATTTCATACAGTTCTGGTTTTGATTCTTTGAACTGGTCTTTAATTGAATGACCAGTATGACATTTGAATCCATCCTTGCGTTTGTTAAACTCATCTGTTGTTAATGCCACCGAGCAATTAACTCCTAACCTACGTGCTAATTTTGTTGGTGGCTTACCATTAATATTAAACGCTGACAATCTAATGTCAAGGTTATCAGGTTTGTGTAAACCACTCTCAATCACACGCTTTACCATTCTATATTCTTTTGTTGGCAACCAATGTTTTACATCAGGCGTATGTTCTGCGATATAAAATACATCACGTAGCATTTTATCTGATAATAAATCTCCATTGTCAAACCAACGAAACTCTTTGAATCCTTTGCGTTGTATAATAAATACCATAGCTTCTTTCCAAAAGCTTTTGCTTACAGATTCAACAGTTCTTTTTGATTTAGTTATGTAATTCTTAAAAGCATAGCAACCAACCATACCATAACATATAGAACATATACTATTCTTTATCTTTTGTAAGTGTCCACCAGCTTTACAATTACTAGCACTATAACCAAACGAACCGTTCTCCATCTTACTTGTTGATGTCAAGTAATCTGTTGTCTTACCTGTCAGATAGAAATAAACTTCCTTAAATGTTTGCCACTTAGGAACTATCTTGAAAGGACTATCTTCTACATAATTAAATGCGTGGTTAATACCAAGCAGATAATTATATAGAACGTAATTTAAATTAATCAGTTCTTGTTTCATCTTGTTTTACTCTTGATTTATATTCATCTTCCAAAAACTTTCTTGTTCTTTTATCTTTGATTTGATCAAAGAATACTGTATCGAATATTTTTCTTTCGTCTAACAAGAAAGCAATCTTAGATAATATACCAACATCTGTTTCAGTAATATCCACCTTACCAATCTCCGTGTCGATTTGTGTAGGATATATTTTTCCTTTAGGAACTATACATAAGAACTTCCATTTTGATTTGTTATCTATTTTTCCGTCAGGGTTGTGTGGATCATATGTTGCGTGTTCGGAAAATCTTGTGTGTGGTTTTGAATTGATAAAGGCAGTACCTTGATTATCAACTTTCCAAATACCATCAATTTCAAATCCATCATCTACTGCAACTACCCTATCATCAGGGAACATTCCAGCAATAACTCTTGCAATCTTGGTTCTCTCTTGTATTTTATATTGTTCTGTGAATTGTTCAACCAACGATTTAATTTCATTAGTATGATACCAATCCTCAATACCACTACATACTTTGTTCCTATTGCGTAGTTGAATAACTACGTCTTTATATTTTACATTGAAGATACCTTTGTTAAATGTTTCTTGGACTTCAATCTCATCATCACTATTAATATCATTAAATGTCTGTATGATTCTTTCATTATTAAATCTCTTTACTCTTATTAAATTGTAAAGGTCTTTAGATAATTGTTTAATCTTTCCATTCTCTAATACTAATAGAGTTGTTTCCCTTTCAGATATAATTTGAAAGGTCATTGATAATCACCCTCATGTTCATGGTTTAGATACTCAACCAATCCTTCTGTTGTTGTATACTCTGATGTATACTTTTGTATCTCAGTAGTTGTTAGTAATACAGTATTAATCCAAGCCTTAAAACAATCAGGGCAACCAGCTAACCATGTTTGCCAATACTGACCTCTAACATCTTTTATTCTCCAATAGTGATGAGGTGTTCTTTGTCCTTCAAACGTTTCATCACAAGACCAGCAAGTCCATTCATTTCTATGATGAACTGTCTTTAACTGGAATCCGTTATTAGTATGTTCACTCATATCCAGTTAAGTTTAACCTCTTTATTAATATGTCAGTCATGGTTTCTTCTGTTTGATTAGGAATTTCACCACCTCTAACTGCTTTAAGAACTATTCCAAGTATCATTCTATCATATTCATTACTAAATAATTTGTCATGTTTATGTAAGTTTATGATTCTTGTTATACAATTTGTTTCAAAGCCATTTCCTTGAGTTAATACTTCTTGTGTGTGTGGATTTTCAAAGAACTCATCATTAAGAATTGTCTTGAATATTTTCATATAACTATCTTCAGTAGAATAAGTTCCACCTCTTATGTTAAGACCACTACCTTTCAAACTACTATAACCACCAATACCATGCTTGAATCCATTATACATTCCAACTCTCTTCATCATATCTTTATCAACCCAAGCAATTATAGCTGATTTGTATGTGTCATGATCACTATCTTTTATTAGTTCTCTAACTGTTTCTAATTTCTCAGCAGTATTTTTATCAGGCAAACCATATTCAAAGTAATAAACTTTAATGTCTTTATTATCTTTATCAATTTGTTTTAGTTGTCTTACTGTTAGATCACCTTCAGTTGTCGTAAGTGTTTTACCTTCAAACCAACTGACAAACTGTTCGGGGGTATCAACAGTTAAACCTTTTCTTGCTCTACAATATAATATACTACCCTTCTCATATCTAGTTCCGTCATATCTATAACCATTAAAGAAATCCTTTGTGTTTTCAAAGTTTTGTTTACTATTATCAAATTGAATTATTCTATGTGGTTCTAATTCATTCTGTTCATTAACTTCACCTATTGTTGATGAATAGTTCTTTCTATTTCTCCAGCTTCTATTTCCCCAAGCAGAACCACCCCAAGTATGTCTATTAAATAGAGATACTGGTTTATCATTTAATATTGTTTGAGAACCTTTACCTTTCTTAGCTCCTTTAATTTTTAATTTATGTTCTGCTTTATATTCTTCACCAATTATGACACCCCATTGTTTTAAGACATCATACTTACCATGCTCTTTACATCTTATAAATTCTAATGTATCATCTTTGAAATGTTGAACAAACATATTCATCATGTCTGATCTCAATGATTGTAAAGATATAATTGTCTTACCATCTTTAATTAAACTCTCTAAACTCTTTCCCCATTGACTACCAACTGTTGGGTAGTGATCATTAAGTGTGTCTAATACTTCATTGGTCATACTATCAAATATAATACGTTGTGATAATTCACTTCTAAGATTTGAATGATACAATGGTTTGTTTAATGTTTGTCTGTAATCATCAGCAGAAGTTAACCAATATTTCTTGAATGATTCTTTGATTACTTTTGCTAACAATTTTGTTATTGCTTCCGTGCTTTCTCTTTCCAAGTCATCACGATTTGCGTTAGGTTTGTAAACTCTTTCGTTTTTAATATTTACATACCAATCACAATTTTCTAATATTCTTTCAAGCCAATTATCATCCCATGATAATGAATTAAAGTTTGTGTTAATAGGAACACCTACAAGGAATGTTTGATTACCTTTATAATCATCTTCATCATCACCATAACTGTAAGGTCTATTATCAGAACCAGTTTCAATGCTTACATTACCAATGGCTCTTTTAAGTTTACCCTTATCATCATACTCATAGTTAGTTGTAGTTGCTAACACAGCTTTAAATTCTATGTCATCATCTTCATAAGCTATGTTATGAATAAAGTTAATTGCTTTAACCCTACGATATAATGAATCTCCTTTTAGTTTCTGAATCTCTTGTATACCTTCACGTTCATGTGTGTATTTTCTAATATTATTATTCAACACCCACCATGTATTAACAGAATCATATTGTTCTGTTGCCATGACTTGATCAGGTAGTTCATCATCATCACTATTAGTAATCTCTATGTTTGTTTCAATTTGTGAGAACTTTGCACAATCTTTTATTGTTTGAATAACTTCATTAATAACTACGTTTGGTTTTAATATCATTTGTAGTTTAGTTCCATGTGTATCTAATGTTGGTTCTTTCTCAACTATTTTCTTTGTAGCTAAATCTTCCTTACATAGTGCAGTATAATATTCACTACCTTCTGTTTCTTCTCTTGTCCATGTATTTAATACCATGAAATCTGTAAGCATTTGATATGAAACAAATCCCATACCGAATTGTCCTACTTCATTACCTGATAAATTACCTGACTTACCAAGAACTTTTATTACTTGTTTGAATACTTCCTCACTAATACCTAATGAATCAACACCGTGCATGATGAAGTTTCTTTCCTCAACATCTATCTTAATATCAATGCGAGGTCTAGCTCCGTACTGATCTCTTGCTGTTCTACAAGCACGAGCTTCATTATTATATAACTCACGAACACCTGAGTTAAAATCTTTATAAATTTTAGAAGCGAATGTTGTAAAGAAAGCTGACGACTTACTTACTTCGGGAGCTTCCCAACCTTCTGCTTCTTCGACAGCATTATCTATTGCATTATTATCTGTATCAAAATCTTTGCTATCTTCTATTTCATATGTATCTACTTTCTTCAATCTAAGTCATACCTCATATCTTCAAAATTTTCATACTCACCTACTAAATCATTATCATTAGCATATGATCTACAATCTTCCATGATATAATCACCAAATATAGGAAAGACAATACGATTGTAAGTAAATAACTTTACCTTACTATATATATTATACATAATCATATAATCTACCATAGTTATCTCCTAAAAAAGGAGAGGATTAATCCTCTTGATCATCTGAATGATTCAGATGACCAGAAGGATGTGCCTTTCTTTCTTCAGGTGTTAGTGGTGCGTTCATACTTAACCACCTACAACTGGTTTAGTTATACTAACTTGACCACTTGCATCTCTATTAATTACTGTGTTAGAAGGAACTCTTGCCCAACCTTCACCAGTAATATTTAAGTTGCTACCTTCA
>VTLG01015668.1_pt1 | contig 62162 bp, 93 predicted proteins | sample 4694571 | NCBI WGS metagenome assembly VTLG01 (sample SAMN12604809, study PRJNA352737) | marine metagenome | biome: ENVO:00000447; feature: ENVO:00000209|ENVO:00000569|ENVO:01000036; material: ENVO:00002151; isolation source: viral sequences binned using virsorter ...
ATTAATATTTTTTACCTGGAAAACTACCTTCGGTTAAAGCATCTAAATTTTCTTTACCATATAAAGCATAATCTCTTGCAGCTCTTAAAACACTAGATCTTTCAGCTGATTGCCAACCTGTTCCACTTTTCCATCCTTTAGTTCCTGGTTTTAATTTACTAATTTTATCAAACTTTTTATTTTGATCTATAAGTATTTCTTCCACCATAGATAGCTCACTCTTATTTAATCCTTTTAAATTATTAATTGCATCAGCTTTTGGAAGGTCAAATTTTTTAATTAAAAATTCTATAGCATCATCTTCAGAAAAAAGTTCTTTAGGAATAGAAAATTTTTCGTTAATATGTTTTTGAAATAACTCTAATTCTTTAGGACTAGCTTCTTCTAAAGTTTTAGTCATGTCTAAAGCTGCTGAACCACCGGGCTTAAACCCGATTCGTCCACCTTGATTCATGTTCCGTGGTCCAGGGACCTGGGATCTTGGACGAGTGAGCCATCTCATCATCTGTGCATGTTTTTCAATGTCCATTATTCACCTAACATTTTAGCAAGACCACCTGATGCATTTGGTTTTCTGCCTCTAGTCTTAAATCTTTTAAGTTCCAATTGTTGATTGGCCTCATCTACTACTTTTTGAATTTTAGCATATCCTTCTGGATCATTTTTTCTTGCCCATTCAGCCATTGCTGATCCAAAATCATCATCAACAACTATTGTATCATCAATAACTTGTCCTTCAGGCACAAATTTACCTGCTTTATAATCTCTTTCAAGTTTCTCAAGTTTTTTAATTGTAATGTTTGCAGCTTCTTGAAAATCAGGAGCATTCCGGTCTAAACTACCAAGATATCCTTCTAATCTTCTACGTTGTTTTTTATACGCTTCATTAACAGCGGATGTTTTTTTCTTTTTACCTAATGACATAATTCCTTTTACTATCTTGCCCTTGAATAAAGGAACACGGCCACCGGATGCAAAGTCATCCATAGCGCTATCATCATACGGTCCATATTTTTCTTCTAAATAATTTGCTTGTTCTACTTGGTCTTCAGTAAATCTTTGATAGTCTTCTCTTTTCTTTTTAGCTTTTGCAGCTTTATCACCAGTTAGTTTTTTACCAGTTGCAAATTCCTCTAAAGAACTAACGTCTTGCATCAAGTCATCAACGTTCTCAACTTCACGTATACCGTCAAATTCTATGTCAGCATCTTCCGGTCCACCAGCAGCTCTTGGTTCTGCTTCACTTGCTTCAAATGAAGCTTTTGTTTTTCCACCACCTTTTCCTGTTGCAAGATCCGGTTCAATTTCTTCACCCTGTCTAACAATTAAATCTACTTGATCAGAGTCATTAGATGCTCTTTGAATGTTTCCTCGCTCATATGGTTTAGTTTCATCTATTTTTAATTTTGATCCGTAATTAACTCTAACTGAACCATCATCTAAATCTCTATAAACAGTAACTTCTTCTGTTTCACTAATTGGTTTTGTATGTACTCTCATTCTCTCTTTGTATGCAAATTGTTTTGTTACATCTTCACCTTCGTTAATAATTCTTGTTACAAGAGGATCGAACCATGCTGGTTTACCGGGTGCTGCTGGTGTTGTTATAACTTCTTTTGCAACAGTTGCTCCTTCTTTACCAAAAAGTTTTAATGCACCTGCTTTAAGTGCACCGATACCTGCAGCTGCTCCACCCATTAATTTTAAAAATGCTCTACGGCCTTTATCTATTCCACCAAGTTTAAAAGGTACTCGTTGATTGTCATTATCTTCAGCAAGTAAATAATTTAATCCTGTTGACGTCGTTGATGTAGAACCAGGAGCTGATAATCTTGTTCTACTTGCAAGAGCTTCACTACCATGTGCTGTGGGTCCTAGTTCTGGTTGCTCTACAAAACCACCGTAAAAAAATTTTTCTGGTTCTGTATCTTTCCATTTACCTTTATCAAAGTCTACTTCAATAACTTCACCAGATTTTTTAGTTGATTTTGTTGTTGTGGGAAAAGGGGTATTTAAAATATTTTCTAATTGTTTTTCATTTTTAATTGTATTTGAATCAATCCCTCTTTGAAAAAGATTTTCTTTAATCATCATTTCACCAAAGTCAATTTTACCTTTGTCAGGTAATGACATAATGCCCTCATCACTTACTTTCATAAGTTGCTTTGCAACAAAATTTCTAAGTGAAAATATTCCTGATATTTTTGACATTAATAATACTCCTTCTTCCTAGGTTCTGTTTTTTCGTCTTCGTAATCTTCTGGATGGGGTAGGAAGCCTCCCTGTCTGAATCGCATGATGGCCATTGTCGTAGAATCGACTAAATCATCATGATCGCCAAAAGGAAATGACGCACATTCCTCAATAACTTCTTCTGCGAACTTTCTATCAGGGGCCCATATTATTCCTGCCTCAAATAACGGTGCGCATGAATTGACCCTTACATGTTTATCATTTCCTTTGCTTGGTGTAAAGGTCATAACTGGAATATCCATTTGTCTAAGCTCGTGGGTCAGTGGAGTACCAGATGCTTTCTGTTCTACGATAACCATGTCCGGATTCCAATACTTATACTGCTCAAGAGCAACTCTTCGTAGTTCTGGAAACTCATAACGCTCTTTAATCGCATCTAGCAAAATTAAATTGGGTTTTGAGTCTTCATTTGGGTAAAATACGCCCCAAGTCGTAATTGCACTGAAATCGGCAGTCTCTTTTTTCAAAAATGCGGTATCCATCGACATAATGATGTAATAACACGTTGGCATGGAGTCTTTTTTCCATTTTGTCCACCATTCTCGTTTTAAAATGGCTCCTTCCTCCGAAGTTGGACGTTGCATCCACTGTGCATTCCATTTTCCGACAGGTAATGTCGCTTTTACCTTTTCTAATTCTTCTAAATTCCAATATTGAGGCCAAACTGGTTCTTTTTTAGATCCGTGGTCCAAGATCGCTGGAAATTCGATCACGTCCCATTGGTCTCCTTTAACTTCTTTTTGATTAGCAAGTAAAATTCCAGTCAAATCTTTTTTTGACCACCTTGTCATTACTAAAATTATTTTAGCACCTGGTTGAAGACGTTGTCTTGGTCCAGATGTGTACCATTCGTACGCATTTTCCATTGCTGTTGGTGAAAGTGCATCTTGTTCCGAGTGTGGATCGTCAATAATTAGTAGATCAGCACCTCTTCCTGTAATTGCTCCGCCAACACCAGCTGCAAAATACTCTCCACCTTGCGCAGTTTCCCATCTTCCTGCAGCCTGACTGTCTTCTCTTAGTCTTGTATCAAAAATTTTTGCATATTCTTGACTATCAATTAGTGTTTTAGCTTTACGACCAAACCTAATTGCAAGTTCTCCAGTGTGAGTTGCTTGAATTATCTTTAATTTTGGATTACGGCCCACCATCCATGCAGGCAGTAGGTAAGATGCAAACTCAGACTTAGTATGTCTTGGTGGCATGTTCACGATTAAACGGTTAATTTTACCTGTTGCAAGGTCATTAAATTTTTTAGCAACAACTCTATGGTGGGGTCCTTCAATAAACTCGGGCCACACAGCTTTGACAAAGGACATAAAATCGTCTTTTGCACGATTTTTAATTTTTTTCTCAGCTGCCATTACTTGTAATTGCAAAAGTTCTTTTCTAACGTCAGCAGGTAATTTACTTATATCTATATTATTTAAATTCATAAAAAATTTTTAAAATTTTTTGCACCTTTTAAGTGTTAAAGAAGTTTTTTACCACCATTAACTCTCTAAATCAAGCAATACAACCTAGAGTAGTGGGACCCCTTTTTATATATAAGGGGATCGCCTTTTTTTCTGCGCGGATTTTTGGGATTGGGTTTGGTACCTCTATGAGATAATAAATTGTGGCGCGCTAGCGCCACAACCTGTGATTGATGATTAGTCTAGCAAGACCATGTAAGCTTTGGCATTGTGTTGCCTAAACCAATTCAAGTCCTTACGAACTTTGTCCCATAGTTTAGACGCACCATAACCAAGTGCCTTATCTTCTATTGTTGCGCTCAACTCATTGATGAAGATTGCATCATGTTTGTTAGCCTCTTCTTTAGTTAATAGAATAGATTCACCTGTAAATCTATTTCTTCTTTCTTCTGTTCTATTGTCTGTATTTGTTTTTGTTGTCATATCATTTAACATATAGGATAAGTCAAGCACTGTCAACCTTATTAATTGTAGTTCTTGTTGCTTGATATGGTTCACGATAACTGCCATTATCATTGTATCTATATCTATAACTCTCATACTTATTCTTTACAACCTTGATCTTTGTTTCAAGTGCCTCGCGTCTTGGTGCAATGGCAATAATAGATTGTAAATGCAATCTAATAAAATCATACAAACAATTATTGCCACAGAAATAATCATCATAAGTAATTGAATTATCATTGTTCCAATTATATCTGCCTTGTTTTATTTTAATAGTTCTTAAAACTTTATTTCCTTTACTGCCTCGCACTCTCGATTGTGTTTCGTAAGTATGACACTCAGGACCATGACACCAATTATAACTCATGCTTTCCTCACAGAATAATTGACCGCAGTTCTTGGGTGTTCTGCGTCCAAGTCCCAAAAGTTATAACATGGATTGCCTTTTAAATCTGTCCATTGTCTTGAAACGAAAGTTTTAAATTGTCCTGTCCATTTGTCCTCGTATTCGTATTCATCAACACCTCTACAAGTAGCAAACTTGTTTCTAGATTTCATAAACCAACTAAAGTATTTTATATTTCTTTCTGACATATATTCCTTTCTAATTAATGATGTATCCTATCATTAATAGGATACATCTGTCAAGTGTTAATTTACACTTTCATTTTGTTGTTGTTCGTACAATACCCTTTCTGCAATCTTTTCTGCTTTGGTTTTAACTCTCTTGTTCTTCATTCCTTTTATTCTATCAGCTAGATTTTTAGGATTGTAGATAGTAAGTCCTGTTGAGTTTGTTCTGATTATTTCTGCCTCGTCAATAGGCATACCAAGTTCACTTGCAAGTTCTAATGCCTCGTCAAGATATTTGTACCCTTTTAGACCGAGTTTAATTTCTTTCATCTGGTCTAAAATACTTTGTATCCATTTATGATGTGCCATAACAAATTGTCCTTTTTGTTTTTTCCAATCAATTAACATTATGTACTCTTGTTCAGTACAAGCGATTGATCTATCTCTACAATAATCACGACCAATTAAATCTAATTGATATTTGTCATTCCACTCTTTGCCATAACCTTTGTCATCATTACCAAGATATTTATTATTGTTATCACAATATTTTGTTTTGTGTGGGTTGTTGTCTTTGCCCTCTTGTTCAATCAAAATATCTGGGTTGCAATTATCTTGTGCTTTAAGTTCATCACGAAATAAAGCATAACCATAATCATTGTCTTGATGATGAGAAGAATTACTATCAGTATCAATACTACCATTTAATCTAAAATCAAAATGGCTTTCAATAGGTTTCCATTCTTTAGTAGGAACATTGTCATAATCTCTACCCTCAACTTCGCCCATATAATGAAAGTGAAAGCAACTGTCTTTGGCAATCGTACTTACATTTTCAAATTTATCTTGTAAGTATTGTGCTTTGGCAACATCATCTAGAGTATAATGTCGTCTAACTATTTTTTCTGCAATCTTCCAAGCATTGTCATTTATGTCAATCTGATCTGCTTTTAGATTGTCATAGTTTTGTTTTTCAATAGTATCCTCTTGTTCAGCATGGACACGAAGTCTATTTGCTATCTTGTTCCGATACTCTTGGTTCAGTCTTATTCGCATTTTTTCTCCTTTATATTTTTATTAGTCGGTTCGGTGGGTTTAATCATGTAGCCCACCGACACCTTTGCAAACTGTATTATTGATGATTGTAATTTTGTTTGCATAAATAATGTTTTATATCTTGACAATAGGATAGTCAAGCATTATATTTGATTAATATCTTTTTTGTAAGTTTTAGATATCTACCTAAAGAAAAACTTTCGGGACAACTTCTGGTTGTATTGTTAAAGGGCTTTCATTCCCTTCCATTCTGCAACCAGAACTGATCCCTGATCCAACAACCGACATATGAGGGGGTTGTGCTACGACATAACCTGTTGGATCTGGGATCAGATGTTGTAGCTGTGGGAATTGACCCACTATAGTTCAGGTCGCGATCCCCAGAAGGATGAGTGAGTAGGGATGCATACTGGAAACTCCGCCTGCGCAGGACAACAACTGATCCCTGGTCTATTAATTGCCTGGTTCGTTCATTGAAGTTAACGGTACCGAATTAATGGACCTGGGATCAGATAGTAGCGTATCGAAAAAAGATGCTAAGTTAGGGTTTGTTGTCAACTACACTAACCTACTACTGATCCCTGGTCCAGATGGTCAGTACTTTACGACAGCGAACCTTTGGACCAGGGATCAGGGTCAAGCTTCAAGCTTGACAAATGATTTTGACTATGTTAGTGTAGGATAATAAAGGAGAAATACATATGAGTACAAGAAGCAATATAGCAATACAAAAACCAGATGGAAAAATCCTGTCTATTTATGTTCACAGTGACGGGTATCCAGATGGTGTTGGTCAATGTTTAATTGACAGTTACAAAACATATATCTCAGCAGAGAAATTGTTCAGATATGGAGACGCCAGCTACCTAGGCTCTACTCTCAAAGAGTGTAGTTTCTATCACAGAGATTGGCAAAGAGAGCTGGACCGAGCGGAAGTGCATAAAAACTTTGAAAGTTTTAAAAAGTCTTATGCTGGAGATGTGTTTATAGAGTTTGTCTATTTATACAAAGACGGTCAATGGTTGGTGAGTGACAACTACAGTAAACCAGAGCTTGAGTTCGTTCCTGTTACAGAGCACAAAGACTATTCAGGAGAGCACAAAGGCATGACTGAGGTTCAGATGATCAGCCAGATCGGCAACCTTCTAAAAGGCGCTGGTTTTAAAGATGAAGATATAAGTATGCAATCATGGGAAAGCAAAAAGAAACAAAACTAAAAATAACAGGTTGGGCGCTTCAGGTTACCTGGAGCGACGGCCGAGATGAAACCGTTCTGGATGTAGACGATGAGACAGCTGGCGCGGTAGATACATTTTTGACAGAGCTAGAACAGGAGAGAGATGCTAACAAAAAATAAAATAAAACAAATAAACAAAGAAGGATACTACTGGGCCCAGGGTTCAGTAGTAATGTGTAATTATGGAGATACACATACGTTTACTTTTTGCATGTGTAGAAATCATGCAGAGGCCAAGGCTGTTGCTTCAGGGCTCAATATTCTAGATTGGAATGACATGCACGAAGAGCATGGTGAAATGGCAGACCCGGACACAGAATTTGTCAGAGAAAAGTCACTTTAGAATGATTCTAAAGAAGCCACAAGCGCCAAGCTTCAAGCAGCAAGCGCCAAGCTTGACAAGCCTCAAGCTTCAAGCTATAGTAGGATTATAAAGGAGAATAAAAAATGAAAATGGAAACAACATGCAAATTAATGACTTTAATTAAAAAAGTTATGCAATTAAAAGACGATCAATATATCGAAGACCTAACGTTTCAGGTTATGGAAGAAATCGACAAGCAAAACGAACCAGGATGGAGAACAGCGTATCAGAACAAGCCTGTAAACCTATACAGCTCAAGAAAGAAGTAATCATGGAAGAAAAAACAATACAAATAATAGTAGAAGGTGGCGTTGTGGTAGATGTTAAAAACTTACCAGATGGCTACGTGGTACAGATAGTGGACAAAGATGAAAGTTAAAGAAGCTAAACAAATCACCGGCAGCATGACCCGCACATCCAAAATGCCTGGCCTGAGCTACAGCCTGCCAGCATGGGCATGCCAGACTGGCGCCAAGCTGCGCAAGGTCCCCGGTACGCCGTGCTTCGGCTGTTATGCCCTGAAAGGAAACTATATTAGATATCCCGCAATTAAAAAAGCTCAGTACTATAGACTGGCAAGCGTGGCCCATGACTCATGGATCACCGCAATGGCTGCACAGATCAAGCGTCAGAAGTGGTTCAGGTGGCATGACGCGGGAGACATCCAGAGCGTTGAGCATTTAAGAAAAATTTTTGAAGTCTGCAGGTTAACGCCCGGCACCAATCACTGGCTGCCAACACAAGAGCGTCAATACCTGCTGGCTGTAGCTCCTGAAGAAGTTCCGGACAATCTTGTCATACGATTGTCCGGTTCGAAAGTCGATGGACCAGCCCCAACCTGCTGGCCAAACACATCGACCGTGGTCACAGCTCAGGCTACGTGCCCGGCACCATCTCAAGGCGGTAAGTGCAGAGAATGCAGAGCCTGCTGGACAAAATCAATTCCTAATGTATCATATGGGAAGCACTAACATGACCTGGTATCATCCGAAATATTATGCTGCCCTCCGGGCAGAGAGGAAGAAGCACCAAGCTTCAAGCTCCAAGCAGCAAGCTACAGATCCTCAAGCATCAAGCGACAAGCGTCAAGCGTTGAGGCACAAGCCTCAAGCTTCAAGCCACAAGCGACAAGCTCCCTGATCCGAGTACCACGGTACAAGGACCATGAAAAAGTTTTAGGGGGTAAAGGACCAAGGGCCTTTACCAAGATGAATGTGTTCTTAGGATGTGCCACGTGGAACGCAATTTGATGTGGCGAAAATTTGATTTTTTTACTCTTTGTAACTTTTAACTCTACAGTAAAAAAGTTCCCAGAAGTATTATACCCCAATAGATCAGGAGTGCCGAGTAGGCTAATGTTTTCAATCCGAATCCATGAAATTTCAGGAAGTTTTCTTTTAATTTCTTTGTAAAATTTAGTCTCAGGACCCATGTTACTTTCGAGGGAACATCATCATGCATTTACGTCAGTTTTGTTAATCTTATCAGGCAATATTAACTTCCTTTCTTTCTGTGTCTTTAGAACTAATCTCAGTCCTGGTTGCCCAATAATATTATGTTCATGCACTTCCATACGTTTAATCTCTTCTAAATAACCGTCTCTCTCAACAAAAATCTTGGCGTGAGAAACAGCATTGCCTTGATGTGTGCCGTTCTTATTCCCTGCTGTGAATTTACTCAAGAATAGTTGAAGATCCTTTACAAACATCAGATACCACTTTTTCTTAAAGTGTCAATCTTATCTTCAATTTCTTTAGCTAATTTTTTATTATCTCCCTCAACTTCCTTTAATTTCTTTTTAAGCTGATCATTCTCTTTATGATACTGCATAACTTTTTTACTAAAGTCTTCTATAATTTGTTTGGCACCTTTTAAAACTATCATTTGTTCTTCAAGATAACCATTACGTTCACGAAGTTGATTTATAGTTTTCCTATAATCATCAATAATAAACTCTAAATCGTTAGGTCCTTTTTCATCTTTCATACCTTGACAATATAGGATAGTTACCTTAAATTGTCAACTATGGGAGTTCCAAAAAGATTAACTGAAATGCAAAAAAGATTTGCTGAGTTTATGGTATTTGGCGGACCTGACGGACCAGTCTCACAAGGAGAGGCAGCAGTACTAGCAGGATATAGTCCAAAAAGATCAAGACAAGAAGGATCTGAACTTATGAATCCTAGACTCTCACCATTAGTTGTAGCATACGTTGGTAAACTGCAAGAAGAAAGATTACAGAAACACCAAGTAACTTATGCAAAACATATCTCTGAATTAGATAGAATTAAACAGGCTGCTTTAAAGAAGGGCTCTTTCTCTTCAGCTGTGAACGCTGAAATAAGTAGAGGAAAGGCAGCAGGATTATACATAGACCGAAAAGAAGTGAAGACAGGTAAGCTAGAGGATATGACAGAAGAACAATTAGAAGCAAAAATGAAACAAATTTTAGACGACTATGCGCCTCTGTTAAACATGAAGACTGTCGAGGGTGAAGCAATTGAGACACCTAAATCTTCAGAATCTTCTTCACACAAGATGTTGGAATCATCGTCCGATCCCCAAAAGTAATTGTACCATCATCATCTTTATCAAAAGAAGCAAATAATTTTATAGCTTTATTGTCTTTAGAGTATAACCAACCTTCATTGACTGGATAACTTAAATTCATCTTATCAAATTCTTTGTCGGTAGCCCAGCCCGAATCACTCAAGATATCAATCCACTCCACTCGGACTTTAGGAAAAGGCAGCTCGGGAGTTGTATGAGTTACGACTTGTTTTCTTCTTCTCTTAGGCATCCTTCCTTATACCTTAAAAATTTGTATATGTATGGTAAAAAAATCAAAAAAAGAGGAAAAATGAAACGCTTCGCGCGCGGGCAATCTGAGATATTGTACACTTCTGTCGCAGGTGATTTGTAAAGTGACACTATTTTCTGTCACATGACACTTTTTATTTCCACAATTTGGCAATCATTATTGTTGTATACCAACACTTCTAAGCCAAAGTGACAGATTGACACTTTTTTCGTAGCACTTTTTTATTTTTTTTTTAAAACTTTTTCCATACATATACGGAATGTGTCGCTGGCCATACTTCTGCCACATTTCAAACACATTTATGCCCCATTAAAGAAGTCTTCAGGGTTCATCATGACGTTCGCTTGCTCCTTTTCATCATGTAACATTTCGTAATATTGATTCATTCTCTTCAACCACTCGTGTTTCCACTTTCTCAAATCAGCGTCCTGCATCTTAAACTCTTGGTAATATAAATCAGGAGTACATACCATAATGACTCCTTGCCTTATCTTGCTCCCGTGAACGTAGTCATGAGCCATGGCGTATGCTGCAATCTGCAGGTAATAATCTTGAATCCATTCGTCTTTCTTCGGTCTATTTGCTTGCTTGTAGTCTACAATAGTTTCCATATCATTGTGTAGACATACCAGGTCAGTAGACCCAGCATAAAGCCCAGGATAATGAAGCATGATTTCTGAGCCATAGTACTCTTCAACCGGTGCAAGACCAATCTCAATAATTTTGTCGGCCATGGGACGCGCCTCTTGTCCGATTGCTGTAAGATCATCGTAGCCAACTCCTTGTATATAAGACTCCAGGAATTTGTGCATGGCAGTGCCCCGCCTACTACTATGATTTTTGATTCGTTCTGCTTGTTCTTCTCCAACTTTGGCCTTCCAGTTTTCTAGGTATTTTTTATTTTTGGTGGCCCCTAATATAGTAGTTACACTTGGAAGTCTAGACCCATTAAAGTCATAAACCCTGGTCCCTGATTCGTGGTCCGTGATCTGTTTGCCTTGGATATATTTATATTTCTCATTAAATTTTATACCTTGAACCAAACGAATGTTATCTTCATGTTCCTTTAAATCTCTTTCATCCATCATTTAAAATCCGTTTCTGTCAGCTAACTTTTTTAACAATTTTTCTCTTTCCTTCTTCGCTTTTTTAGATTGTTCATAAGATTCGTTTAATTCGTTCTGTTCTTTCATAAAAGGATCTTCACCTTCCATTACTCTTTTTTTAAAAATTTCGTCCCAATTTTTTCTATACAAATCGTTCGAAACCCTTGATTTTCCGTCCCATTTTCGACCTCTATTTCTCTTCATTCTTAGGCTCAATTGGTTGTAAATTTTTTATAGGAATACTACTCGTAATATTACCAGACACAGAAATTCTCTCAACGTCAGATTTAAACGGCGCCACATAATGTTTTAACCATGCAGGAAAAATAAATAAATCTTTTTCCTCTGGAAAATGAGCTTGATACGTGATCGCTTGTCGATTACCTTCACCATATATAAAACTAATTCCACCAGGACCAGAAGACTTTCCTTTATAATTATCATACTCTTCTTTAATCTCTTTAGGAATTTTTAAATAAGCAACAAAAGATAGTTCATCGGAATGATCGTGCGGTGGATTAAACTCATGTTGTCTTTGAAAGTTAACCCAAAGCGCTTTAATTAAATATTTATTATTACTAGGCTTATCAGAATTACGCCACTTATCCCAAATTTTATCATATAATTTAACAACATCATTTAGATAAGGAAGGATTCTACTCTTATCTTTAAACTGATACTCTTTCTGAATAATTCCAGCGAGTCGGTGTTGATATAAATTTTTAGGATCTTGAGAAGCTTCCGCTTCTTTAAGTAGTAACTCATGAAAATCATCAGTCATTTTCATTTTAACTACACAGGGTCCCCACGTTAATACATTATACTGTACATTTACTTTTTTCTTATTGTCCATACCAATAATTTTTCCTTATTTCCCTTTCTAATGCAAGATCAACCACATTTTCACCTATATTTTTATCATATGGCTCATAATGATCAATAATTTGTTCTAGTTTGTGAAGTTTAACCTGAGTATAGGGCCACATTAATTTAGCAAAGACTAGAGCGTCGCGGTATCCGCACGCCCAACGCCATTGTTTTTTATACTTCGGTTTGTTTTTATATTTCTTTTCTTTACACCAGCCAAAGCCTAAAGTTTTATGCATCCATTCAACAGTATCTTTATCAGTCATCGCTAACTCACATCTTATATACCATTGGTTATAGACTTTATTATTTCTATCTTTACGTTTGGTTGCTTTCTGTTTACAAGTTACACAACCTTCACCATCAAAGAGTCCAGCGATATAGGCTAGTTCATTAGTATTCATACTTGTTTGCCTTTACTCTAAAGTATTTACCACCTTCTAATGATTCTCCAGGGTTTACGACATCGCCGCAAAAACTAAGAACCCAGTCTCGGTGAGTTTCCCATTCCTCTTTAGTCAAATTACTTTCAGATTCTACCCAAGGGTAGTCTTCTTTATTTATGGCCATTTTTATCCTTTGTTATAAACCATTTTAATGTAGATGTTGTTGGATCAAATCCGTCAAATTTATTAGTGCAACTTGACATCATCACCTGTAATAGGATCAACATAATTATCAGGCTGAATAATCTCGGGCTCATAAACATAAAATTCTCCTTCTGAATCACAATCCCAACATTGGTGAATGTTAGATTCTTTTGGATCTTCTTGGTCTAGTATTTTAAGAAAACCATTTCCCCTACACGTAGGGCAAATAGCTTTATGTACGTTTGGTTTCTTTAATTTTACCATTTAGTTTCTTTCTTTTTTCGTTTGCAATTTGCTCAATTGTTTTACTTATAGATAGTTTCGCATCTGGCAATAAAACTTTAGACAATTCAATTAAAGTCTTATATGTTTCATGCGTTAACGAAACATTTCTGTATTTGGTTATATCAGTCATAGTGTCCTTTCATTTATTTCTGATGATTATATAGGATCAAAAGGAGCTTTGTCAAGATGAAATTTATATTAACTATGATAATTTGTACTAGCGTTTATCAACAATGTCTAGAGCCCTTCCCTATGCCAGAAAGATATGGGAGCCATTATGAGTGTATGATTGCAGGCTATAATGAAGCCATAGATAAAGCCAAAGAAATAGGTCCAGAAGATGTTAACAAGTATGGAACTATTATAAAATTTTTCTGCATACAGGAAAAAGATGTTCCTAAAAAAGGAAGACTTACTTCATTTGACAATGTGTCCAAATTGTGGTAGAGCGTAAAGATTCTCACCACAATTGCCTACTCTTACATTTCCCTCTTTAGAGTAGGTATGTTATTTCATTTTCTTTTGTGTGATATTACCGTCTTCATCTATCCATAATTCCCAGATAGTTTTACCGTCCATATAATATCCATGTAATGTTTTATTTTTTTTCATCGATAATTAACTTTCCATTTAAATGATCCATTTCATGTTGAACAACGCGGCTAGGTAAATGATAAAATGTTTTATGCTGATGTTTACCATGCTCACAAAACCATTCTAAATTAACAGAAATAGACCGCTTTACTTTTATCTGTTCACCAGGACAAGACAAACAACCCTCAATATCACTCATTTTAATATTGTTTTTAGCTTTAACAACAGGATTAACAAACACTTGAGGATTATCTTTTTCATTACTCACATCCATTACAAATATCCTTCTATTATAACCTGCCTGATTAGCAGCTAAACCAATACCTCTTTCTTGGTACATCAAATTGATCATATTTTTTATAATAATTTTATTCTCTTCACTCAAAGGAAATTTTATTTCCTCCGTAGGTCCTCTTAAAAATGTATCTGGATGTTTAATGAGTTTCATTGTTCCACATTATTAATAGTCCCACCATCAATGCATAGATACCTATTATGATTAACATACTCCAAATCATATCAACCCCCACAGTTTCCGTGCACGTACTCCTGCAGGAGCAAAGGCTCCGAGGCTACCCCGGTGATTGCCGAGGTCATCGCTTGACGTACAGGGAATAGCGCGAGGCATTATTTGGACGCCGGTCCTTTTCAATCTATTCACAGAGAACTCCTTGCCAGGTGCCTCTGCCATCATTTAAATAATAGCCATTTTTCATGGCATCTTCAAATTCTTTATAGGTAGCAATTGCATTCCTATGATCTTCAGCAAACATTAGACATTCGTGTGCTTCCATTGGTCTTGCCAGTGGATACTCTTCTTTTACTACGGTTCCGTCGAACAAGAGTATTAAAATTATTAATGTTTTGCACATTTGCAAACTCCTTTACCAATTTATACCATAAATCCTTGTATTGTGGATCTTTAGTTTTGTTCCACATGATAGCTACTTTATCAATCTTCTCTTGTATCATGTCTTCTTTGTCCTTGATTAATAATTTTTTTAAGACCTAAAGCATGCAGTTCAATCTTTGCAAAAGGTTTCCATGCTTGACGAACTAAATTTAACTCTATAATTAAATTAGACCATTGTTTTTGAGTTATATCTTTACTTGTTATAGTTAATTTTTTTTCTTTCATACTGTATATATAGGTTATTATAGGATAATTGTCAACGTCCTTTTTTACCTTTTCCACGATATTTTCCCATTCTTTTTTCGTGTTTATTTCTGTTCTTTTTGTGGCGACCCGGACGCTTTTTAGGTTTATCTCGTTTAGGTTTAGTTATTGTACCAAATTTAGCTCGTTTACCCATCTATACCCACTCTTTAACGTATGGTTTTGCTCCTTCAGGTGGGTGAATTACAGGCAAATAACTTATTTTACCATTAATATGTTGATGAAGATCAGCTCCACATGTCATACATCGATAATATTGTCTGGTAATACCCACTAACATTGTGATTTCATCACAAGTCGGACACTTACCGTTAACTATTTCTGCTTGAAAGGTTATGTTTTTTTCTGTCATAGGCTTTCTTGTTCTTTATCACAATCTGTCGGTAACGTCTATCTCTTAGATACTTTGCTATTGGATTTTTTTTATTCAAGGATTAATGAAAGAATTTTCTTCTCTCCCATGTATATTTCGGTGTTAGCTTTAGATTTAATACATTTATACTGCACTCTACTTTCAGCTTTTAACTGTCTCTCCGCGATACGTTTTCCTTTTAAACATTTTGAGAGGCTGTCCATATGTAAGTGTTCTTTAATTTCATGGTCCACTATCATCAACAATGCAAATACTACTTCTACCATTTTAACAATTCCATTTTCTTAGTGATTTAGATAATCTATCTTGACCTGTATTGTTACTGGCTTTTTGTCTCTTACGCATTCCTGTCATCCTTGCGCAAAAAGATTTACGTCTGTTTGCTGCTTTAGATCCTTTTTTTAATTTTGATGGTTTAGTTGTAACTGCTGTTTTAAGTTTAGATCCTGGGTTAGCAGCTCTATAAGATGCAACACCTTTTTTATTTAGACCGCCTGATGGATTTTTTCCTTCTTTTCTTTGCCACGCCGGAGTTTTTCCTCCAGAAGCCATGTAGGCTCTCCCATATCCTCGTAAAGCAGCTCCGTTCATTAGCCCTGACTACGTCTAATAGCTCGATCAGTGGGAGCACCTTTAGCGCCTTTCTTCCTCATCTTCTCCCCACGTTTTCTTTTTTGATGAATGTTATACCACAACCCTTTTCGTGCAGTTTTTCCTTCTTTAGTTTTATGTGTTCCTTTACTCATTAGTGTGTTCCATTTCCATTAGCAAATGTTCTTTGCTTATCTTTTAATTTTTCAATGTCCGATAATATCTTTTCTACGTCCTTTTGTAAACGTTCAATATTGACCGTATTTGACATCATATCCTGCATAGCTGTCTCTATTTTTTCTACTTGTCCACTCATATGCTCTATAAGCATAAATTGTTCGGAATCTGCAGGAAGCGACCCAAGTTGGCCCCGTGGCCATTTGATTCTAAATTCTGTATTTTCAATTAAATCTTTAGACATTAATTCTACTTGCGTTGAAAGTCTATTTTGCGTTTCAATGATACCGAAGTAAGCCCATGTGCCAATCGCGACGAGGGCGATCAACGAGGCTACCGTTTTCATTGGCATTTGTACTTTAGCTTCGTCTGAAATCTTGAGTGCCATTAGTTATAATTATACCCCGTGCTCGGAGCATTTCCTTCTTGTAATTTTTTAAATAATTGTTCGTGTTGGTCCATGATCTCTTTATCAGAGTCCTGCATGTCATCCATTTGATCTTGTAGTTTTTCAACATATCTTTCTAATTTGTGTACTTTATCTTGTTGTACTGCCTGGATAGTTGAAAGCTCAAAAGTTCTAGATAGACTCCAGCCAGCTAGTGCTAGCAAGATTCCTACCAACATTGTCATTAATTTTTCAATCATACTTTACTTCGTTTTCGTAAGATATATCATGCCCATGATCTTTTTCATAGGCGTAAGTTCTTTTGTTTTTACCGCATTTACAATTATCGCAAGCACATAGATCCCCATCATAGTGATGACCGTGTAAATCTCCGCTACAGTGGCAATTACAATGACAACTTTTACACTTACTCATTTTTCGTAACCACTAAAAAGCCAATCTACAAATTTTTTCCATAACTTTTTAATCATCTTTTTTCTCCTCAATTTCGTAAAAGAAGTTATCAGTATCTTCTGTTCTCCATTTACGAGTATCTTCAACATTCCATTCTGAAGTCTGTACCTTCCAATCAGGAATTTCATCTTTAACTGTGAAAGATGGTATGTCCCATATTAATCTATTGTTAGGCTGTGCTGCATAGTTGCCATTTTCTAATGCAAGTATGTGAGCGCACTTATGTTCGTGCGGAATTTCAGAATGATCTGTATCTACTATATTACTATCTGGGTGAGCAAAATCAACAGTAAATAAATAAGCTCCATGGTACCATTTCTTATCTTTACCTATGTATTTACCGGCTTGACCGTCTAAAATATCATAATTAGTAACAGCAGGGAAATAAGAAAAACAATTCCAAAGTTGAAGTTCATCAAGTCTTTGATGTGGAACAGCTTTCGGTTGAAAGCCACGTTGAATAAAAGCCGATATTGGTAGCCTATAAAAGATAGCACCATTTTCCATGATTGCATGAAAGAGTATAGGACGTCCAGTAATAGATGCAATCCCAAAGATAATACAGTCTTCAACTTCTCCATGGTGTTTTTTAAGATCATAGAGATACTCTCTCCTGATCTGTGCATACATCACAGGTATATTTGCATTTAGGTATGCCATACATACCTAGAATATAATTGCGCCAATGATAAGACCAGCAACAACACAAACAATTTCTCTTCTGTTGTGTAACTGCCATACCATAAATTGATCTACATATTTTTTTATCATATTTCCTCCTCTTTAATATTACCCCAATTGGACCCAAATTCATAGTCTACTTTATTAGGAACTTCAAGTGAAACAGCATTTTCCATTATTTCTTTTATTTTATCTGCATTATCACTTACGGATATATCAAGTTCATCATGTACCTGAATGTGTGGAGTAATTCCTTCCTTATATAATTCTATCATTGCTTTCTTTGTCATGTCAGCAGCAGATCCTTGTATTAATCTGTTCAAAGCTTTGTATGTGTAAGCACGTTTAATCCCTGGTCCGTGTTCCATGAGCGCTGCATCATGAGGCAATGCCTTATGAATCCCAAACTGATTTGGTTCCCATAAATGAAACCTACATAGTCTTCCAAGTAAAGTTCTAATCTTCCCTGAGTTTTGAGCTCGTGTCATTACGTTATCCATTAACTGTTTAACAAAGGGTACTCTTCTATGATACTGTCTAAATAATTCATCAGACTTATCTTTAGAGACACCGAGTTCTGCTTGTAATTTATTTTTACCCATTCCGTAGAACAGACCAAGGTTTATAGTCTTGGCCTGTGATCTAGGGATCTCTGCCATATCAGCGACAATGTCATGAAAGTCCGCATCATCTTTTCGATAAGCGTCCAATACATCGCCCACTCCATAGAGATTCTGTAAAGCTGCATAATGCACTACCAACCTAGGCTCTTGCTGAGAATAGTCAAAACAACCCCATGTATGGCCCTCCTCGGGTATAAATAATGACCTAATAGCTGGTCCAAGTTCCTTGTTCCGTGCTGGTATTTGCTGTAAATTTGGGTTTGAGTATGAGAATCTACCGGTCACAGTTCCGCCATTATCTCCTCTTAGTTGGTTAATTTCAGCATGTATTCTTCCTTTATGATTATGTTTTAATATGGTATCAATAAACGTGGTATGAGCCTTGTTGATTTCACGGGCTTGGGCAATTCGTTTCACCAGCGGGTGGGGGTGATTCTGTAAAAAGTTTTTTGTAAATGATGGAGAATCTGTTTTTTCGGTGCGGTCAAATGGTAGGCGAAGTTTTTCAAAAACTTGCGCAATGGATCTCGCAGCCCATATTTGGACATCTACTTGCGTTTGTTTTTTTACTTCTAATAGGCATTCTTTTTCTTGTTTATGTAATTCTTCTTTTAATTTGTGAGCTCCTTCTACGTCTACACGAACTCCTAAAAATCGCATATCAACGAGGCAAGGAAATAATTCAGTCTCTAATTCAAAAATAGAATTTATATCTTGATGTAAAATTTCTTTCTTTAGTTCTTGCCAAAGTTCTAATGTAAGTTCAGCGTCTTTTTCTGCATATGCGCCAACATAAATGGCAGGTAGTTTATACATTTCTGCCTTGGCGTCAACTCCCCAACTCTTTGCAGCTTCATATAAAGCTGTTTCATTTTTTGTCTTTCCAGTGTATCTTTTAGAACAATTGTTTAGGTCATAACGCATTTGATTTTCATCAACAAGGGCCGATGCAATCATCGTGTCTACAATTTTACCGTTAATACTTAAACCAAGCGCGCGTATCCAACACACGTCATACATGGCGTTGTGAAATATTTTTAATGCTGGTGTAGATAATACACCTTGAAACCATTTTAAAACTTTTGCTCTATCCATATTACCACCACCTTCGTGAGCAATTGGATAATATCCAGCCCAGTCATGAACAGCTACGGCTACACCGGTTACGTCTCCTCTCTTGGTTACGTTCCCGGACCCCATTTTAACAAGGTCAGGATCTTTTGTTTCTAAGTCAATAGCTATTTCATCATACTTAGATAAGTCTGGAAATGTTTCTGGCGGAAGCCATTCTGTTTGTGGTGCAAAAAGCGGTGCTTGTATCATTTATCCTCCATAAGTTTTTTTATTTCTTGATTGATTATATTTAGATCCCCTTGAGCTAGATACAAAGCTGCTTGCACAACTCCTTTTAATTTATCTCCTAGTTTACCAATTCCTTGGTTACAAGAATAACAAATCCACCCTCTAAATTCGTGTGTGTCGTGGTCATGATCTACTTGAATGCTACCATAATTTCTATTATTACCACGCTTCTTTAATTCTTCTACTGTTATTCCACAACATTGACAATAGTCTGGTCGTGGAGGCGCATGAAGTTTTATATTGTCTAAAATTTTTCTATGTTCATTTGTACAATCTCTACAAGAAGAATTTCTTTTGTCTTTTCCATAAGAAGCAGACCACCAAAAAGAAAACTTGGCCACAGGTAAATCTTTTTTACAAGTGTTACAAAACTTTACACCTTTTTCAAAGTCTTGTTGAAAAACTGGATCATTCTTTTCATCAAATAAATTTAACTGATTCATTTAACAAAACCCCATGAATTTTTCTTTTCTTTTTTTATCTCTTTCACTGGCTCAGGATAGTCTCTATCAATTGCCATGTCAATATAATGTTTTGCTTTTAGTAAATCTTCTTTTTGATTTTTCTGTTTATGTCTACACAAATATTTTATAGCGTTGCCTTCTGCAAATGGAATATTATTTCTGTTAATAAATTCTGATGGCTGAATGGCCATAGATTTATAGTGAGTCCCACCTACCTGCTTTTTATATATATCATCTTTCATAAGCACACTCTTTAATTATTTTTTGAATATTATATTCTTTTCTTTTAGCTTTAACTTCTGGTCTTTGACCATATGCTTTGTCCCATGCTTTACCTTTAGAACTTTGTCTCCATTTTTTTCTTGCTCGTTTCCTGCTCTCAGCGTACGGATGAACTAAATAATAAGTAGTTGAAATAAGTTTCATATTATATATCCTTTGTTTGCTATTTTTGGTTCCACTATATGTAAGTTTTCTTTTGTTCGTGTTGCTCCCACATAGTATAATCTGTTTTCATCATCTGGATTTTTTTCATACCCTTCCAGTGTAGTTTTAGTAAGATCAGTTAAAAGAACTACGTTTTGTGATTCCCCACCTTTAGCGGCGTGAATCGTAGACAATTCTATTCTTGGTTTTTTATTGAGAGCTTCACCATTTGCTCTCATCTTTCTTAAATAATTAATACTTCTAGTGCCTGCATCATTAAATGCTTCAAACCAAACTTTGTTAGTTTTAAGTCCGTGGTCCGTGGTCAATTTATCAATGCCATAGAAAGAACCTTTCACCATTCCTTTTAATTTAATCTTGTCTACATGTTCTTTATTCATGTAACTGTAAATTTTTTCTATTTGTTTATAAGATAATAATTGACCTTGTCTTAAATGTTCCCAGTCAGTTGCTGCTTCCTGCATGTCTTTCTCATAACTTCTTTTATATCTATTCTCATAATACCAACCTCTTCTATATAAAGTATCTTCAATTTCTTTAAGCATATGTTTAGTTCTTCCAAGTATTAACCATTCACCTTGAGACATATTTATAGAATCAATATCAAAATGACGGTGCAATCCTCCTTGATTTACTTTAGGTTTCCAATTTTTATTTATTCTATTTCTAACTCTATTAATTATATTCATAGCTAATTTATGTACTTTAATTGGTATTCTATGTGATTGTATTAATGGAAGGTTAATCATTTGATCTTGTAAAGCGATAAAAGAATCTACATCAGCACCAGCCCATTTAAAAATAGCTTGGTCATCATCACCAGCAATAAAGGTGTCTTCTGATTTATCCCATATAGTTTTGGTCATATCCCATTGCATAAGAGATAAGTCTTGAGCTTCATCAACAAACACTACATCAAATTTAGGAGAAAGATCTGATTTTATAAAATTTAAAATCATGTCATTAAAATCAATAAGATTGTATTCTTTTTTATATCTTTGTAATTCGTTATATATAATGGTTAACTTATTTCTCTCCAGGTCCTGAGTATGTTCTCTTCTATCAAACTGTTGATCAGGTGTAATATTTCTAAGTTGTGCTAATTGTATAATTTGTAAGTATTCACTATCACTTGTAAATATACCATGGTCATGACTGTGTTCTGCATAAGCTACAGGAAATCCTAGTTTTTTTCCAAGATCTTTATAATGTCTTGCCTGCATAACTTGATCTTTTTTAAGTCCAAGTTTTCTAAATGCTAATGAGTGTAAAGTTCTAAAGTAAGGAAGGTCATCTTCTGTAAGATTAAATTTTTTCATTGCCTCACCTCTGGCGTGATAAGCAGCTTTCTGAGTAAAAGCAAAGTAGCCTACTCTGTCAGGATCAGTTTCTTTTAAATAATCATCAACTTTATTTAATAAAGTTGTAGTCTTACCTGTACCTGGTGGTCCTAATACTATTGTTTTCAAAATACATCTTTCGGTTTTAATTCTTTTTGAACATACTCATCATTCTTTTTATCAAATTGTTTTACTACAAATACAGATATTCTATCTTTACCTATTCTTTTATCTTCGCAATTACATGCTTCCTTTAACATTTGTGCAGTACGTTGATAGTTAATATCCCATCGTTGTCGTATTAAAAATTTTGTATAAAACATATTATAAACAAAATGGTGATAACCACTGTTAGTCCAGACCCCACCTAATTTTAAATCACTCATTTCAGTTCCTACGTGTCTATTTAAACAGAACTCTTCTAAATGATTTTGTAATTGATCTTGTGTTGTTACACCTTCTGGTGGTTCTACTGGTTCGTGATTCTTCATTAATGGATTAATGATTGCATCCCAATCTTTTGGTTTTACTGTTGGTGGTTTAAAATCTAATTGTTCCATACACGCTTCTTGAAATAAGTTTTGTTGTTTTAGGTATTTAACATTTTCTAAGTATAATCTTTCTCCGTCTACGTTTAGATAATAATATGGTTTTTCTAATTTAATTTTTTGTAGATCAGTTAATGCAGGAAATACAATCTCTTCTCCAATTCCATACTTACGACTTCGACATAATTTTTTATCACACAAATTACACATAGGTATATCATTACATTTATATCCCCAATCTTTTTTAGCGTGTTGATTCTTGACTATGTCTAATTCATTTTCAGTTAATGGTGAGACGGTTGCATCAGCATTAAACATTGTTAGTTTTGTTTTCCATTCAGCTGGCCATTTCTTTTTAGCATATACAGAAAAATGAAACATTGCATTATTACGTCCACCATTTTCTGGAATTTTATTTATAGCCATTAACTCTATGCACGGAGGCCCGTCAGAAAATTCTGACTGAGGCCTCTGTACTTTTATGGAACCAACATCTAGTTGTTTTACATTATTATAGATCCCATAAAATTCTTGTAAACTTGCTGCAGTACCATCCTCTTTAAATGCATACCTGGTTGTATTATCCCCATTAAAGTATGGTAAATTTAAAAAGTTTCCGGTGTCATCTGTTGATTTTAATTCTATTTGTTTTGGAAAGACTTCTGATCCTCCATATCCTAGTAGTGTTTTTATCTCGGTAAGTTTATCTCTCATTCTTTCTGCTGATACCGCTTTTTCTGAAAACAGAAAGACATGCGCCCCTCCGCTCTTAGACCTACATACTACTAGTGGAAGATTAAATTGTTTTATTTTGTTTATTAATTTTTTATGATCAAAACCTGCATAAGAATCTATATCTACACATCCCCATACACATTGATTATCTTCGTTTATTGGAATAATTCCTAAACTTTGAGTACCGTTTAAATGTTTTGTCCACAGATCATCTGTAACTGGTTGACGTACTACAAAAGATTGTCCTTTAACTTTTTCCCCACTGTTATTAGTAGGACCCACTTTAGTGCACCCATGCGCTCTTTCTAATCCTTTAAATATATTTTTAAATTCTATCATACGTTTTGTCTTGGGCGTTTCCACTCTCGCTTCCACGCCCAATCCTAGGAACTAACTTTCGTTAGTGATTAATATGGAGAATCCTGTTTAGGTTCTTCAGATGAATGTTTAACTTGCACTTCACCTTTGCCTAATCTTTCAGCAAAGCTTTTTGCAATATTGTAAACACCTTTATCTGATACTGGTCCTACTTTAGATACTTCCCATCCAAACCATGTTCCTTTGTCATTAGACATTTGAACAGTCTTTAGATTATAAATGTGGCTATAAGTAGGCGGCGTAAATAATCCGTTTTTACCATTTAGTTTAATCCCCATCATGATTGAGTTCCATTTACGACTAATTTTTAATTGAGTCGCTTTCATAGAAATCAAAGCAGTTTGTGGACTATCACCTAGAATAACTACAAAATGATTTGCAGTATTCTCAAGATAATTACCATTTGGTAATCTATCTTTAAATGATTTATCTCTAGTAGTTGTGCTCACAATATCGCTATCGGCATTGTGAATTGCTACTGGAGAACCTTTACCCTCACCCCTGTCTTGCCATTCTACGTATTTTCTTTCATAGAATACTGGCAATACATCTATTCCTTTAGTTCCGTCAAAAATTTCATTTGTGACAGTATTGAGAATCATGCCAGGTTCTGCACCTTCGACATACTTCCCGTCCCTCTTATTAACTTCAGGAGATAGTTGTCCTAAAACTTTCAGGAATGGTAACGCAAGATCTTCCTGCGTCATATTCTGAGAGCCAGCATTTGCATCTGCTTCGAAAAGATTCGTAGCTAATGCACCTGCATTTGTTTTGGTTGTTACATTGTTCATGTTTATTGTTTCCTTTTTATTGTTGTTTTATTTCCAACGAATACGTTGAAAATTTCCGTTGGCATTTCTTTACCTGCCTCTAAACGCTCACGGACTAGCGCTTTAAGAGTCATGGGCTCAACCTTCAACTTTTGTGTTGGTTGAAACCCACGCTCTTGTGCAAGAGCAGCATAATCAGCTGCCTTGTTATCTTCGTTGCGACCAAAAGATACGGATATCTCATTTTTGATTATATCTCCTAGTCCATTATTACGAAGCCAGTTAAACGCTTTCTCTCTGTTTGCAACAGTGATAGTAGCGCTGTAATGTGGTTTGACATCTACCGAAGATCCATCCATAAGTTTTAAATGAGATAAACCCATTTCACTCATCATAGTTGGAATTACTTCTCCCGATAAATGTTCTAATTCTTTTTTAGTGTTCTTTATATTATCTTCTTGTAGTTCAAGTCTTTGTTGTAAAGCTTCTAATCTTTCAACTTGATCTGCTAAAGATTGTATGTTGTCAGTTTTTTTAATGACCTCCTGCTGGTCTTGTTCAAAGTCAATACTACTCATCTATTTTTCCTTTCTCGTATAAATCTATTTCAATAGAATAATATTTTCTTTCTTGTTTATCCCATTTCAATAAGTTGTATTTGCCGTTTGTTATATCAGAAACTATAGAACATGCGACTCCTATTATAGCTGGATCTCCAGTCAATAATAAAAAATCTTTTTTTCTATAATTAGCTAATGCTTTTCTAAGCTTAAAAATAAGTGGACCTGGTGAAAAAATTATTTGTGAAAGTTCTGGTAATAAAAATTTAAATTTACCAAAACTTGCTGCACCCATAATATTAATTTTAGGTCGCCCTTCTTTAGTGCCTGGAATTTCTTGAATTACATAAACTATCGGTGGTTCCGATTTATTACTTATGTCTCCATATTGTAAATTATTTTCTTTCATGCTTGACAATATAGGTCTTTAGTATTATATTGTCAACTAGAAAGTAGAAAAATTATGAACTATAAATTTAAGACAAAGCCATATGCGCATCAATTGACTGCGTTAGAAAAGTCATGGAATAAAGAAACGTACGCCTATTTTATGGAAATGGGTACAGGTAAAACAAAAGTACTAATAGATAATGCAGCTATGTTATATGATAAAGGTAAAATAGATGGCCTTTTAATTGTTGCACCAAAAGGTGTTGTGGGCACTTGGTATAACCAAGAACTACCTGCTCACTTACCTAGTCATATTGAAGATATAACTGTTTTATGGAAAGCAAACATTACTAAAAGACAAAGAGAAGATTTAAATGTTTTGTTGGTTGCAGGTCACTGGTTACATGTTTTAATTATGAATGTTGAAGCCTTTAGTACTACTAAAGGTGTAGATTTTGCTAGAAAATTTTTATCTTGCCATAATACATTAATGGCAATTGATGAGTCTACCACTATTAAAAACCCTAAAGCTAAAAGAACTAAGAATATATTAGATTTAGTTCCATTCTCTAAATATAGAAGAATAATGACAGGATCTCCTGTTACTAAAAATCCTTTAGATTTATATTCACAATGTAAATTTTTAAGTCATTGGCATTTAGATTTTGAGTCTTATTATGCTTTTAGAGCTAGATATGCCATTATGAAAACAGCCAATATATCTGGAAGACAAATTCAATTGGTATCTGGGTTTAAAAATTTAGCTGAACTTTCTGATAAATTACAACCTTTTTCTTATAGGGTATTAAAGTCAGATTGCTTAGATTTACCCGACAAAATATATATGAAAAGACAAATTAAATTGAGTGCTGATCAACTTAAAGTTTATGACCAGATGAAAAAAGAAGCTTTAGCTACTTTAAATGGTAAACAAGTTACTACCGTTAATGCATTGACTCAATTAATGAGATTACATCAAATAACTTGTGGTCACTTTACGTCTGATGATGGAATGACTCAACCTATTAAAAATAATAGAATAGATGAATTAATGGATGTTTTGGAAGAGACAGAAGGCAAAGCCATTATATGGGCTCATTACCAATATGATATTATAAACATAATTAAAGAAGTCACGAAGGTCCATGGTCCGGGTTCCATTGTTGATTATTATGGGCTCACGCCTCAATCAGAAAGACAAGGTAATATTAAAAAATTTCAAAATGATGATAAATGTAGGTTTTTAGTAGGAACTCCACAAACCGGGGGCTATGGAATAACGCTTACCGCAGCCAATACAGTGGTCTATTATTCTAACGGATACGATCTAGAAAAAAGATTACAGTCAGAAGATAGAGCACACAGAATTGGACAAAAAAAATCTGTAACATATGTAGATTTGATTTGTGAAGAGACCGTAGACGAAAAAATCGTAAAAGCTCTCCGTAAAAAAATAAACATAGCATCAGAAGTTTTAGGAGAAGAATTAAAGTCATGGATTTAGTAGGATATACGCGCGACGCGCGCTAAAATTTTAGGAAACGACTTTGCCGCCGCTCCATTTCATTTCAGGAAGTCCGTTTTCGTAGCTTTTCCCGTCATAAGTTAATACTTGTTTTCTGTTAGCACCAGCTTCATTATATGATACGTGGACCCAGCCCCCCGCAGGGTCGTCTTTTTTGTAGAACTCGAGGATCAATTGATCGAAGTCACAGTTGTTTGAGATCCAGTAAGCTGTTTGAATGTTAGGCACACCTGCTATTTCGAAGTCGACCGCTTGGCCCTTAGCATGCTGGCTCGTTTTTTTCGAGCCGATAGCTTCGCAAAGTGCTTCCGATCTGTAACCAGAGGTAACAGTAATGGGTTTATCAAAGTGCGCACGAACCGGTTCCAATATTTCATAGCATACGTTCTCCAAGTTTTTAATATCACCTGCTCCTGGTGAGTTGTCAATACCTTTACGAGTAGCTGTCATACTCTTGGTCATTTCTTCTAGTTTAAAGTGTTTCGATAACTGCATGATTTTTTATTGTAAGATTAAAGTAAATATAACATAACCCATACCAGTAATCAACGCTCCCGTAGACACTAATAAGATACTTTCTATACGGTTTATTTGACGTTCTAGCTTATGTATTTTGTCATGAGTTTGCTTCTGCATTATTCTGCAAAGCTTCTCATGTTCTTCTATTTTTTGTAATGCGTTTTTTGCCATTAGGTTCTCCCCGCAATAATTTTTTCACTTGGCGATAGTAAAGCTTGTTCTGTTCTTGTCAAGTTAGTAATTGGATCTTTTTTCTGCAATAATTGTCTATTATTTATTACAGGCATTGGTGTTTTACCTAATGGTGGAGTTTGTATATCCGCTAAACCTTCGTCTTCACTTACGTATTCGCTTACATCAATATCAAATTCATCTCGTAAATCCATTTCTCTAAATTGATTATAAATTGCTCTTAAAATATCTTTAACTGCTAAGAAAGGATTTTCTTCTCCTAACTCTTCTGCAATTTCTTTAAATCTTTTTTGTATATCTCTTGATGGATAATATGGTTCAAATGTACCTTCTTCTAATTTGTTATAAGTTCTTGGACTAACTTGTCTGTCTTTAAACTCTCTTCTTAAAGTAGATGATTCCGTTCCTAAAATTCCTGCCGCCTCTATGTTTCTAAACATTTCTTGTTGCACTCCAAACCGAGCTGCATTGGCTGCAATGTATCTATTGATTACATCTGTTGGACTTTTTCTTCCTCCAGCTAATAAACCAAATATACCTCCAGTAAATTCTCGTCTAGCATTTCTCATACCTTCTTGGAATTCAGAAATTTTAAAACCCATACTATCTAATGGATCAACTTTAATAGGTCTGAAGCCCATAAAACCTGCTATCTCATCATCTACTTCTAATAGATCTCCTCTTTTAGTTGGAGTCTTAGTAGCAGCTTGGTATAATCTTTGAAATTGTTTGTATGATGGCGCTAATGCATTTCCTAAATGTCTAAATCTAATTGCAGCTTTATCTCCTGCTGAAGTTTCATCAGTATATAATAATCTTCCTTCAGCTGTTCGGCCACCTCTTACAGTTAAATCAGTTACAGCTTCTGTCCAAATAGATTCTGATATAAATGGATTCATTATCTCAGCACCAGCTTCGTTAACTCCACTAACAAAACTATCTAAAAGTTGTTCACCATTTTGTTCACCTTCTTGAATATTATTCATTAAAGTTCTAAAGGGTCTACCTATTACATCGTAAGCATTACTGTGACTAAAATCCATATACTTTAATTCACCATCTTCTGTTCGAATAGGAATAATTGTAGAATTTTTAGACCATTCAGGTACAAATCTTCTTAAAGCTTGAAGTTCATCTTCTGTTACATCATATAATGCTTTAGCTCCTTCAACCGCTACCGTTGGCACGACAGTTAAAGTTGTAGCCATACCAGATATTCTTCTAAATCCTATCCCATACATAGGGTTATCATTTTTAACTAATCCTTTTCCTATTTCATAAACCATAGGTAAAACATTACTTCCTCTTGTAGGTTTAGAATGTCTCATTTCTTTTAAACCTAGTTCAGCAATGTTAGTAGTTGTTCTAATCATTTCAGAAGGAAATGACATAAAATTACCTATCGGTAATAGTCTTGCTGTTTTAACTACGTCTCCAACGTAAGCATAGTTTGGTACAGTATTTTTAACAATGTTAGCTGCTTCTTGTTTTAAAGCATCATCACTCATTTTAATTCCTGCATTTGCATAAGCTTTTTTTCTTCTAGCCATCTCAACAAAGTAGTTTGTTATCTTCCATGTATCATCTTCAGCTACATATTTTCCTTGAAAGAACTGTCCAACTTTTCTGAGCTTAGATAACATAGGTCTTAAAATACTATCTGTATTACTAACTTGTTCTCCAAACTTTATATCTTTCAATAAATTTTTAAGATCTCCAATTTGAACTTGTTGATTTACCACACCAAGTTCTACTAATTCTCTATATAATTTTTCAAATGCAGGATCTTTAATTCCTACATTTAAAAGTCCTGATATATTTATTCCGTCTCTAAAAGCTTGAGCGACTACTTTAGGGTTTTCAAATAAAATTCCATTAGCTCCAGCAAATGCACCGGCGCTTAAAAAGTTTCTGATGTGTGTAGGTATAGATAAAACTGTTTTAGCAATTTGTGATAAACCTTTTGGTAATAATAATAAACTTCGATACATCCAACTTGCAACATTTTCTGCTGTTGATGCGCCTTCTCTTCCTCTAACAAAAGCAGTAAAACCTGTTTGCATGTTGTTCATGTTTTCAATACCTGCTGCAATTTCTTTTGTAGTCCACATGTCAGCTAAAGGATTAGTTAAATTTCCTTCCTTAGTCATTCGTGACATGATAGGGTTTAATGGAACTACATCTGCTACTCTATTAGTTGCAGCCTTAGCTTCAGCTTCACTTCCCCAGAAGAATCCTCTTTGACCTGCTTTAATAGCTGCATCATTTTTAGCAACAATCTCTCCTAGGTATCCTTTAGTTCTTGCAATGGAAGATAGGTTAGTCATAGCATTAAAGATAGAATATCTTGGGTCCTGTAGTTCACCAAATAATTCTCTAAATACTTTGCTTCCTTTTCCTATTTGAATTTTTCCTAAAGATCCTTTGTCTACTAATTGAACAAATGATTTAGTGCTTTGTCCTCCAGTAGTTAAATTTTGATATTGAAAATCAGGAAGAGTCTTTGGCTTCTTCATTTTATTTACTTGTTCTAAAATATCATCTACATGCATTTTAGCTTCTTGATAATATTGATCACTGTTCCATCTAAAAGGAACGCCTTTATTATTTTTTGCAATGTATCTTCTAAATAAATTTATAGCATTAGAGTAAGCTTCATCGGTAGGTTGGTAAGCTCTGTATCCTAAAAGACTTTTATCTTCAAAAATTTTATATGTATTTCCTACAAGGCCTTGAATTCTATCTTTCATTATTCCTCTTAAATCATCTTGAACTTTAACATCATCTATTAGATCTATAAGTCTGGCAAACTCAGAACGAGATTGATTAATTCCTCTAATTAAATTTGCTTCTTGACCTTCAGTTAATTTTTTAGCTTTAATATTTTTAAAAAGTTCAGTTCCTCTTTTAGGATCAATAGGTTTTCTCATATTCCCTTCAAATAAAACTTCATTTAAATTTTTTAAGAATTTAGTTTTTTCTTGACGAGTTGATTTGTCATACATTGTTTGAATAGAAGGAAACATTTTGTCTACTTCTCTAGTAATATTTTTAACTACTTCATTAGCTCTGTTTAAATCAGATGCTTTTAATGCTTCTTTATATGTTTCAGATAAAAATAAATCTTCAGGTAAATTTTGTCTGGGTCTAAATGCACCACCAATTTTATCTACTATTCTTTCAAATCTAGAATTACTATAAGCTAAATCTTTACCTCTCTTAGCTAAAGCTTTAGCACCAGTTCCTACACCATAGACAAAAGGTGTAAGTAATATAGATTCAGAACCAAATTTAATTCTGTTCATTAATTTTCTAGCCGCGTCATGACGAGGACCTAAGTCATCATCTCTTTCTAAACCTGTTGGAGCTGATTGAAACATATCACCAAAAGTTCCTATCTCTTCTACATCAGCAACCATTGTTTCTCCAGCAGCACCACCCATTACACCGGCTGCAAATCTTTTAACACCTGCTCTTTTATTTAATCTGTTAGCTTGAGTTAAACCTTTAACTACATTAGGTGCTCCTAATGTTGCATACTGACCAGCCTTCTTTGCTTTTAACGCTTTGTCCGCTAGCTTAGTTGCTGTTTTAAATCCCGCTGCTCCAGGTACACCAATAGAAACTAATGCTTCGGTAATTTTTCCAGCTGCATGTTGTTGTGCTACTTCTTCAAAAGGATTTAATTTATCAAAAAATTTTTCTACTTCGATAGCTGTTTTTGTATCAGCTCCAAGATCAATTAATTCTGCTGCTAATGATACAACTCCTTCAGGTACTTTTAAGACACCGGAAACTAAACCAGCACCTGCTGCTTCGTACCACGAGGCTTCGTTGTTTTCTTCGGCATCGTTTAATGGTTCAAAAGCCATCTAGCCTCCTTACCTTATACGCTGTTTGTTTTTTACGTTTGCGTATGTTTCAGCCATGTTTTCTTTATCAATGATTTCTTGTAATTCTACAATGCTGATTGCATCTGGGTTTTGTCTTCTAAATTTTGAAGTGTCGCCTCTTCCACTTGCTGGTGGAATTAAAACATAACCTCTAGCTTCAGCTTCTACTTCAGCTTCTGCTCTTGATAATTTTGTTCCAGACTCACTTGTTCCTATAATTTTTTCTTTATCAATAACTCCTTCGCCTGTTGGTATAATCTCTTCAAAAGTTTGTGTATCTATTTCTGTCCAGTCAAATCCTTTTTGACCATCTTTTTCTATAATACCATTTAATCTTTTAAGTTCATTAGTTTTAATATCATAGAAATATTTTCCAATTGAACTTTGTTTTTTAAGAAGTTTATTTCTTTGATTTTCATTTGTAGGAAGAATACCACCTATCAAATCTTTTGCTATTCCTGATTCTGGATTACTCAATCTTTGAAAAACATCTTCAAAGTAAATAGCTTTACTATTAGCCACGTCCCACTCATCACCCGCTATCATATACTTATCTCTTGTATTAGCTATTCTATCGGTTAGTGATGATCTTGCTTCATCACCTGTACCTAATGAAAGAACACTGAATGCTTCTTGAATTGATTCATATGGTTTTTGAGTTTGAGGATTAATAGCTCCTATTTCCCAAGCTTCTTTAGCTCTTTTATAATAAGCCGATGCATTAGTTGCAGATTTATTTTTTTCTCTTTGCAATGCTAACGCTTGTTCTTGACCAATATCTAATGTCTCTGCTTCAAGAGCTATCTTTCTCATTAGATCTTGTTCACCTGTTCTGTTAGCTGCAAATTGTTTGTAAGGGTCTTGCATTGATTGTGCTATCGTACTTATTGCTCCACTAAATCCTTTACCTATCGGTGGTCTTGATGCAATATCTAAACCAAAGTTAATTAAAAAATCATTAAAGTTTTGTCTTGAAGGTCTTGAACCTACTGCTTCCATTAATCTTTCTCTAGTAGATTTACCATTTGCAAAGCCAGGTCGACTTTGTAATCCAGAAGTAATACCTTCTCCGGCACTACCACCTTTTCTAAACATAGGTCGTCTATAAACGTAACTCATTATTAATTCCCTGGCATCCAAGGTGCGCCACCACTACCATAAAGATTACCAAGAACTCCTCCAGTAACTGATGCTATTCCCAACGCATTCTGCAACGGCGTAGGATTAGGCATTACCATAGATTGATATTGTCCTGGTGCTCCAGATGCAATACTAGCCACGCCTGATTGTTGATAACCAAGTCTTTCATATGGTTCATACGCTTCTAATCTCGCTGCTTCTCTTGTAGCATCTAGTTGCGCTTGTTCCTGAGCTTGTTGAGCCGCGCCCGCTGACCCTAAAGTTCTAATGTCGCCTTGGTATAATTGTGGAACTAAACCAGCCAGTCCTTGTTGTTGTTGGAATGCTTGGTTTGCTAATTGATTAGCTTGAGTAAATCCTTGTTGTAATAATCCTGATTGTAATAAAGCTCTGTTCATATCTGATTTGTTTTGGTACTGTGCTCTCATCACACCTTCTCTACCACCACCTAAGTTTCCAGTTCTTGTAGCCATGTCAGCGATACCTTGCAATCCTTGTGCAGCTTGTGTGTCATACTCAGATAAAGTTGCATCGATTACATCCTGTTGATACGGAGACATAAAATCTTGATAGCCAGTTGGTCCTGAATAAGCTCCAGCTTGTGTAATGTATGGTGAGAAAGCTCCGATACCTTGTTTATCAGTTGTAGCCATTGTGTAGGCATCTGTTTGAGCTTTATCTAAACCAGCAACTTTCGGTGCAAATAAATCTGTTTTTAACGGCGCTGCAGTTAACGCTGTTAACTGTGTTCCTAAATCTTTTTGTAGATCTTCCACATATTGTGGTGGTAACATTTGTGTTTGTTGTACTGCCATTATACTACCTCGCTTAGCCTTTCCGAAACTTCGAACATTTCTTGAGCTCCTTTTAATCCTTGAGACTCCTCTGATATTCTACCACCATTTTCTAAATTTTCCATCACATTTTCCATGATCTCTGCTCCTTTGTCGATGTCTCCACCGCCTGCTCCTCTAACAGCATCTGCTGTCATTACGAATTCATTAACGCTCAATCTAGCTGGAACGTCATCAGCTTTTTCTTTAGCTCCTAAATCTACAAAACCACCAGTATTTCTATAGTCTTTTTCCATACCTCCAAGGTCCATGATCCCTCCTCCTTCAGCAAAACCGGCTCTTCCACCTTGAGCCATAGCATCAATATTCTTAGACGCTTGAGTTCCAAGATAAGGATACTTGTTTCTAAGTGCTGCTAGTTTTTGACCTGATGGATCTTTAAATGCTTCTCTTACTTCTAGTCTAATACTATCTAAATCTAAATTTTCACCACGGTCCATGATTTCTGATACAATTTCTTCTTCTCCTCCACCTAATAATTTTGTTGCTGCTGTAGTAATACCTATACCACCTAATAATTTTTTAGGGTCTTTTAAATCAGCAAAAGATGTTGGAACGTATTCCATAATTTTGTTTCCTAATTGTTTTAGTGGAGATATTTTATCTATACCTTGGCCTTGTGAAAGATTAACAACACTTTCTACACCTTTTCCAGGAACTTCCATAAGTCCTAAATCTGGTCTCATTGCTTTGTCAGATGTAAATAAAGCTTTGTCAGATCCAGACACTCCTTGGGCTACTGCTGTTTTAGCTGCTATTGGAGAACTAAAATATTGTCCTAGTCCTGTTGCGTTTGGATTAATTTTAAGATTAAATCCCTCTTGCATTCCTGCTCCACCAATACCTCTAGCTAATTGACCCATACCATAATTCATTAATCCAGATTTTAAACCTTTGCTTATACTTCCGTGTTTATCAAACCCACCAATACCTGCTGCTAATCCTGCAGCTAATGGATTAAATGGTGCAATAAACGGTGCAGCTTTAACTGCTATATCGGCTATTTCATTTGGTATAATATTTCTAATTTTTTTCTTTAACCAACTTCCAGCACCATAACGTACTCTTCCATCAAGACCCGCTATTCCACCGTAAGCCATTCCAATATCTTGTTCGTCTTGACCAGCTAAAATTTTATCTGCTAGGTTAGAAGCAGATCCAAAGTCATAACCTTGGCTCATTAATTCTTCTATTAGTTTTAATTTCTTTTGCATCATAGGATCTACAGCTGCCATCTGCTGTTGTTCCATGATCATTTGTTCTTCTTGTGGAGATTTAGGCCCCTCATTACCTCTATATTTAATAGATGGTGCGTTGGTCTCTAGTGTTTCTGAAATATCGATGTCTGTTATTGCCATAATTTTGCCTAATTTTACTTGGGTTTATTATATTACTTGGTTTTTGCGAACAAATCAAGGGTTGGCATGATGACTTTAACATCTCTTCTGATCTCTTCTTCAGGGATATTAGCCATTTTTACCGCTTCTTCGTTCTTATAAACTTCTCCTGTTTTCTTATTGGTTATAGTTGTTATTATTTCTTTTGGTTTTAATACTTGCATTATGTAGTTACCTCTTTCTTGATGTTTAAATAGCTAACAGCTATGTCAAATGAGTCTGCGCTGCCGGCTTTAATTGTAAGGGTTTTTCCACCCTCTACTATTAACGGTTGGGTTAATAATTCTTTACTAGTATTAGCTGATAAAGCTGCTGATTTAATAGTTGTAATAGAGTTATTTGTAACAATGGGACTAGGTGTGCCAGCTGACGTTACTAAAATAGATTTAATAACATACGTTTCACTAACTAAAGGATTCCCTGTACCAAAAGGATTTAGTTCTCCATTACTAGTATCATTATCTATTCCTACAAATTTATATTGGTTTACTACTGCCATTAATCTAAAAAGAAACTTCTAGCTTCTATCTCCTGTTTTAATTCTTCTTGAAATGTAGTGTTTAATTTTTCTAAGACGGCGTCTAAATCTCTAATTAAAGATTGCGCTACATCCGCTTCATATTCATTGCTTGCTCTAGTTAATGATTGTACTATCTTTGCCATTATGTATATAATTCTTTAACTCGTTCTTGTATCATTTCACGTAATTGATCTGTGTTTTCTAAACCTACAGCTTGTGGATCTAAAGTTCTGTCTGCACCTTGAAATCTTAAAACTATATCATCTAATGTTATTGCATCATCATCATCTACTTCTATTCCTGCAATACCTTGATTTTGTGATGCTGCCCATGCTTCATAACTAGGATAACCAAGTTGTTGCCACCAAGGTGTATCACCTCCGTCACCTCTGTTTTCTAGTGGTTGATTTCTTAGTAATGCTCTTTTTGCATCTGCGACAGTTCCATAAATTGGGTTTCCATCTTGATCTACACCAGTCATACCAGCTGGTCCAACATTTCCTGTTGATGGTGTGGAAGGAAACAATGATCCTAAACCTCTGGCAAGTGCTCCCCACATCCCACCACTACTTATATAATCTCCAACTCCTGATGCAAAGTTTCCTACACCTTGACCAATCCTTTGACCTAAAGTAGGTGTGGTATGAACAGGAACTCTTGTATTAAAAAATTGACCATAATTAGGATTTTGACTTGCTGTAATTGTAGCTTGTCTTTTTGCAGCAGCATTTAATGCATTTTGAAAACCTGGGTCTACTGTATTCTGAGGGCCCGGCCCTGATCCTGCTGGACCTTCATTCCTAGTATTACTAGGTGTATTAGTACCACTTCCAAAATTTGAACCAGATTGTCTGTTACCGCCGTAATTTCCTCCAGACGATGCCCCACCTGCCGGGCCTGTTGATGAGCTTCTACTTGGTGGTCCACTCATAGTGTCACCACCACGTCTAAATGGTAATCTCATAATACCACCGTCATTTTTTTGAATTCTACTTCCATAGGTATCAGTCCAGTCTCTTGCAATCTCTGGCTCGTTAGCCCATAGGTATCTTCTTTGTGCTTCTGATTTAAACGGCATTATCTTCTTCCTCCAGCTTGTATATCTAACCTAAAAGTGCCTAATTTCCAATTACTATCTATAGCTGTGCAAGATAGAGTTAAAGCAATAGCTCTGGCTCTTGCTCTAGTATCAATCTTTTTAGTGCTAGATGTTGTACTAAATGGCCCTAAAGAAGAACTAGCTGCAGTATCATTTGGATAGTCTCTTAAATCTAATTGAATAATAGTAGTCCCTTGTTGAGTAATATAATCAGGAATAATTCTACTTACTCTCATAATGTTTTCTCCATCTCCTCTTAAATCAGCAAGAGAAGTAGCTGCCCCTCTAACAATTTTTTGAGTAATATCATAATCACCTGAAGTAATGTTAGCTGGAACTGCATAGGTAGTAGCATTTTTAATATAGTTTACTCCTGTTTCTTGTTCAAAATAATAACTTATACCATCCGTATTTCCAGTTACATCAAATGAAGTATCAACACCTGCATCATATTCTGATGCGTGAGGTAAACCAAATACAGATGAATCTTGCCATGTAGTTCTTCTCAAGATAGTACTTGCATTAGTATACCAAATAGGTCTTTGAGGAGTTGAATCTAAATAACTATAAACAACTGATCTATCTACAACGTTTGATGTAGAGGTTGGATAGAACCACATAACTTCTCCAAATAAGTTATTGATTCCACAATATATTAATTGATTAGATGTTGTATTTAAATCATTATAAACATAGTCTTCAACCAAACAGTCCATAGATTCTAGTTTACCAGTAAATCTAAAGAAACCATTTTCTGACATCCAGTAGGCCGCACCATCAACTTCAGCTGCTGCATTCATTCCTATTAATCCACAGTTGTTTCCAACTTGTTCATAAGCAAAAGTAAAAGGCTGACCAACAAACCTCATGGTAAATAAAGATGTATCAGTCCAAATGTATATTGCATTTCTACCAAGTTTAGCTCCCATGATCCGTGATCCGGCAGCCAGTCTTTGTGTACCAGCGGTATTTTCTGCTGTTGGTTCCCATGTATTTATATCTTCTTGGTCGGAGAATCTTATAAACATATCATCTTGTGTAGCTGTGTTTCCTATAGTTGTTTCAGTTCCAAATAAAACTAAGTGACGATCGGGTGTTGATACTAACATATCTCTAGATGCAGTGGGTGCTCCAGAGATAACGGTAGCTCGTGTTGCAGTAGCATTAGCTAAATCTGCATCCCATTCAAATACTGCACTGTTATGAATTAGAGCAATGAGTTTTGAACCTAAGTTATCTAATGACCAAAGACCTGGGTCAGTTACTTTATCTGTGTTAGCTGCAGCAGAACCCCATCCAGTCCAGCTAGATGTGTTAGTAACTGTTGCGCCATTTGAGTGAGCCGCTCTTGTAGAGTTTCTTACTGCTCTAGTAATACCTGTAAAACTTGTAGCTGTTACACCTGTATAAGAAATTTCTTCACTTCCCACTTGAATATAATTTGTTCCAGAAGATGGAAAACCTGTAGTGCTTGCTACATTAATAGTAGTTCCTGATCCACCTGTACCAGCAGTATCGTTTAATAATGCTCCATTTAAAGTAGTAGTTACTGAACCTAAAACGTTACCACCAAATAAAGATATACCCCATCCATAAGCTCCTACTTGTTCAGCGGGTCCAACGTGGTAGTATCTATAATAAGTTATTCCTCCTGAAGCAGAAGCTCCGCTTCCTGTTTCAACACTAGGCATTGTAATAGTAAAATTACTTGAATCTACTACTGAAGTTACCATAAATTTTTTATCACAAAAGTCTGATGATCCAAAATTAGAACCAGTGATGGCACTAAAAGTTGAAGAGTCACCAAATAAACAAATGTCTCCAGCTACAAATCCATGAGAAGAAGCTGTAATAGTTACACTTGTTGAGTTATTACTAGTAGTAAATGCATTAGTGATAGCTGTACCTGATGGATTAACTAAAGGATGGATGTCATAATAGACTCCACCTGTATATACATATAAAATTCTATTAGTTCCTAATGCTGCATATTTAATTGAATCTTTATTAACAAAATGATGAAGACCTCTTACCGCTCCTGTTAATTTACTTTCCCCTAATTGATTCCAACCACCTATTTTCTCAGGCGTTCCATATCTAAAACGTACGTTCTCACCGCCGGTCCATTGAGACTCAGCACCAGTCGCTGTAACTTGTTTATTGAATCCAGGTAAAAAACCTAACTTTTGTAACATATAACTCCATCATATTATGCCTTCGTCACAGACGGAAGACCTAACATTGGCCTTTTGTCGAACCTATTCTTTTCAGCAAAAGGACCATTTACATGGTTATAATGAAGAAATACTTGTCCGCAAGTATTACCTTCAAGGGGTTCTCTCCAATGCTCTAATTCACATCCACTATATACCAGCATATCGCCGACTTCAAGTAAGACTTTAGTGCCTTTTGGAGCGTTAGGTTTATGTATTTGTTTAAATTCATCTATAACGGTATTAGCCCCTGTACCATCTATGAATATGGGCCAAGGATCTCCACCTAAATTGAGGGTAGTTGATATTTCACAACTAGGTCTGTCTTTATGACGTCTTAAAATATCTCCTTTTTTATATATTCTAGCATATGAATAAGTAGGAATTAAATTTAAACCTGTTTCTTTAGCCATAACCGGTAACATTTTAACCAGTAAAGTTTCCATTACATGATCTCCATAATGAGAATATGTATTAGGAACTTGTTCATCGGTCCATGTTCCAAACAGACCGTTATCCCAGATTATATTATTATCGTACATATATTTAACCGCATCTCTTTTAAGTAAAAAATAGTTAAATATAAAATTAGCTAACTCATAGTTTAGTGCACCTTTAATTACGTGATATTTATCAAACGCCATTATTAAAATCCTTGTTGAATAAAATTAAAACTTACTGATATCCTTGGTTCATTAGATTGATTAGGTTCTACTGTATGCCATAACCACGCTGGAAATATTAAAGCTCTATTTTCTTGAGGTTGTAAATGAACTTCTCTCCATAAATGTTTTGGAGGTTGACCCTTTATTCTGTTAGGCATACATGTTTGAATGCCTGGTCTAGGATCATTACAAACTAAACGTCCACAATTAGCAGGAGTTTTTACATAATATACTCCACTAAATACAGCATTAGGATGAACATGAGCTTTATTATATCCACCTGGTGGATTTATATTTGCCCACATATTACCGAGTGCAGGGCGTTCATCTAAAAATTCTTCTTTAAATACTTGATGTACCATTCTAAATAATTCATCTACTAAAGGTTTATATTCAGGTTTTGTATTCATGTTTGTTTGAGAGTGCCAACCATTAACATTTGTTTTTGTAACACCAGGATCTTCCTTAGACCATTGTGTAATATTTTGAGCCAGTTGATTTGTATCTAATTTAAAATCTTCAGCGTATATAATTGTTGGAAAAAATCCTTCTTTAATCATCTAAACGGTTTACCTCCGAACCAAACAACAAGAGATTGTCTAACACCACGTCTTACAGGATTAACCCTATGGTTTAAAAATGATGCAAATACTATGGCATGGCCTTGTTTTAATTCTGCAAATTTACCAGGTGCCATAAGTTCTAAATCTCCACCTTCAAATTCTGATGGATCATTTAATAACAATGTCATTGATATTTTTCTAACCGGTGGTTCGTGTTGCATGTTCACATCACAATCCATATGCCAATCATAGAATCCTCCTTCTGGATATTCTGTAAACTGTGCGTTCTCCGTGACTTGTATGTCTCCAAAACCAAAATGATTTTCATTTGCTTTTTGTATAAACTTATTTAAATCTTGATACATATGACTCATGTCGTTAAATGGTATCCATGATATTGTAGTTACTCTTTTCTTTGTATCTGTACCACCTCCTGGCCTATTCATACCTACTTGTGCTTTTTGTGGTGGTTGTCTTCTTCCACATTCAATAATTTGTCTACATTGATCTGGTGTAAATAATGGAGTAGTTGTTTGTATTATCCAACTTTTCCATTTAGGTTCTGTAATGTGTATATTTTCGTACATTAATTTATTCCTCTATTTCTAATAGGGTCATACTTCACATCCATATTGGCAGCAAGTGTTCTTCTCATCCCTGGTCCATTAAATGGATAAACACAGTGCCTCATGTCATATGGAAATACATAAAAATCTCGTTCCTTCATTTCGGGTTGATAGTCTACACGAGCAAAGTAACCAGAAGCTGATCCCAATATTTGTAATCTACCGTTTTGTGGTTGCTCTGCAGATGAATATTCTACGCCAAAACTTTCTGGTAATTTTAAAATCATTACACTAGACAAACCTGTAAACAATGATCCTTGGTGCACGTGCACTGGATTGTATTCATTTTCAAACATATTATTAATCCATACAGAATTTAAATGTATTTCATACCCTCTTATTTTATTCCAATTTAAGTAATGTTTAAATTTTGATTCAAACCAACCTAATACACTATTAGGTAGATGATTATGTCTAGTCATTTTAGAAGTGTCTTCACCATTATAAAATAAACTATGTTCTTTTTCTATTTTACCTACAAGTTGTTTATTAGCTCGGTTTAATTGAGGATATTTTTTTTCATAAATCTCATTAATAGTACTGTATATATCCAACGGTACTTGATATTTTAATATTGATTGACCTAAAAAAACAAAATTAAAATCTTTAAAATTTGATGTGCCCATATTTTTTTCTAATCCTTTCTGGAATTTTTTCTATATAAGGGTTATATACTTTTCTTATGGGGCCATCAAATAGTTTATGCATATTACTTCCAACTACTTTGTCATCGTAAGATAGACCATTAACTTTTACTGGATCTAAATTATCAAATCTATGATTAAAGTAAGGTTCACCTAAAAACTCATATATTTTTTTAAATTCTTGTTCTGGGTTTGTGGCTAGATCATCGTATTTTACAAAGTGGCATATGTCAGGATAATTAAAAGCATTTTTAATTGCTTCTAATTGTTTTGCTACAGCCCCATCTTTATGCATAACTTTTGTTAATTTTTCTTCATCATTTGAACCATGTTTATTAATAAAGGAATCAGGATTTTCTGTGTACCATTGCATAAAACTTGCAAGTACATCCATTAAATCTCTAAGTAATATAATACATTTAAATGGTCGTTTAAAATGTGCTTTCATTAAATTAAAGTTGGGTATGGTCATAACAGGTCCTCGATCTATAATTATTCTTTGTGGCCAATCTTTGTAATAAAGATCATAAACAGAATCCATTACATTGTTTAAAGATTTATGATCTGGGAAATTTAAAAACACATCTGTCTGTTTTAATAAAAATAAATCCTTCATTATTTCTAACGTAACAGAATTAGCTGTTGCTGCTATCTCAGGATTTTGATTCATAACACTTGCAAACAAAGTGTTACCTGATCTAGGCATTGCAACTAAAAAGAAAAGTTTTTTATTTTTCTTTAGCTCCGAGGTCATGTGTTAATTGTTCTTTCTTGTTGTAAATCATTTCTCCTGATTTTTTAACTCTTTCTATACTTTTTAATTGACCTAAAACATTAAACACTTCTGGTTGACTAGATCCTGATGTTAATGTTTCTGCTTTGTTTTTCATAATTAAATGATACGAATCTAATTGGTGCCTGTTAACATCTTTGTCATCAAACGAACCATCATTAAATTCTTTTTTTAAAGTAGACCAAAGTTTAATTTCTCTCATACGATCTTTAGCAACTAATTGCATGCTGGCTAAATTATATCTAGCTTCATCAAGATCTATTTTATATTTTTCTAATTTATATTCGTCTTGTTCTGTTTCAATTTTTTTCTCTAGCCATTTAATCTTAGCTTCATGTCGTCTACAATCAAATGATAGATTCATTAAATTTTCTAAGAATACATTTTGTTCTCTAACACACTGCCAATACTTTGCAGCTTTAGTTGGATATTTCATATCTTGTAAAACAGACATTCTCATTTCTGTTTCTGTTCTAAAGACTTGTTTCTTAGTCCATGTGTCACGAAGCTCGGCTGTCATAGCTTTAAACTGTTTTACATCTTCTGGATCTAATAAGTTATTTAAGCTTGGCGCTTCTTTTTCTATTAATGCATGTATATTACGTTTTTCTGTCATATTTATTCCTTTATTTATCTTTCTAATATAACTATTTTTAACTAGTTGTCAATGTTCTAGCTCCTACAGCTGAAGTTTCATCTGTATATTCTTCTGTTGAACTACTAGGACCCGCCGCTATTGCCGCTGTATTACCTGCAGAATTAAATCCACTTCTATTACTTCCAGCAGTAGACATACTTGGTCTACCTGACCATGATGTTCCATCATATGCTTCTGTTGCACCTGTAGTTCCAGGAGCAGCTTCTCCTGCATAAAGTAATGCGGATGTTTGAAGACCATTTGCGGCTCCGTTTAAATCTCTTCTAGCAGTTAATAAATTATCTCCTTCTGACCAACTCGACCCATTAAATTCTTCTGAGTTTGCAGTGAATGGAGGAGTATTTCCTCCAGCAAATAAAGCTGCAGTTGAAGTTCCTGCTCCTGCCCCACCATATCTTGCAGTGTTTAAAGTAGGTCCTGCTGTCCAAGAAGTTCCATTATATGATTCAGATAAATTTCTAATAGTTCCACCTGGATTGGTTTCTCCACCAAAAGCTAAAGCTGCTGTTTGTGTTCCTGAATTAGCAGAACCTAAACTTGATCTTGCTTGATTTAAATTATCTCCTTCAGACCAAGCTGAACCATTCCATTCTTCTGAGTCTGCAGTTGAAGTTGGATTTCCACCAAAACATAATCCCGCTGTTGTAGTTCCGGCTCCTCCGCCTCCTCCATGGTTTGAGTTTAAATTAGGTCTATCTGTCCAAGAAGTTCCATCGTAAGTTTCAAAATCAACTCCTGGTCCTGTACCAGCTAAGGCTCCTGCTGTCATAGTTCCAAATCCTGCACTACTTGTTCCAGAATTATTCATAGCTGCTCCACTCGCCCATGCCGCTGGAGTTACTATATTAATTGAAACTTGATAATCTTCTGTAACATTAGCAATAGGTGATGCTGTTGCTCCAGGTCCAGACCAAGCTGAACTAGAACTTGCGCCACCACTAATATTATTATCGTATCTTGGAGTTGCCATAGTACCACCTATCGTCCACGTCGTACCATCATATGCTTCTGTTTGACCAGTGAATGGAGGAGCATTTCCTCCAAAAGCTGCGGCTGAGGTTTGAGTACCTGAGTTTCCCATTTGATTTCTAGCAGTATTTAAACTTCCTCCTGCTGACCAAGTTGATCCATCATATTCATAAGAATTTGCTACTGAACTTGGTGCGTTTCCACCAAAATTTAAACCTGCAGTAGAAGTTCCAGCTGTTCCCATACTATCTGTTGCAGTTGGTAAAGCTCCTCCTCCAGTCCACGAACTACCATCATATTCGTTCGTCGTAGTTACAGAAGGAACACCACCAGAACATACAGCTGCAGTTTGTGTTCCTATCGCTCCCATACTTCTTTTAGCAATTGGGTATGTGCCACCACCAGTCCAACTAGATCCATCGTATTCTTGACAATCATTTCCTGTAGGGACACCTCCAGGAGTAAATCCACCAACTGACAAAGCAGCTGTTTGAATTCCTGTACCAGCGTTAGAAGATCTTGATGATCCCATATTACCACCACTAGTCCAAACATAACTATTATATTCTTCTGTTGCGTTTGTATTTCCACTACCAGGAATGTATCCTGCAAAACCTAAACCAGCTGTTACAATTCCACAACCACCACCTCGTATTGCTCCTGTAGACATAGCTCCGCTAGAATTCCAAGAACCAGCATTTATAACTGTTTTAAGTGTACCTGTAGTAGAGTTATACCACACCTGTCCCTCATACCCTGCAGTCAGCGTAGGGTCAGATGAAAATACTTCTACACGTTTCCCGTATATTTCTTCGTATGTCGACATTTAAAAATTCCTTATGGAAGAATTACATCAGCTGGTCTTCCGCCACGAACAGCTTTTTGTTCGTCAGACATTGCATCGTACTCAGCTTGTGCCGCTTGTACTTCAGCGTCAATCAAAGCTTGTGCTTCTGCTTTTGTCTTTTCACGACCACCTTTTTCAGCCATCCACATAGCGCCGTCAACGTTGTTGCCAACCATCCAGACGTTTGCAGGATAACCTCTAAGGAAGAATTTTCTTCTATCTTCTGCAGTAAAAAATCCTTTTCCAGTGTTAGTAGCTACTCCATATATAAAGTGTGCCATAGTTTAGTCCTCCTTTTTAATTTTGTATATCATATTTTTTAACTTTGTGTAAGTGTTTCTACATTTACAGATGTAGTTTCACCTGTGTATTCTTCGGTAGCATTACTTTCATTAGGCGAGCCAGGAACATATCCTCCAGCGCCCATAGCAGCTGTAGCTGTTCCACTCGCACCTGCTAATGCATATCTAGGTGTTGCCATACTAGGTCTTGTTGACCATGCTGTTCCATCATAACCTTCTGTTGCAGTTGTTGGAGGAGTTCCACCAAAAGCAATACCATTTGTTTGAAGTCCAGCATAACTACCTTGAGAACAACCTCGACCCATAGTTCCACCTGTAGTCCAACTAGAACCATCATATTCATATACATCAGTACTGCTACTCCCAATACCAAAAGCTATTCCAGCTGTTAAAGTACCTCCACCGCCAAAATATCCTTTAGATACAGGAAGGGCTCCTCCTGCAGTCCAATCCGTTCCATCATATTCTTCTGTTGCATTTGTATAACCGGGGGCTGGACTTCCTCCAGTTGCAAATGCAGCTGTTTGTGTACCACCTGAACCACCATTATATCTTCCAGTTCCCATATTTTCTCCTTCAGACCAAGCTGATCCATTATATTCTTCAGAATTAGCTGTTACGGGAGTTGCTCCTGCACTTCCATCTTGACCTCCTGCACAAAGCGCAGCAGTTTGTGATCCTGCTCCATAATGATATCTTCTTGCTGTATTTAAATCTCCACTTTCACTAAAACTAGTTCCATCATATTCTTCATTTAAAGCTGATGTAGCGGTACCTATTTGTCCACCAAAAGCCATACCCGCACTTTGAGTTGAACCTGAACTTAGTGTTCCTCCTGCTTTTTGTCTAGCAGTATTCATTGCTCCACCAGCTGCCCATGCTGCTGGCGTAATTGTATTAGATGATATATTATATTCTTGAGTTAAAGCTGTTATACCTGGAGCATTTCCACCAGCAAAAACGTGTGCGCTTTGTGGTCCAAATGAACTTCCAGTATTTGCATAACCAACTGGACAAGCAACATCGGCTGCCCAAACTGATCCATCATAATGATAAACTGTTGGAGCAATTGCTGGAAATGATGTAGCATTTCCTCCTTGAGTTACTCCTGCTGTTTGACTTCCAACACTATTTCCAATCATGTTATAAGAATTTGTTGGTAGATTTCCTGAAACGCTCCAAGAAGTACCATCGTAATTAGCAGTAGTATTTTTTTGAGGATAAGATCCTCCAGCAGAAAATGCTGCTGTTTGTGTTCCGGAAACAGTAGAACCATAATTTTTTGGGCCAGGAAGAGCTCCGCCTGCTGTCCAAGATGAACCTCCCCATTCATGACAATCTGCTGGATAACTTGTTCCTGTTCCACCTGCAACCATTACACCTGCTGTAGCAGTTCCTATATATCTACATGCTTCATACCCATCTGGCATTGCTGGAATACTTGTCCATGATGTTCCGTTGTAAGTATTTGCTGCATCTGGATAAGCACTACCACCTCCTGCTAAAGCGGCTGTTTGCGGGCCAGCTGCTCCTAAATAACTTTTACCTGCTGGATAAGCGCCTCCTGCAGTCCAACCTAATCCATTCCATTCTTCGGTATTAGCAATATTTGGAGGTGTAGCTCCTCCTATAGACAAACCTGAAGTTTGTGTTGCTCCTCCTGGAGCATTAATACCTCTTGCTGATGGTAAACTTGTAGTACTAGAATAAGCTCTAGTAGATACAATACTTTTAAAAGTACTACTTGCTGTATTATACCAAATCTGTCCTGCATCGTCTGAGTTAGACGGATCAGTACTAAGTGATTTAACTGCTTTACCGTGTATTTCTCTATAAGTTGCCATAATTAACTCGTTGTAAATGTTTTTATATTAGCTGTTGATGTTGATCCAGTAAATTCTTCTGTTGCTGTTGGAGCTGCACCAGATGAAGCTAAAGCTGCAGTACTTGTACCTGCTGCAGATGATCCCATCATAGCGTGTCCTGAGGCCAGTGAAGGTCTTGTAGACCAAGAAGTTCCATCATATCCAACCGTTGTTGTTAAAGCAGGCGTACCTCCAAAAACTAATGCATCTGTTTGTGTTCCTGATGTTCCCGAATTACCTCCAGTATATGGTCTACTAGTTACATTAGTCCAAGAAGATCCGTTGTATTCTTCAGCATTTGAAAGTTGTCCAGGTTCTATACCACCTGAAATTACAGCTGCAGTCTCTGTTCCTGCTCCTGCAGCACTATATCTAGGAGTATTTATAGCTCCTCCCGCGGTCCATGCAGACCCATTATATTCTTCACTTTGTGTTGGAAAAGTATCAGGTGATCTTTGATAACCTCCAGCAGCCACTGCTGCAGTTTGAATTCCAATATTATTGGATGTTAATTCTCTACCAGTTGATAAAGATCCACCAGCCGTAAAAGAACTACCATCAAATTCTATAGTTGTAGTTACATTTGGATAACCTCCCCAAGACAATGCAGCTGTTTGAGTTCCTGTTCCACAATTGTTTGATGCAGAATAAGGGGCATTGTTTGGATTATTAGACCAAGCTGTTCCATTATATAATTCAACTGTATCTAAAGGGGCGTTAGGAGAATTTGACATTTGTCCTCCTATAAAAACGTTTGCAGTTTGAGTTCCCGCACTAGCTAAACCAGTACGAGCTGTAGTCATTGCTCCACCAGCTGCCCATGCGCCAGCTGTAACAACGTTTGTTGAACTATTATATTCTTCTGCTGAAGCAGTGTAAACTGTTCCTGTGTAACCGCTAGCTATTAATCCCGCAGTTGACGTTCCTATTGGTCCCATAGGACCATTATTTCTCTGCTGTGCCATTGCAGGGTTTGATGACCAAGTGCTTCCATCCCATTTTGCAGTTGTAGTAACAGCACCGGGTCCTCCTCCCATAAGAATTCCTGCTGTTTGTGTTCCAGAAGTTCCTGCATAATTCCAATAATCAGGTCCAGAATATGGTACAGTAGCTGATTGATCACTCCAACTCGATCCGTCATAATACAATGTACTTCCAGTTTCATTTCCTGCAGACATAGCTGCTGTTTGTGTTCCAAAAGCTCCTGCAACTTTTAAACCTGCAGGTAAAGCTCCACCAGATGCCCAACTAGACCCATCAAACTCATAAGTAGTGGACACATGCGCTGCTCCTGGAGAAGGTACCCCTCCCCATAATAAACCTGCTGTTTGTGTTCCAGTAGTTGTTACTTGATTTAAAGCAGTGGGTACTGCTGTTGAATTTGTCCAAGAAGAACCATCATATTTTTCATTATTAGCTAAAGCCCAGCCTGCAGGAGGATTTCTTCCTGACATAGCTAAAGCAGAAGTTTGAGTTCCTGCACCTCCAATATAATATCTAGCTGTGTTTAAAGTTCCACCAGTTGCCCAACCTGAACCATTATATTCTTCAGTAGCAGTTGATGCAGCTGCTGGTGGCGTTTGTCCTCCAGTAATAAGAGAAGCTGTTTGTGATCCAGCTCCTGCTGTAGCAAATCTAGCTGTACTTAAAGATGTCACACTTAGAAATGCTTCTGAAATAGCAAGACCTTTTAAACTTCCACTAGTTGAATTGTACCACATTTCTCCATCAAGACCTGACGAAGGATCAGATGATACTTTTTTAATTTTCTTTCCGACTATTTCTCTATAAGTTGACACTCCAACTACCTATTAATTATTTCTCAATAACCAACCTTGAGTAGAGTCTGTAAAGACTAAAGTATTTGCAGCTCTTTCTGTTGCAACAGTTAAATCTGATGCTGCTCCATTAATTTTTTCACTATTTCTTCCAATAGTTAAATTATCTGAGTCGAAAGTACCTGCATAATCTATAAACGAGACTTCATCTCCTATGCTTGGTGATGAGGGCAGAGTCATGGTAAAAGCACCACCTGTGGTATTACAAAAATACCCTTGGCCTGCTACTGCAGTAAAACCAGTAGTTTTAACTGCTTGCCATGCTGTTCCACCGGCTTCTAATTCAGCCCATGATAAAACTCCACCTGTTGTTGATTTTAAAACGTAGCCATTTCCTCCTGCTACGCCTGCTGGCCACGTAAGAGTATAATCCGTGGTTCCGTTAGATGCTTTCATACCTACATATTCTGATCCGGAATCGTCCTGTAATCTTAGTTCTTTCGAAGTTCCAATGTTTAATCCAGTTGAAGAATTCCAAACTAAGTTTGCATCTCCACCAAAGGATCCTGAATCATTGAATTGAATTTGTGTATCTGAACCACCTGGTAATCCACCAACAGTAATTTCTGCTATGTCTGGATTTGTACCATCATTAGCGGTTGCATAAATAATTTTCCAACCTTTATCAGTTGTTGCCCAAGTAACAGAGTCACCTGAACCTGATGCATATTTAAGTTGAACTGTATAAGATCCACTTGTGCTATTTTTAATAAAATAAAAATTTTCTACATCAAGTGGAATAGTTACAATTTTAGCACCTGAAATTGTTTGAGGAGATTCTGCTCCTAAAATAATTGTTCTCGTAGCTAAAGTTGCTCCTGTTGAGCCATCTGATACTGATAAAGTAGTAGTATTTGCTCCAGCTCCACCAGCATTTAAAGTTTGAACAACATAGCCACCAGCTATTTGTTCTATAATATTTAAGTTTGTATTAGTTTTTGTACCCCATGTACCGGCGTTTTCGCCAGTAGCCATTAGTTCTACGCCGAGAGGTGTGTATGTTGACGCCATTATTAGTTAACTCCTATTATTAGCATTTATATTGTTTCTTTAGTGGCAAGTCAACCTCATATTTAACCGGCATGTGTCTTCTCCGTATATGAAGCGCTTGTGTTATTGGACTTCTCTGTATATGAGCCCGATGTATTATTCGTTTTATTACTATAAGACGCGCTAGTATTATAGCTTAAATCTCGCGTATATAAAGTAGAAACTTTCTCATTTAATGAAATAGTAGCCTCTAGACCAGTTAATCCCATAACTTGGTCAGTTGGGCTTATAGACCCTACGGAAGCAGTAGCAGAAACTCCAGTTATTGGATACTTAGATTCACATACTATACCCGTACCTACACTACTAGTTGCCGATAATCCTGTTAATCCAGTTACGGTAGGAGGAGAAAGTTCTCCAAATGCTGAGGTTGCTACTAGTCCTGTTAAAGTTACATCTTCATTTGGAACAACAACTGTACCTAAAGAAGAAGTTGCACTAACACCTGATGGATTTACTACTACTCCGGATGCAATAAATGGTTCACCTACACTAGATGTAGTACCAAAACCTGTTAATGGAATACCAACATTTGGTATTACAACAGCAGAATTAACATTTATATTTGCTTCAAGTCCAGTTAAACCCATTACTTGATCTGCTGGAGTAATAGCACCTACAGAAGAAGTAGCTCCTATACCAGTTAAACCCATTACTTGATCTGCTGGATCTAATGCTCCTACCGAAGAAGTAGCTCCTTGACCTGTTAAAGATAAACTAACTGAAACATCAATAGTTGGTGTACCTAAAGAAGAAGTAGATCCTAAACCAGTTAGTTCTACTGTATTTGAAATTATAGCTGTTGGTGAACCTAAACTTGTTGTTGCTGTAATACCAGTTGGAATAACTGTAACGTTATATGTACCACCCCAAACTTGAGATCCCCATGTATCACGACCCCAACCTGTATCGTAGTAATCAGCATCACCCCAATCAGCTTGTCCCCATGCAGGATGACCCCAACCTTGTAAAATATTTTCATCAACGTAGCCTCCAGTGTTATACGCACCTTGGCCCCATCCCATACGAGCGGCATTCCACTGCGTTGGGTTTACAATGGCCTGAAGACCCGTTACCGAAACTGTAACGTCAGCCATTTTTTACTCCTATGCTATTCTGATAATCGCGTTTGTAGCGTCTGCTGCTGGGAATTGAATTGTGAATGTTCCACTAGTAGCTGTTTTATCTCCACCAAAATCTATTACACAAACAGAAGCGTCTGTAGAATGTGAATCATTAAAAATCATACATCCTCTAGCTGTAAAAGAAGCTGATGTCCAAGAGACATCTCCAAAATCACAGACTGCTGTTGATGAATCTAAAGTTGGTGTAACACTTGTTAAAGCTTTTCCTTTAGCTGAATAAGCAGTTCCAGATGTATTAGTAATTTCTTCTGAAGTAGTGTAGGCAGTTGTACCTGCTCCTAAAGAAGCATCACTATCATATAGTGCTAAATTAAAAGTGTTTCCAGTTGAAGCTGTAAAATTATGTTCTGCTTCTAAAATTTCTTGTTTAAAGCTATTACAAATTGCCGATGTTATTGCCATACGTTATCTCCTGTTATTGAGGCGGTGACTCAATTGGTATACGAATAGTACCATCCGTATAATCATCTCGTCTTCGTCTCCCAATTTGCATACTTGCAAATTTCGCTAGTTCAGTTTTATACTTTTGCTCATATAATGTCAACATGTCTTGTGGACCTTTTAAAAAACTATATGCCTCTACTAAACAAGCATATAAAAGCCCTTGTGGGAAGTATTTGCTAACATAAGTCCCAGAAGTCTCTGTTTCTAAACCAGCTGGTATTTTATTATAATGAATAATATATTGATATCTAGCATCTGGTGTAGGAGCTAAATACATACCTCCAGAAGTACTAGAAGTAGTTCCCGTAGCTCCTCCAAACATAGAGTAATATTTAGGCATGCCAGTAACATCCGCTCCAGAAGCAGTTGATCCTTCTGGTCCTGTTAGTTCTCCAATATATTCACTTATGAATGTTTGATCACGTCTCTCTAACCACGTACCTTGTTCAGTAGTGACTGACGTAGATGGAAATACTTGTACACCTCTTACAAATAAACATCCAGCAGGAACATTTATTGAATTAGTATCTAAAGCAAATTGTGCTTGAGCTTGTTTTCTGTCAGAATCCATAGGAATATCGTAAGCTATTCTATATTCTGCATTTTCTATAAATCTATTTAGTATAGCAGCAGTAAAAACATTACTATCTACTTCAGTATAGTTTCTAATATCTGTCTGTAAGTTTGATAAAGTGTATCCAGCCATAATTAACCTCTATCATTAACGGGTCCAATTGTACAATTAAAACCGCCTCCTGTTGCCGTGCTACTCGCTGCCGACACTAATGGTACTGTTAATGAATTATATTGAGTTTCTGTTTGTGATGTTTTAGGTCCCACTATTACAGTTGTTGAAACAGCAGTCGCTAAATAAGAACCATAAACTTTAGCACCACTAGAATGAGTTCCTGCACTTGTGTTAGCAGGAGTAACTCCTCTGTATGGAGCTGAAGATCCACGCGTACATCCTGTTAATGTATGAGTGCTTCTTCCAGTATATTGAATAGTTTCATTTTCATAAGCTCCTGTTTCACTATTTATTTTTTCAATAACAATATATCCTGCTGTTGGAAAAGCTGATCCATCAGCTAAAACAATTGACGTAGCTGTGCTACTAATATCTCCGTTTAATGTTGTTGATAATTCTAATGTAGAAATAGCAACTCCTCCTACAGGTCTTTTAACTGAACTAAATCTTACATATGTAGTACCTTTGTTAAAAGCATTATTTGGAAAAGAAATACTTAAAGTAGTATTGGAAGCCGTTGTAAATGGATTCTCAGGTAAAATTTCTTGAACTGGAAATTCTGTTCTTGCTGGTCTAGCATGTTGTAAAGCTTGTGGGTCGGCTCCTACCGGATGAGGTTGCAATTGAGGTTGTTTAGGTTCAAACTCAGAAGTATGTACCCATGCACCAGTCCATTCTTTAACCATTTCTCGATATGGAAATGCTGCACCAGATCTATCAGAAATTGCTAATGCTCTTCTACCTTTTGAAAATCTTGCCATTATATATTTGGATAATAAGTTTTCGGTGTAATATACGTACTCGCTGCTGATCCATCCTCCGCTAATGCTCTTGCTAATTCATCTTCATATAATAATTTAAATTCTTGAGTTCTTTGAGGTGCAAATTTCATAGACAAATAATATGTAAGTCCAGCAATCATAGACGGTATAAATCTATAAGGCGCATCACTGGCATTAGTATAAGCTCCTACATCTTGAATTCTTTTTACATAATAAACATTTAAATAATTACTTGCTGCTGTAGCATTAGGTAAAGGATAAATAGTTATTGTAACTTTATCTATAAATCTTTGAACCCAAAACTGTGAAGGTGTTCCATTAGATGCTTTGTTGGCTGTTGCTGAATAAGCATCTCTTGCAACTTTTGTTAAACCAATATCTGATTGATTTGTTGTATTATAATTTTGTCTATAAGTAACATTTAAAATATCTGTAATACCATAAATGTTTGCTGTCGGAACTGTTGTTGCTTGTGGTGGTTCTGCACCTCCCGGTACATCTGTTGAATTTCTATAAAAAGTATAAATACCAGAACCTTCCGCTGTAGCATCTATATTTGTAGTAGAACCTTGTACTAAATTAATATTAGTATTTCCTACTTCCCAAAAATGCACACCTCTATTACCCCATTCTTGAAAAAGAATATTTAGAGATCTTCTTGCAGATCTCATTTGATGGCCGGAAGTTCCTATAAGTCCTAATCTTTCGTATGCGTCAGCAATAATTTCATCAATTGAAAAATCCTGATCAAACGAATAGGATGAAGAAGTGGTATTCGCCATTTAAACTCCTATCCATTATACAGTACGTTCATCTGGTCTATAATGTCCAAAGTATATGTTACAGTCAATCCATCTTCACATAAAACTCCAGGCACAGGTATATTAAAATGAGTTTCAGTATCTGCTGTACCAATTGTTCTATATTGCATAAATGGAGTTGAACTTGTTGTTAATGAACTTGTAGAATGAAACTTTACATCTCCTGCTGTTCCACCACTACAACATGTAAAACCTTTAAGAGCCGTTCTTCCACCAAACATTCCCATTCCTCTAGAAGCATTAAATCCTAAAGAAACGTTACCTGCTGGTTGAGAACTCATTTCAGCTGCAGTAACTGTTAAAAAATATTTAGTTCCTGCTGTCTCAGTTGCTGAACCTGGTAATGTAATTACTTCAGTTTGAGATTTTCCATTTAAATCTGTACCTGTTAAAGTTACAGTTTTTCCAGAATCAGAACTACCTGCTGTAGTTGCAGTTATAACTGCTCCTCCACCGTTATGAGTAGAAGCAAAAGCAGTGTTTGCCATTGTGAAAGAAGTATTCGGTCTAGCCGCAGTTGCAAAATAAGTAGCACTTGAAGCTGTTTCATCCATTACTGTTTTTACTTTGACGTAAGTCGATGCCATATTTATCTCCTAATCTTCTAGGCTCCCGAAGGAGCCCAGAATAAGATTATTATCTTTGTTGGATTGTTTGAATCCAATCTGTTGCTATTTGATTAGCAGTCGTACCTTTGTTTTCTATGAAAACTTTTAGTTCTAATGCTATATCATCTGGAACAGTTGTAGCTGCTTGGGTTCCAACACAATTACCATCTAAGTAAAGTTTATACTGAGCAGAAGTTTGATTCATTTCAGTACCTGCAGGTTGAAAATGAAAACCTAATCTAACAGAGTTAGTAGGCATTTCAAATGTAGTTGCAGCTTGAGTCGGTATAGTAGAGTCAGCAAAAGTATAAGTACTTCCTGCTGCACTATCTTTCATATCGAAAGATACACCCGCACCATTTTTTCTAGATAAGAACTGAATAGTAGTTGTATCTTCTAAGTGAGAGAAACCAATACAATCAGTTGGTACAGTTGCTGGATCAACAAATGCATTGTCAGCAAAACCAACAAAAATGTTTGCTTCAGTTACATCTGTCATAGCAATTCTAGTTTCATACCACCATTGCTTATTTGCATTGTAGTTCCAAACTTCTTTACCAGAAAGTCCAGTAATTTCTCCAGCAGCTGGAGCATCATCTCCAAGTCTTAGCCATCCACCAGCATAATCTACTAGTTGATAGTCTGAACCTCCGCCAGATGTTACATCCCAATCAGCTGAATTATAATGAAGCCAGTCGTTTTGATAAGCAACTTCTTGATTATAACCTCCAGTAATTAGGGGTTGTTTAATACCACTAAATAGGGAAGTGTTTCCCGATTTACCTCTAACGTTTGTTACGCCAGTTGAAAAGTGTGTAGTCATATTAATCAGCGCCTCCTCGCGCCAGTTATTCCTACTAAGCAAAGAATAACCAATTTATGATTTAATTATCTTAGTGAGTTATTTATATAGTAGATTTTAGTGGAGTGCAAGCGATCCTTACAGAAATGTAATATTTCAGCGATGTGGCGTTTATTTAAGTAGCCACAGAAACTTGTGGGGCGGCATTATTAATTGCATTTTCTCTATCTGCAATCTTATTTTCCTCGAGTTTGATCTCAGTGATAACTTCTTTAATTTTGTCATCAATTCTGACCATATCCAAAGTATATTTACCAAACTGCTCATACTCTAGATGCCACCTCAACTCCAAGGACCTCTTTTGTTTGTATAGGTCTTCGACCATCAACAACCTCCTCATAGGTTATTCTATTTATCTTAGGAGCCATCATTTCTCCAAGATACTCCCACTTTATACTCTTATCTCCTAGTTTGTCAACTATAGAATTTTCAATAGATTCAACATTATCTTCCGCTAACACTTCAAATGTAGCGTGATATTGATATGCATTTATTTTTACTAGGAATTTCCTCATATTTCTCACCTTATTTAGAAAATGTGGCGGAACTGTGTCCCGCCACATAATTAGTTTAGATTACGCACCTTCAACGCCGAAGATACCTCTATAGTCAGATGCGCCAAAAGCGTATCTTTCTCTAGCTTTGTATCTTACGTTACCAGTATCAAAGTCTCCTTCCATTGACGTAGTCAACGGAGTTCTTGAAAACATTTTCATACCATTAGGAACGTCCGTGATAATGTAAAATGAATCAGCGTCAGTTAGGAAGTTGTTCACTCTGTAACCTTGAGGAATCATTCCCATACTGTTCACCGCATTTATGTCATTATCAGCTGTACCAGTTCTACCTTGAGATTTCATCAATCTCTCAGCATTGAACTGATTTGCAGAAGGAACGATCATTTTCACTCCTTTAGCTGCAATTCTTAAACCTCTCTCGTCAGTCATAGCCGCAATGTCAATTAACGACTGCTCTAACGAAGTTTCGTTTAAGTCAGCTTGTGTTGCTAAAGTGTTTGAAACTGTACCAGCAATTGTAGTGTGGTCAGTTGCAAATAAGTTAGATCCATCACCTGTTTGAAACGCTGATGCTGCCGCGATTGACGGTAGACCATTGTTCAAAGGTGCTGCACCTTTAACTTCTTTAGCATTGGACATAGATCTTGCTAATGCTTTTGTATATCTAGAAGAAAGTCTGTCATAAAGGTTGTCCTCTATTGCTTCTTCTGTGATTGCAAAAGCTAGTGCGATCGTTTCCATTGTGTAACGTGCTGTGTAAGTTTCTTGCGCTTCATCGTAAGCGATTCCTGCGCCTTCCGCTTTCACATCAGCATTTGCGAATCCAGATAACATTACTTCCTCTTCGAAAGCCCTGTCACTTGATTCTGTTACGTATATTTCAGCGTGTTGATTTTCGTAACGCTTGTACTCCAGGCCGAATAGTGCATTCAAACCTGGCTCTAGTTCTTTAACTAGCTGTGCTCGTGATATTGCCATTTTTTATGCTCCTATATTATGCGCTATCCTTGAACTCGTTTAGATTAGCAACAACGACAACTTTGCAGTAAGCTGCAGTTATGTCTTCGTTTTCAGGGTCTTCAGCGACTCTGACTAATCTCCACTGGTAACCGGTAGCATTTGTAGCTCCAATATCCAAAGTATTTGTTGATCTCCCTGTAGTAGTACTTCCTGCTGCTGTATTCAGACCATATGTTTCCATAAAGCCTGCTTGAGTAACAGCTGCATCCGTAAGGATTGTGTACTCTTGCCAAGGGTTATCATTTACAAAACCTTGTATATTTTCACTGTTCGGCGGAGTAACTTGTGCATAGTAATTGCTCCATGTCGGCTTCAACGTAGTTGGCGCCGTATAGAAACAACCATTAAAAACACCGATTTGGGTACCCGTAGTATTAGACGTTCCTTCTACGATATATCCACTTGCTGTTTTAACTGGAGCACCTTGGTAGATGCTAGTTGATTCATTAGATTGGATAACATATTTAGATTGTCCACCTGTCGCTGGAGTATTCCCCAACGTCATACTAGGTGTTAAACCATTACCGGCACTTGCTCTATTTGCCATAGTTTATCTCCTTTTGTCCTCGAAAGGACGGTTTATATTAATTCGGATAGTAGGGAATTGGTTGTTATCCCGAGAAATAACTAAAAAACATTACTTCTTTGTACCACCGAAGGTTTGCTTCGAATTCCTATCAATTTTGATAGGCATTCTTTTGTCCTGATCCCTAAGTAAGTCGTTTTCGATTGCTTCGTCTTGACCTTCAGAAAGTTTTTTCTGATAATCAATTCGCTGCTGCGCGAGTTCTTCGGGTATCCTTGCCAGGAGAAGGCCTCCTACTCCTATGATTCCAGCGTATTTACCGTCTGTCACAATTGGATAATCTGAATCTTTATATTCGTCAGCTCTCACTAACTCATATCCAGATCTCAATCGACCATGAATATTTTTCTGGTCACTGAAACCTAGTGATTCAGCTCTGATCCATCTGTGCCTAAAGCCGTCTGGCGCTGGCGGTGCATCAAGAGATGAAGGGGGCTTGTACTCTTTAGGACGTTCAGTTTTTGTCCGAGTTTCAGCCGCACGAGAAGTTTTTTTGTCTTTTGTCATATTATGCTCCTTCCGTGAGTTTTACTTGTTTCGCATATTCTTCGAGTGGCACGCCTAATTTTTTAGCTATTGCTACTTGTGATGACGTGAGTCTCACTTGTTTGCGTCCTGTTTTTGCGCTTCTATTAGCTGAAGCAACCGACTGAACGGGTTTGGACGTTGCTTGTGTTTCAGTATTACCAAATTTATGACCAAAGTCAACCCTAATCCTTTTATCAATCTCTTCATAATATTCTTGAGATTTAGGATCATAGCCTTCTTTTTCCACTAGATCTTTGTGAATTTCGAATGCAGTGAATGTCATAGCTCTATCTGTACCGAACCATCTATTCTTTGCAGCCCAATCTTCAGCCATAGGATCTGCCTGAGGCATTTGTTGTGGAGTCTGAGTTGGTAATTTACCACCGTCTGACAGTTTAACAGGCTCATCCTGTTCAACTGGCGTTTGTTTTCTTTGCTTGATTTTAGCATTCTCGAAAGCTAATTCAGCAATTCTTTTGTTAGCTTCGACTTGAGCTTTTGCATCACCAGCTTCAATTGCAAGCGCTAATTCTTTTTGCGCTGAATCCATTCCAGTTTTTACATTTTCTTCAAATCTAGCTGTATAATCAGAATCAATTTTATTAAATCTTTCCTGATCAAGTCTTCTTTTTTTCTCTACGGCAGAGGCATACTCTACAGCAGCGGCTTCTCTACGTTCTGCTTCTCTCATCTTACGAGTCAATTTAGCAATACGTGCTTGAACACCTTTACTGTAATCCTCTAACTTAGAGTCATCTTTTTTTTCTGTTTCTTGTTCCGTGGGTTGTGTTTCTTCTTTTACTTCCGTTACTGTTTCTTCTTTCTCAGGAGCTGTATCAATTACAGCTTCATCCTTTTTTTCTTCTACAGCTACATCGACCTCTGGGCCTGATGTATCTATATCAACCGATTTTTCACTCGATTTTATTTTTTCCTCTTCTGGCATAGTTTCTCCTTATCTATGTTAAAATTTGTGCAAAATATCTGTTGGATCTTGCACGGTTGCTAGTACTTCGTCATCATTTAGAAGACGAACTTCCCCACCCTCAATTTCTATTCTAGATCCTGCATAACGTGCGAAGATTATCCAATCTCCGACCTTGCACCATGGACCTTCTTTAAATCTCTCTTTATCTCCATAACAATCAGGACCCATAGCAAGAACATTTCCGCATTGTGATCCTACTTGTTGTCGTTCAATTGTTTCTTGTCCAAACAAAACTCCACCTTTAGATTTTTCACTCATTTTAAATGGTAAAACTAACATACGCCAACCTGTTGGTTGAGGAAGTTTAGCTTTTTCGTTTGTAACTTCTTTTTGTTCTTCGGATTTTTTTAATCCTACTAATTCTTTATTTGGTGTGATTATCTTTGGGTTGTGACCCGTTGATATTGATGACTGTGCCTTTTCGCTCATTTAGCTCCTTATCGTTTAGCAGGTTAGAGATTTCCTGTCGCACTGATTCCAGCGCGTTTATTTGTCCTATTATATACTTGTATGTTTCCATATTGTCAACCCCTCCGGACGTAACCGAGATTGATAATTGATCTACTCTTCTAGTGATTGCTCTTCTAAGACTATTTAAGACTTGTTCTGGTTCCATATTATTGAGTGACCGCAGCTACGCATGCATGGCAATTAACTCTAAACCGTGTATGACTTGTGCAATGGTCAACTTTTTTACTTTCTACTTTAGGTTCTTCTTCTGCAGGAGTTTCTTCCAAAACTACTGGTTCTTCTTTTTTACTTCCAAATAGGAAGTTCCATATTTTCTTTAAAATTTCCATTACTTGATTTGGCACCCTACTTTTTTACCTTTAAGGACTGCACCACCTGATTTATAACCTTTGTTTAATTCTCCAATAACTCTTCTTTTCTCAGCTCTATCTGCTGCATCAGGGTGTCTTCTTGCATCGATTCTACCCATTTCTTCTAGTAAGTTAGCTCTTCCACCTATGTTATGTTTTTTTCTTTTTTTTTCTCGTGGGTCTGTTGGTCCGTCATATTCACCTTTTTCTAATCCTCTGGGATCTTCTACTTGTATTTTTCTTTTAAGTTTTTTTAAATGTCTTCCTAATCCTGGTGCTGTAATTGACATTACGATTTTCCTTTTCTTTTCTTAGCCATTTTCTTAAATGTCTTTGCTAACGCTTTTGCTCTTCCAGTGCAACCTTTTTTTGTAATAGGTGTACACTTTCCTTTAGTTCCACGTTTTTTGATTGATTTATTTACGTCTTGTATCCAACCACCTTTAGCCATACTAACAACAGTTGGTTGTCTATAACCTTGAGCATTATGTCCAGCAGGTGGTTTGTACCCGGACCTTGGACTTGTGTCATGTTGCAAAGTTAAATAAGTTTGTCCTGCGTTTGGTGATCTAAAAGTTCTCATGTTTATGGATTTGATATTCCTTTTTTATCAATTTTGTATCTTTTTTTATCTCCAGGTTGTACAGCATGATAAGTTTTTTTATTTCTAAATGAAAAAGCTGTTCCAGTATCTCGCATTCTTTTTCTCTCTCTTTGTCCTTCTTTCATCATTTTTTTACCTTCTGAAACTTTTGTTTGTGCTTTATCTAATTTCTGAATTCTTCTTAAATATTCCTTAGACTTACCTCTTTCAACACTTCCTTTAACATCTTTTGTTGCGGGAACAGATTTAATATCAGGACTTCTTCCACCGTATTTAATACGTTCTTCACGCGTAGATTTACCACGTGCAATTTTACTTTGCTTATAAGCTTGATAAGCTTTACCAAAACCTTTTTTGGCTGCTCCAAGTAAACTCATAACTTCTCCTTATGCTTTTTTTCTACGACCTTTGTCCATAGTTTTAACAGCAGCATATTTTCTTCTTCCCATAGCTTTTTCCATGCCTTCAGATTCTTTTCTTCTAGCTTTGTAGCTTTGAGATTTTTTGCCGTGTCTTGCACCTAGAGACTCATCTAATCTATCATCGTATCCTTGTTTCTTAGCTTTGCCACCTTTTTTCATTGCAGCTTTGCCACCGAATCTAGATTTGTAAGGTCTTGTTCCAAAATCATTTCTCATATTTTCTCCTTATTATTTTTTTCCATTTCTGAAAATTTGTGTACCCTTTATACCAAAAATTGACGCACATACAAGTATCCATAAATTAGTGAACCATGATGGGAGCGCCTGGAAATGGTCAAAGAACATCTTTATCTTTTCCATGGCTGCCGGATCGTCAGACCAGACCCCATATGCGAGCACCAAAATTGGCAACGTGAGAATCGCGAGGACCACCTCGTCCTTGTAGTCGTTTTGACGTGCTTCTAACAGTTTGCCCTGGTAAGCTTCCTCGCCACGAGCTTGACGTTCAGCATGCATTAACTGTGCATCTGACATTGCCATTTTCGTCTTCTGTCGGTTAGCGTAAATTTTACTTCCAGCAGAAACGGCTAATTTAATTGCCGATAACCACATGTTAGTACCAAGTTGCTTTTACAGGTTTCTTTTCTTTTCTCATCGCCTTTGTTCCTCTAACATCAACTTTATCTCCAGTTGCAACATAAACTCCTTTACCTCTAAAACTAGATTTACCTCTTGGGTCAATTTCTAAGTTTTGAGAAGGAACTTCTATTTTAACTCCGCCTTTAGCGTAGCCATCTTTGTTAGTAAACATAGACTGATTATATCCTTTACCTTCTTTAGCCATAATTATCTCCTATTGGTTCTATATACTAAGATTTAGGACCTTTCAAGGTCTTTACATCTTTAGCCTTCATTTTATCTGAAGTCAGTTTAACATCCGCAGATATCATTGATTTAGCCATAGTAGTATCTGCTCTAAGTTGAGCTAAATCTTCATTCTGCTCTAATTTTTCATCATTAATTTCTCTTGCCTGCATTAATTTCATTTTATCCAAATTAATCCTATTTTCGTCTTCTTTCATCTTACGCTCATTTTCCATAGCTTTAAGATCAACTTCTCTTTGTTTTAATTTCAATAATGGGTCATGATCAAATTGAGATGTAATTTGTTTTTCTTCCTTCATAAACTCTTCAGTCATATCTGCAATCAAGATAGCTTTTCTTGCTTCTATCTTCTGAGATATTTCTTGAAACTGTTGTTGTACTTGAGGATTCTGAACTGCCATCTGTTGCATCTGTGGTAACATTTGAATTTCTTGTGGAAATTCTAATTGTATTTGTTCTTGTGCCATCAATGATATATGCTCCATAATATTTTTTTCTAATGCTGCAGTAATGCTAGGATTATTTCTAACAAAGTTACTAGCCATAAAATTTAAGTGAGCAGTTATGTGTGCTCTATGATCTTGACCTGGAAACGCTTGGAAAGGTTTCATACCCATTGCATCTATATGCTCGATCGCTGGATCTTTTGGCATATTAGGCGGAGGGGGTGGTAATATTCTATCGATATCCTTTACACCAATTGCATTATACATATTTCTATAAGCCATATACATGTTATGCATTTGTGGATTAGACATTGCTAATTGTAATTGTGTTTGAGCCATAGATATTCTTTGAGACATTGAGAATATATTTGGATCAGCTACAGGTAATATATCTACTCTGTCATCAAAATCAGTTTGTTTAACATTACGTGATGCACCAATAACATCGTATGGATATTCTGGTGGAAGATAAGTTTTAAAAATATTTGCCAGTAATTTAAATTCATTTTTTAAAGACACATAAAGTCTTTTATGTATTGCTGACATTACTCTTGAACCACGTTCTAAAAGAGCTACGGTTGTACCAACAGCGGCCTGTTGATTCCCGTCCCCAACCTGC